>JAEIGA010019923.1_pt1 | contig 10225 bp, 21 predicted proteins | sample 9270691 | NCBI WGS metagenome assembly JAEIGA01 (sample SAMN17057246, study PRJNA624740) | gut metagenome | biome: biome; isolation source: fecal sample | host: Bos grunniens | place: China: Xizang | collected 2019
ACAATGCCTACTCCTCCAGTATTGTTTTTGGAAGAATAGGCACCATCTGTGTAAATTTCATACTTTACCATAAATAAAAGTATTTACGTTCTCCTTTAAATGTGTAATACACTATACAATGTCCCTCAATAAAATCTATATAAGGAGACATTCTGAATAAAACTACAAATAGTAGTATTGATAAAATTAAAAATAACATAATATAAACTTTAAAATTAGTACCCCGACCAAGAATCGAACTTGGATCGAATGCTTAGAAGGCACTTGTTCTATCCATTGAACTATCGAGGCAAATACAGATTACTAAAATTAAGGTTGGATTCGAACCAACGATCTCCAACTTTATCAGTGTTGGCGCTTTAAACCACTAAGCTACTCTTCCAGAGCGGAAGGAATATCATTGCTGTTAGTAATCTTTATAAGACGGATTAGACATTCATCTCTACTTTACCAAAGTAGCGCTTTTTACCATTAAGCTATTTTTTCATCGAGAAAAAAGAAATACTTGCTGTTGCTAATCCTTAATGTGCGCCTGAAGAGACTCGAACTCTTACTCCGAAGAACCAGATCCTAAGTCTGGCGCGGCTACCAGTTACGCCACAGACGCTAAATATTTATAACAATTCCTTACAAATTTCAATTAAATGTCCAAAATTTTCAAAGAAAGCATCTCGCATTTCTTCAGTTGGAAACTCTAATATAAGACTATCACCAAAAACAAAGTTGTCTTTAACAATGTCACCTTTATATCGAAAGATGCAATAAACACTATCGCTTTTTGACGGTCTCCAAGGTATAAATCCCAACTCTTCGCCAGCAAGCTTCCAATAAGCATTGCGACAATATATTAATTTTCTGAAATTTTGTAATAAATCATCAACTTTATCTTCACAATCACTTATTTCTACATCACAACCATCATAACTAAAATTAGTGAAAAAATCGTTGGCTTTACAACCTAATACTTCACAACATTCTTTAAAATTTTTTGGATATTGATACTCTATCTTTTCAAATACTACTTGCTGATTATCAACTCCAGCAAATTCGTATCCTTTCGGTATGTCAATTTTAATTATGTCTTCCACAGTTTCTTTTTTACTGGGTTCATTAAATTCATTTAATTCTTTAGTAGAATACCATTCTACTTCATCGGTAACAACTTCGTATTGTACTTCATTACCATCCCAATACATCTTACTAATACAAACTTCCGATTCGTATTCTGGTACCCTTACTCGATCTCCGATTTTGTAAGGGAACTTTTCAAGGAACTCCTTAAGAGTGAAATAATTGCAGGTAGAAGGGTAATCCCAGTCGATTTCACCATCGCTATTGATGATATATATCCAGCGTATATCATGACCTAAATACCCACCTGTGTTAACACCTCCTAACATTTCAAGGATTTTAATTACTTCCTCACCACGAGTTGCGTGTCCTTTAATTGCTAACATGCTCATATCTTAAATATATCTTTATTAGTTTTAATAAGTTTAATAATACTGTAAATTCCAAATACAGCTACACCTAATACTACTAAGTCTATACTTAAACATATAAAAAATGTTGATAAACTTTCTTGAGCAAGAGTTATTAAAGACATTATCATACCAGTTACAGATATAATTATACCAAATGCGCCTAAAATACACAATGTAAACCATCCTCCGTTATTAATCCACTTTGCTAAGGGATTAAATAATTTTAATATAAATTCATTCATATTCTACAACATATTCCTTTGGTATTTCTACATATTCAGTTGTGTTCCATCCTTTATTACTTCCAGATTCATGTTTGCATTTTCTTTGCTTTTTATTTGGATGAGAACAAATAATACCATAATCAGAAGTATAAAAAGCACAATTTGCACAAGGAGCACTATTGTCAAGAGTACGTAACATACCATAAAAAGAACCATTTACGATTTCTAAATTGTAGAAAGTACTATATATTCCAATACCTTTATATTTCATTCTTCAGTTATATAAGAATAATCAATGATACAATCTTCTATAAATCTACTATTTGTCTCTTTCAACAAACGTAAAAATATATAATGTTCATAACCGATTTTTGAATTCTTATGTCTTAAACACTGACTTAAACAATGTTCCATAAGATTCTCTATCGTAAATTTTTCAAGAGCTTCTTTTTCTTCCATTATTCCCAAGTCTTAAAGTATTCATCGCAATCATCATACTTACCTAAAAGGTGCTCATTTCCTTCATAGGGAATACAATAACGAGCAATAACTCCTACAAGTTTATATTTATAATCCTTAGAATCAGGATCATAAAATCCCCATATTGCAGGAGACCACTTCTGTAATTTATTGTCCCTTACCAACACTTTACTCTCGAAAGGAACTAAATTAGTAATATCAAATTTGTTTGGGACTAACTTCCATGAGTCTTCGTAATAAAATGGTAATTCCCCTTGGTCAGTCTCATAACAATCATTCTTTACCTTCGTAATCTTATAGATAGGTTTCCCATCGTTGCTATTTTTTAAGGTTATTTTATCACCAACCTTGTAGCAATTTTTTAATGTTATTCTATCCCCCACCTTAAACTTCGGTTCAACTAATTTCTCAGAAACTAATTCCCAATCATCTTGATGTGCAATATCAATCCAATCATTTATAGTTGTAAAATATCCTGTATCACAACAAATATTAACAATTCTTTCACCTCTAAATTCAGGACATTTATGCCTTATTCTATCCCCAACTTTAAACTTTGGCAACTTCTCCAAAGTCTTAGTTTCTGCATTCCATTTGTAGCCGTTATCCTTAATTGCTTTGAAGAGTTCTGCTTTTTCTTCTTCGGTGGCAGGACGTTCAACAACGACTTTGGCGGTTTCATATTTATAAAAGCCATTACCGACCATAAGCCCATATACATAAAATAATTCTTCTCCTATAGGTTTTCTTATAATCGCAATATTTCCTAATGTGGTAACTACTATATCTCCGACCTTAAACGGTCTATGAAATCCTTCCCAAGTAGTTTTACCTTTAGGGAAGATTACGCATTTAGCGTTTTCGTCAAAAGTCCAAGTGCCAAATTTTGTTAAATAGAGGTATATATCTCCTGTTCTAATACATATTGGTTTATCGTCGTCTTCTATCCGAATAAATTTTACATCGTCATACATTGTACAATCCAACTCCATACCCTTTGGGCAGTCTTTTAGTAGTTCTGCTATATTTATTTTATCTTTCATATTCAATTTAAAACTTAAATAACATTTCATCTGATATACCAATCTCGCAATATGCGTTGAACTCATGGAGTTTAAGCTCTTCGATTAAAGCTCTGACGAATTCAGATTCCCTTTTATCCAACTTTCCACATAATTTATCAATGTCTTTATCATTAAAAGTATAATAACTTTCTGACAATTCATCTATTATATGCTTTGCTGCTTCAAGAGTATCTACAGTATGTGCTTTTTTACTTACTGAAAAATAAAATTTACCATCATTTTCTATAGAAATGATTACATTTTTATAATTCCATTCCATAATCACTTATACCATTTATCGTTTATAAAACAATTTATAGCTTCCATAAAACCATCAACGAAACTATCTCTTTGTTGTTGCAACATAAAGTCGTCTTCTTCGGTACAATAAAGCCCATGATAGTCTTCTATTTTTTCGTAAGATAGGTCGATGACTAATCTTTTAATTTCATTATAGATTTCGCCTTTCTTAGCAGAACTACCTTCTGGTTGATGTTTATATAATTCTATTTGGTCTCTAATAAGACTTTTTATAACTTCTTCCATAGTTATTTTTTCTTAAATACAACAACTGTATCAGTCGGTACTCCATTGACTGATGTGATTTTTAACTCTGTATTGCCTCGATAGACATCAAGAGCTGTAGGTATAGGTTTTGAAGTATTTATACCCACGATTAAAACTGCTGCTAAAAAACACAGTACATAACCTTGTCCAGCAAGCCCTTTGAGCCAACCATCACCTGTGCAACTAAATAAAAGTAACAGTACTGCTGTTACACTAAATACTATTGTCCAAAAAATCCACATACTTAATATATATTTAGTCCAGTTGCATCATTTGCTAATCCCATAGGAATAAGACCTCTGTAATCGAAATGATACTTATGATAAAAATCAATTTCAATAAGAATTGAATCAAACATTCTTTCTGAATCAGCTGTTAACATTGATAGTTCAGATTTCTGTTTTGGAGTCATACTTGAAAGAGGAAAAAGATAAGGTTTAATTTTTGAAACATTATCTATACCAATACCGCAATCGTCCCCGAAATAAAATTCGTACCAAATATCACCCTTACAATATCCGGTTAAGATTTCATCTCTATATCCTACGCCGTAGTCGTCGATTCTATATATAGAACAAACCAAATTTGTATTCAACCTCGCACTTAAATCTACTAAAAGTAGTTGCTTATCTTCTTGTGTCATAATCTTATTCTATTTTGTTTACCAAGCATCCCAATAAGACTCTTCGCATCTTTTAAACCTTGTGCCAAACCACAATAATAAGTATGCCAAGAATCAGTATTATGCCCGTGATTTTGGTTAGACAGTTCTTTTGCTTCTTTAATCTTTCTATTAAGCAGTGTTATTATTTCTTTTTGTGTCATAATAGTTTATATTTTTAATTTGTTGGACCACCTGGATTCGAACCTGGACAAACAGAATCAAAATCTGTCATGCTAACCATTACATCATGGTCCAGTATTCAGAAGACTGGGTATTCTACGCATTCTACCATTAAACTACATCTCCAAAGATTAAGAATAGCGGAGATGTCTGGATTCGAACCAGAATCACGTCCGGGACAGGGAAATGAATATAAATAAATTGCTGTAAGTCTTCTCTATAGTTGTGGAGATACTATAACTCCACTTGCGCGATAACTGTTTTGTTCCTTAAGGGAACCACTCTCCCGCAGGGGCGCGCTTCCAGTGTATTCTTTCAAATACGTAACCCCGACCAGTTTTTAATTCAATAATTCAGTAAAAATGAATCCTGTTTTAGTTTCTTCAACATTCCAACCACATTGTTTATAAACTCTTGGAATGTTAATGATAATAGTGTCAATACTTTCCGTGTTATAACCACGTTCTAACAATTCTTTTATCAACTTCTCTTTAGTAAAGATAGATTCAATTCCCTTAAAATTGTGTGTTATCAGTTTATTAACAACTGCTATAGCAATTTCAGGGAGTTCAATATTCTCCTTTACTTGTTTAGGTGTAATAGGTTTCATTTTATTTTCTTATTTAAAAATTTAACATTATTAATACTGATATTAGCAAACCACGCTGCCCAATTTATAATTGGAATAAGCGCTAGCCAACCTTCACCATAGTCGTAATCTAGTAAATCACGAATAGAACTATCTTCTGGTAATTCAATGTAAATTTGTCGTAGTCTAAGAACACACGGCAACAACCAAAAAATAAATAATATAATAAATAATATAATCATTTTTCAAGCTTTAAATAAAGTCCACAACAACATTTATCATTCTCGATGTAACTTTTACATGGACACATTCTATCTTCTTTAGTTTCTCCAGGATTGTCACAAGGACATTCTCCTTCACATTTTTCTATTCTTTTAAAAATAGCATTTACTAATTTGTCATTTGGATTAAGAACCCAACCTTCTTTTCTATATACTTTTACCATAATTTATATTTTTAAAACAATATTTTGCTGGAATACCACAATACCACAACCAATAACGGAATGCATCATTGAACGTATAAACTAAATCAGATTCGTGATTACTAGTTACAGCCCAACGATAACCATATTGATAATGATAATTATCTTTTTTTAATTTCTCTATTTTTGGAATCATGTTATTTAAATTTAGAGCAGATGATAGGATTCAAACCTATAGTTGTATTACTCCTGCTAGCTAAGGACGCTCGGATGAGCGCTATGTTATTCATTTACACCACATCTGCATTTTGTAGTGGGTATCCGATTTGAACGGATGGACCCCTTTGCAGAGATCGCGGCTTTAGCAGAGCCGTGGTTTAGACCACTCACCCAACCCACTATCGTTAATTTAAGTTATAAACCCATATTTTATCATCAAAGTCTATATACAATTGTTTTATACCATCACATTGTGTTCGTAATCGTATTTGTACATAATCTCCTTTTTTATTTGTAGCTTTGTATACAGAAGTAACACTGTTTTCATCTATTTCGTCTTCTAATTGTTTGTGTATTGTGTACACATCTTCATCACAGACTACAATAGAATCTTTATACATTTCTACTTCTGTAAAATGTTGCTGCCAATCTGTCCAACAAGTATCAGTTGTAATACCTCGGCTAGAAAAGAAATCAGTATAATACACTTTTTGTGAGAACATCGTTCCCACTGTTAATAATATTAATAAAGTTAAAATAAATTTCTTCATAATCTTTTAATTACACAATTTATAAATTGATCTATTTTACTATCATCGTAAAAACAATCAACTTTATCCTCAAATTGAACTTCTCTGGCTACTTTTCCGTAAAGTTGCTCTACTCTATTAAAGACAAATTGACCTTCTCTAGACCATTCAGGTATAGGAACAGAGTATATTTCTTTTTTTATGTTTTCCATATGTCATATTTTTAATGTATAATGGTTAGTATAATCACCACATTGTGGACAAGGTCCTGTGGTTTCACACTCATCATAGAAAAAAGGAATAAATACTTGTAGTAAATAATTAAGCCATCCAGGATCTAAATCTCTAACAAACATAGATAATTCAGCCCTTACTAATTTAACTACATATTTAACCTGAGCAGGTTTCATGTTCTTAATTTGTTCCAAAGGTTCAATAATTTCTTTCTCAATTAACAATTGGTAGAAACTATCTGCAAAGTCCAAATCACCCTCTGATTCGTAATCAGTAAGAATGTCTTCAACCATTTCTAATGCTTTATCATAAGGTAAACAAGCAATATATCTTCCTATTTCAGTCAGACATGTTACTCTTTCCTTACCAGTAAGATTTATTTCAGAAATTCCATTAATAAGAATATCATCATTAACACAACCTGTAATTAATTCTAGTCTCATGAATTTTCTTTATAATAAGTTAATACTTCTTTCATAAATTCGATTCTCTTTTGTAAAGCATCGTATAACTCTTCTGGAGTTTCAGCATACTCAATCAAATCGTAAGTTTCTTCTACACAAGGAAACATTTCTCCGTTAGGTTCCTTAAATTTGTATAAACAATTTACACATCCACCAGCAGCTTTACATAACCTACAATTATGTACAGAACTGAATCCTGTTAACTCACGCATTGTCTGTTGACCATTCTCTATCCAAAATTCAGTAAGTTCTTCTACTGTAAAATCAGAATAAATGTCAATTAATTCTTTAAAGGCTTCTACATTCATAATCTATAATTTTAATTGAGGGCAATACAGGAGTTAAACCTGTCTAAACGGTTTATAAAAGTATCTTAAACTTATCATAATCTTCTGTAATTGTGAAAGAACACGTTGCTGTTATTTCAGAAGATGGAATTTCATATAAATCACCATCTATAGTTGCAACGAATATTATTTCACACGAAGTATTGTCGAATTTTCTAATAGTATTATGATCAGCACCTAATGTAGTATTTTTCAGTGTAACTATAAATTTACCAGATTTATTTTTACTCTGTGTAGTTTTTACTGAAACTCTACATAATTCTCCATCTTTATCTACTACTAAATCATACTTCTGTGCATCATTTAATGGAATCATTACTGGGATACAGTGAGCTGTATAATAAGCAATAGCTCTTCCTAATCCAAAATTTCCTTGATGCGTTTTGTAGTTACTTTCCCACGGATTCATAATGAGAGGGATGTAGGAGTCGAACCTACTTAACCGCTTTTGCAGAGCGGCATATAACCGTTCTAACAATCCCTCAATTTACCGTCACCTATTCGCTCGGCCAATCGCCCATTCGTGGACCAGTGTGGTTACGCTCCACATCCTGTGGATTTTTATATAGTGGGGTAACGTGGAGTTGAACCACGATCTCCAGTTTTTCAGACTGGCGCGAACTGACCACCTGCGCTATTACCCCTTATTTTTACCACAAAAAGTTTCAGTTTGAGAATGACAGTTTGGGCATAATAATCTTAAATTTTCAATTCTATTATCTCTATTATCACCGTTTATGTGATCTAACTACAACACTATAGGTTTATTTAACCATTCAGTTAGTCCGCAAATAGAACATTTTAAAGGTAATAACCCAGCTTTTAATACCCTATCTTTTAATTTAGACATATTACTGTAAGGTGTATCTTTTACTAATATTTCTTCTAAAGAGTATTTTTCTGTTTTACTTGTTCCGTGAGCTTTACCAACAAAATGCGAGGTATCTATATTGTTTTCAATTAAATATTTTTTTAAACTTTGTCCTGAACTACCTCTATTTGCTGTATACCCTAATTTACGCATTAATTCAGAATATGTAGAACTTTCTGAAACTAATTGCTATAAGTTTTCTAAACTAATTTCTTTGTATTTACATTTCATAATATATTAATTAAATAATTTTAAAAATTACCCCTACTACACTATTTTATAATCTCCCTAGGGAAAGAGATAACCTTTTTGTAAAAAGGTGTGGCACTTGTACTTGGTGCGGCTGTATTATAAAAACGATGTTTCCCCTAACAGCGCTCCTTGAGCTTCCTAGATGTGCTCTATTATACTCTGGCTGTTCACCTAATCCGGAATTAGGCTACTCAGGGTTTCTGGTTTGGAAAACACTACTACAAACCCTTTTTCATCTTGCGCTCCGTGATGGGATCGAACCACCGACACATAGGTTAACAGCCTATTGTTCTAACCACTGAACTAACGGAGCTTATAGTGCATCTTAACCCCGATACACGAGGGACAATTTTCTTTTCCTCTAAAATTGTTTAAACGGTGCTAGTACTGTTTATAGTGGGAGTCTAGTCATCACCACTTTAATTAAAAACAATTCCAATCATATTGCAAATTGGATTATATATAAAGCTCTCTTCGACTTAATGATATAACGTGCTCCCCAAACAGTCACCCATGGTAGCCTCCGCCGACTGTTCCATGCGGGAATCGAACCCTGCGACCTTTATATCACTTTACATATAACATCTTAAATACTCAATCTCCTGTGCAATCAGGATTCTATTTTGCTCACCGAGTACGGATATTGCTCATACATGTAATTTTAGTGAATACCCTTGAAAATTGTTTTGCGCCCTCAGATGGATTCGAACCAACGACCAATAGATTGCTTTTTACATGATTATATTGTTGCTAAAATTTTTTCTAATTCGTAATCTATAGCAAAAGAAATTCCTTTAATTTGACCATTTGCAGGAGGTTCAAATCTTAATTTCTTTGCGTTACTACATTCATTTTGAGGAACTAAATAACATTTTCCATTATAACTAGTTGCAAAAAAATCTACATCGTCTTTTGTATATTTTTCATTCACACATTTACCTTGAACTCTGTGTGAACTTCTACAACTAAATTCAATTCCTCCATCGATTTCTTTTGCAGTTTTACACTGAATTTTGTAAAAATTTCCTTTTACATCGGCAACAAAATCATATCTTTCACAATCGCCATATGGCTAAAGAACGTTGTATCCTAATTTTAAAAAGGATAACATACATTCTACTTCTGTTATATTTCCAATTTGTTTACTATTTAACATAATATTTTTAATATTTTTAATATAGCAACAATATAATTTAGAAAAAACAGTCTACTGCTCTACCACTGAGCTATGAGGGCATGTTAAAAATTCTTACATAAAATAACATTGAGCTATAGAGTCTCTTTTTATAATTTTAGTAATAAAAAGTGTAAGTGACTCAAACAACCTCCTGCTTAGAATACAGTTGCTCTCTTATTTTCTTGGAAATAAAACAATTCCAACCATATTGGAAGTTGGATATAGTATTGACGAAGGTGCTATATGCTTGTCACTATACATCTCAAATATTCAACATCCTGTCCAATCAGGATTCTATAATAAATGTATTTCAACATTTTTAAATGAGCCTTCAGATATATATGTCTATCCGTCATACTTACAGTGAATATCCTTGAAAATTGTTTATATTGTTGTACGGACAGCAGGACTTGAACCTGCGACTTCGAGGATATGAATCTCGTGTTCTAACCAAC
>JAEIGA010019924.1_pt1 | contig 10225 bp, 12 predicted proteins | sample 9270691 | NCBI WGS metagenome assembly JAEIGA01 (sample SAMN17057246, study PRJNA624740) | gut metagenome | biome: biome; isolation source: fecal sample | host: Bos grunniens | place: China: Xizang | collected 2019
AGTTGCTCAACCAGCTAAAGTTGAAATCAACGAAGAGCTTGCTCTTAAATGGTTACAAGACGGTGCAAAACCATCTGATACAGTTCGTAACTTACTTTCTAACCAAGGCATTATGGAAAAATTCCACAATGCAAAAAACAGCAAATAATAACGATTAAATGATGAGACAACTCATTCATACAATTGTAACGTCACTTGTCGATCATCCTGAGTCCGTTGAAATTTCAGCGAAGGAAGATGATCAAACGATTACTTATACTTTATCTGTCCACAAGGATGATATGGGAAAAATAATCGGCAAGCAAGGACGTGTAGCTAAGGCGATTCGGACTGTAATCTATGCAGCAGGATCTACACAGCAAAAAAAAATCTATCTAGAGATTTCCGAATAGGAGGGCTAATACCCCTCCTTTTTTGGTATCATAAAAAGAAAAACCGTCACCGGTCCTTTTTCATTTTAACAAAAAGAGGTATACTCAATAAATGCAATGGACACTAAAAAAACATAAATGCGATAAAATGGTACATACGCTATATTGATATACAATAGGGCTAGGGGGAGCTTGATATGAGGATTCTTCAAACTGTAAATGTGAATCAGATTTTAACTGAAAATAGCAAGAATCAGTTGATTGATCAATACAATTGTCAATCTGCGCAAATGCAGAAGGAAATTGAACAGCTGAAGTTTGAAATGAAAAAACTAGCTAAAACGAAAAAAATACAACCGATTAGTTTGCAAGCGCATTTTGAAAAAGAATTGAATAATCGCTCGGAAAAGCTAAAGCTTCTAGCTTTCAAATTAGAGCAATTAGAAAAATTGCCGATTGGTAGCGAGTTAAAGGAAAGGGAAGTTCAAGCAATCGTCGATGTTGAAATAGGGGATGATTGGAAGGAACTGTCCAAAGAGAAAACCATCGTTATTACTGATGGTAAAGTAACAGAAATACGTTAGAGGTGTCGTACGTGGAAAAATGGTTTAATGTAGGTAAAATTGTTAATACTCATGGTATCAAAGGGGAAGTTCGTGTCATTTCTAGAACGGACTTTGCGGATGAACGCTATAAAGTTGGAAATACATTGTTTTTATTTCAAGGAACTAATAATGCGCCGTTACAGCTGAAAATCACGTCGCATCGCAAGCACAAAAATTTCGATTTACTGACGTTTGAGGGCTACTATAATGTCAATCAAGTAGAGCCGTTCAAAGAGGGTGTTTTAAAGGTGCCTGAGTCGTATTTAACGGACTTAGAAGAGGGCGAGTATTATTACCATGAAATTATCGGATGCAAGGTTACTACGGCCACTGGTGAAGAAATAGGCACAATTCGTGAAATATTAACGCCTGGAGCAAACGATGTATGGGTTATTCAAGCGAAAAAAGGAAAAGATATTTTAATACCTTACATTGACGATGTTGTAAAAGAAATAAATGTTCAAGAAAAAACAATCATCATTGAACCAATGGAAGGGCTACTGTAATGAAAATTGATGTATTAACGTTGTTTCCAGAAATGTTCACTGGTGTATTTGGGTCATCCATTTTAAAAAAAGCAGAAGAAAAGAACGCTGCTACTTATAATGTTGTAAACTTCCGTGAGTTTTCCGACAGCAAGCATGGAACAGTGGATGATTATCCTTACGGCGGTGGTGCCGGTATGGTTTTAAAGGCGCAGCCGATTTTTTCTGCTGTTGAGCACCTACATGAACAAAGTGAGTCGAAAAAGCCGCGTGTCATTCTTTTATGTCCTCAAGGAGAACGTTACACGCAGCGTAAAGCGGAAGAACTAGCTAAAGAAGATCATTTGATTTTTGTTTGTGGACATTATGAGGGCTATGACGAAAGAATTCGTGAGCATGTTGTAACGGATGAAATCTCGCTTGGTGATTATGTGTTAACTGGGGGAGAGCTTGGAGCAATGGTCATCATTGATAGTGTTGTACGTTTATTGCCTGGTGTACTTGGAAATGAAGATTCCCCTAAAAAAGACTCATATTCTTCAGGCCTACTTGAACATCCTCATTATACGCGTCCGTATGACTTTAAAGGATATAAGGTGCCTGATACATTGATGTCGGGCAATCATAAGCTTATTGAAGAATGGCGCATGAAGGAAAGCTTAAGAAGAACTTGGCAGCGTAGACCTGACTTGCTCGAACATATGGAGCTTTCCCCGCAAGAAAAGAAATGGCTGGAAGAAATTATTTCTGAAGAATAGCTATTGCAATGCCCCATTTTTTATGTTAATATACTTTTTGTGGCTCAAAGAGTAATTCATTGAGTCACTGATAACGATGTTCCGCTGTAATGTATATAAAATGACTTGCAAGAGCGTCTGTGGGAGGAGTTGAAAACGATGCAACAATTAATTCATGAAATCACTAAAGAACAATTACGCACAGATCTTCCATCTTTCCGTCCTGGTGACACTGTACGTGTACACGTTAAGGTAGTAGAGGGAACTCGTGAGCGTATCCAGATCTTTGAAGGTGTGGTTATCAAGCGTCGTGGTGGTGGAATTAGCGAAACATTCACAGTTCGTAAAGTATCTTACGGCGTAGGTGTTGAGCGTACATTCCCTGTACACACACCAAAAATTGCAAACCTAGAAGTAGTTCGTCGCGGTAAAGTACGTCGCGCTAAACTTTACTACCTACGTAGTCTTCGCGGTAAAGCAGCTCGTATTAAAGAGATTCGCTAATTTTTCCGAAACTAACAGCTTTGCTGATTATCTTGGAAATAATGAAACGCAAAGAAAAAGAGCTTGTTTAACAAGCTCTTTTTTTTACACTATTAGGAAAGTATATAAATTGGCTACCAAGTAGAAGACTCGATATAGTAACCGATTTAAGCTCTATAGTGTAATTGCAACTAGACCTTTTGCTAGGCCTAATCAGTCTTGCTAAAAGCAAGTGTTCTTTACATATAATAAGTTGAGTTACAATCATTTTGATTGTTTGTTTGCTATACTGAAAATAGTAATGAGATGAAAATATTATGTACGGGCTGGTGAGTTTGGTGACGAAAAAGAAAAGCGAACTTTGGGAATGGATTAAAGCACTTCTGATAGCGGTCGCATTAGCCGTAATTATTCGCTATTTTCTATTGGCCCCAATTGTAGTAGATGGTTATTCAATGATGCCGACATTACATGATCAAGATCGTATGATTGTCAATAAGATCTCTTATACGTTTGGTGAACCTGATCGTTTTGATATTGTAGTTTTTCATGCTCCAGAGCAAAAAGATTATATTAAACGTATAATCGGGCTGCCGGGTGATACAGTAGAATATATAGATGATATACTATATATCAATGGTGAGCCTATTGAAGAGCCTTATTTGGATGAGTACAAGAAGCAGGTTTTTGACGGTCCGTTAACGGATTCCTTTACGTTGCTTGATATTCCGGGAGGTCAGGAAAAAGTGCCGGAAGGACATTTGTTTGTAATGGGTGATAACCGACGAAACTCAAAAGATTCAAGACATATAGGATTTGTATCAATGGATGAAGTGGTCGGCAAAACTAACATAGTTTATTGGCCGGTCAGTGATATACGAATTGTAAAATAAGAAAGGTGGATACCAGTGACAATTCAATGGTTTCCAGGCCATATGGCCAAAGCGAGACGAGAAGTAACAGAGAAACTAAAGCTTGTAGATATTATATATGAATTGGTTGATGCGAGATTGCCATTATCATCACGCAACCCTATGATTGATGAAATCATTCAGCACAAGCCTAGACTTGTACTGTTAAATAAAGCGGATATGGCTGATCCGCAAAAAACGGCTCAATGGCTTGCTTATTTTAAAGAGAAGGGTATAACGGCTCTAGCGATTAATTCTCAGGCAGGAGACGGTCTATCGCAAATTGTAGGTACATCAAAAGTACTTCTAAAAGCAAAGCTTGATCGTCTGAAAGCGAAAGGTGTCAAACCAAGAGCAATTAGGGCGATGATTGTTGGAATACCAAACGTTGGGAAGTCGACATTCATCAATCGTTTAGCAAAAAAGAATATTGCTAAAACAGGGAATATGCCGGGTGTGACAAAGTCACAGCAATGGATCAAAGTAGGTAAAGAATTAGAATTACTTGATACACCGGGTATATTGTGGCCGAAGTTTGAAGATCAGGAAATCGGTAAAAGATTGGCTGCTACTGGTGCGATAAAAGATACGCTACTAAATCAGCAGGATTTAGCTGTATTTGCCTTGCGTTTTATGGAAGCAGAATATCCGGAAACGTTAAAGGAACGCTTCAAATTAGAAGAAATTCCTGAAGATCTAGTTGAATTATTTGATCATATCGGTCGATATCGCGGTGTTTTGGGAAGCGGCGGAAGTATTGACTATGACAAAACAGCAGAACTAATCATAAGAGAGCTTCGTGCTGTTAAATTAGGAAGGTTCACATTTGAAGTGCCTCCTAGCGAAGAAGAAGTTGAGTAAAGCTCCGATTATTGGAGCTTTATTTTTTTTCTATGCTATGATGTTCTCCTTATAATGGAGTCACTAATACTTACAGTGAATATACCGATAAAAACGATAGAGAGAGTGAGCTTTTGGCTATGGAGAAAAAGTTAAGTATTAAAGAGATTAAAGAAAAATTAAAGAATGTCCAAAATGAAAGTGATGAGTTTTTTAAACAATGTATTAGAGATGAGCGTAAAGGTGTACAGCAAGCAGTTAAGAGTTGGAAAAATGCCTATGAAAAGAGCCGAAAGCTCGAGCAGAAATGGATTGATATGAACAAATATGAAAATGAATTGCTGCAGCAAGGATTTACCCACATTGTCGGCATTGATGAGGTTGGAAGAGGACCTCTTGCAGGACCAGTTGTGGCTGCGGCTGTAGTCCTTCCGAGAGGACTTAAATTACTTGGGTTAGATGATTCGAAGAAAATGAACGATAGCCAAAAGGAGCAAATGTATGAAGAAATAATGGCCTCTGCGATTGCCGTAGGAGTAGGGATTATCTCGAATGAAATAATTGATGAAATTAATATATATGAGGCAACGAAAGTCGCTATGGTGGAGGCTGTGAAGCAACTTTCTGTTTCTCCAGAATACGCACTAATTGATGCAATGAAGTTACCTCTAGCTATTCCGCAGCAATCGATAATAAAAGGGGATGCAAATAGTGTTTCTATTGCCGCGGCTTCCGTTATAGCTAAGGTAACGAGAGATCGCTTAATGAAGGAATATGATGAGAAATATCCGCAATATGGCTTTAAAAGGAATATGGGGTATGGCACCCAGGAACATCTCGATGCTCTTACGGAATATGGCATTACGCCATGGCATCGCTTGAGTTTTGCGCCGGTTAAGGAATTGGAAAAATAATAGCTATAAAACTATATCGAGATAATAAAAGGAGGGGGATTAGATGCGGACTGCAGGCATAGCATCCAGTATCATTCCTCAGCAAACAACTCAACATTCAATTGAATTGAAAAAAGGGCAGATGATTTACGGCAAGGTATTGAAAATACATAGTAATCAAACAGCTGAAATCAGCCTTGGTCAAAATAAAGTTACGGCTGTTTTAGATGCACCGATTGCTCTTGGGGAGCGATATTGGTTTCAGGTGCAAATTAATGATGACCAAACAATGCTTAAGGTGTTGCCGAACAATGGAACTAATCAGAATATGAAAGAGATGTCTATACAGCTACTGCAGCATTTTTCTCTTCCTCAGACAAAGGAATCGTTAACTCTTGCACACTTTTTAGTGAAGAATCAAATCCCGTTTACAAAGGAGCAATTCATACAATCGCTTCAGTGGTTGAATAACAGTGGTAATCTAACGAAAAATATGCAACTATTGAAAATGATGAATGACTTCTCGTTGCCATTCAGTGAAAATGTATTCCGTTCTTTGGTTTCATTTGATAATGGCGTCTCTCTGCAAAATTTATTCAATAAATTAGATAACCTGCTAGCAGTTCCTAAAAGTGGAACTGAAGCTTCCATTAAAGCTTTATTGTCACAGTTTATGGCGACAGATGCAGAAAAGCTAGGGGAAACAGGGCTTCAAAAACTTGTCGCAAGCTGGCTGACATCAGACGGTGCTCAAAAAGCGAATATAAGCAGTGTTTTGCAAAATGTCGGTTTTTTGCCTAAAAACGAAAATACTTTTTTACAGCAGGTACTAAAACAGCTAGGTGACAACAATACTTTAGTACTAAATCAATTGATTAAAGATGTCATTTCATCGCTCAATCAGCTGCAAAAAAATCCTGATTTAGTTAACTTTGAGCAATTGAGCAGAATCATTCATGCGTCGCAGACTACTACCGGTGATCACTCATTGTGGAATCAGCTACAAAAAGCGGTGGAGCAAGTGTCAGTGACGGTAGCTGAAGCTTCTAGAGATAGCGTTGGAAAACCAATAGCGAATGAGCTTCGTTTACAGACAGCCTACCAACAGCTTGCAAAGGCGACGATTGCTTATGCTAGCTCAGAAAGCAGGCTGGATCGTGTGCAGTTATTCCGCTTCTTGCAGCTGTTGTATCATGCAGGGCAACAAGAAGGAAGCTATGAAAGTGTTAGAGTTAATATGGCTAATATGCTCACGCATGCCGCAGAAGGGAAGCCATTACCGTATTTAAGCGACACTAATGAACAGCTCATCCTTAAGCTGTTACAAACGGAAATCACTGAATTAACGACTCCTAAATCGGAGGTTATAGCCAATGAAATTAAACAACTTATACGCCAATTTGGGCTCGGACTTGAGCACTATTTAGCAAATGTCGATAAAGGAGCGTCCATTAAAGAAGCGGAATTATTAACTTTAAAACCGCTACTTATGCAGTTGGTAAATGAAACACAAAGTTTGTCTGTCAAAGAGCAAGCGGACCAATTGCTTCATAAAATTACCGCACAGCAAATATTGTCTCAATCCTCTGGACCGATTCAACACTTCATCGTGCAGATTCCGTTATCTTTTCAAGGACACTATACGGAAAGTACTTTGCAATGGAGCGGAAGAAAGGATGACAAGGGAAATATAGATCCCGCCTTTTGTCGAGTTTTATTTTACTTACAATTGGAAAATATCAACGAGACAATAGTGGATATGGTTGTACAAAATCGAGTATTGAAAATTACAGTTATTAATGAAAATTATAAAGAAATCAAGGAAAGTGCGATGCCGTTAATCGCACAAGTAAAAGCAAATTTAGCCGAAATAGGATACCAAGTTTCTGGCTTTAGTTTTATTCCGCCTTTTGAACAAAAAAATGAGTCTAAATCTAAAAGTGAAGTATATGACAAGGCTCCTTACTCTGGAGTGGATATAAAAATATGAGTGAAAAAAGAAAAGAAGCTATCGCGTTAAAATACGATAAAAGCAATGATGGTGCACCGAAGGTCATTGGAAAGGGCAAGGGAAAGATTGCAGAAGTCATTTTGGAGACTGCCCGGGAAAATAATGTTCCGATTCAGGAAGATCCGTCGTTAACAGAGCTTCTTGGTAAATTAAACATTAATGGATCTATCCCGCCAGAATTATATGAAGCGGTAGCTGAAATATTTGCACTGATTTATCAGGTTGACAAAAAGGCAGGATTGAAGATAAAGGGCCCTAAACAATAGGGCTCTTTTTTAGTATATATTTATGAACTTTCTAATGGAGAAAAAAATTCTACAGTAAGATAAATCATACAGAAGGCAGTGGAGAAATGAGTGATATTTATAAAAACATCACAGCTGTATATTGAAGGGAAAAATGTATGAAACGGTAAATAAGTGCTTAAAGCAGAATAATTATAAAAGTAATGTCAAGAGAAATATAGGTATTTATCGAAAATAAGTTTTGGATAAATATAACATAAACGCTAGACAAAGTATATTTAAGTTATATACAATAAAATCGCAATCTAAAAAAATAATAGATACAATTTCCGTAAATCTTGTGTGAAGATGCAAGTTTTCCTAATTTGGACTATTGATAGGAGGATGTACATGAATATCCATGAGTATCAAGGTAAAGAGGTCCTCAGAAAATACGGAGTTGCTGTGCCTAATGGTAAAGTAGCTTTTTCTGTGGAAGAGGCTGTAGAAGCAGCAAAAGAGCTAGGAACACAGGTGTGTGTGGTAAAGGCACAAATCCATGCGGGTGGACGTGGTAAAGCAGGCGGTGTAAAAGTAGCGAAAAATCTTGATGAAGTGCGTACATATGCCAGTGAGATTTTAGGGAAAACTCTGGTGACACACCAAACGGGTCCTGCAGGAAAGGAAGTAAAACGTCTACTTATTGAAGAAGGTTGCGATATCCAAAAAGAATACTACATCGGTTTAGTTCTAGATCGAGCTACTTCCAAAATTGTATTGATGGCATCTGAAGAAGGTGGCACAGAAATCGAAGAAGTAGCGGCAGAAACCCCAGAGAAAATCTTCAAAGAAATCATCGATCCGGTTGTTGGCCTAACAGGCTATCAAGCTAGGAGAATTGCATTTAATATTAATATCCCAAAAAGTTTAGTAGGGCAGGCTGTTAAATTTATGATGAGCCTTTATACGGCATTTGTTGAAAAAGATTGTTCAATTGCTGAAATTAATCCTTTAGTCGTTACAGGCGATGGCAAAGTATTGGCATTGGATGCAAAGCTTAATTTCGATGCGAATGCATTGTATCGTCAAAAAGATATCGTAGCATATCGTGACTTAGATGAAGAGGATGCAAAAGAAATTGAAGCCTCCAAATATGATTTAAGCTATATTTCATTAGAAGGAAACATCGGCTGCATGGTAAATGGTGCAGGTCTTGCGATGGCGACAATGGACATCATTAAGCATTATGGAGGAGATCCGGCTAATTTCCTTGACGTTGGCGGCGGTGCAACAGCAGAAAAGGTTACAGAGGCGTTCAAGATTATACTATCTGATAAGAATGTGAAAGGCATCTTTGTAAACATTTTTGGTGGCATTATGAAATGTGATGTTATTGCGAATGGTGTTGTCGAGGCTGCACAACAAGTCGGATTATCAGTGCCTTTAGTAGTGCGACTTGAAGGGACCAATGTTGAATTAGGTAAAGAAATATTGAAAAATTCAGGAATAAACATTACAGCTGCAGAATCAATGGCCGACGGAGCTCAGAAAATCGTTTCATTAGTAAGCTAAGAGGCGGGGGGAAAAGCATGAGTGTATTTATAAATAAAGATACTAAAGTTATTGTTCAAGGTATTACAGGCTCAACAGCTCTTTTTCATACAAAACAAATGCTGGAGTATGGAACTAAAATTGTAGCAGGCGTTACACCTGGAAAAGGGGGAACTGAGGTAGAAGGAGTTCCTGTGTTTGATACTGTAAGCGACGCTGTTAAAGTAACGGGGGCAAACGCTTCTGTTATTTATGTACCAGCACCATTCGCAGCTGACGCTATTTTGGAAGCGGTTGATGCCCAATTGGATTTGGCCATTTGTATTACGGAACATATTCCTGTACTGGATATGGTGAAGGTAAAGCGTTATATGGAGGGCAAGAAGACACGCCTTATTGGTCCTAACTGCCCGGGTGTTATTACAGCTGATGAATGTAAAATTGGTATTATGCCAGGCTATATTCATACGAAGGGGCATGTTGGTGTAGTATCTCGCTCTGGAACGCTGACATATGAGGCGGTACACCAGCTTACTCAAGCCGGTATCGGTCAAACGACGGCCGTAGGAATCGGTGGAGATCCGGTGAATGGAACGGACTTTATCGATGTTTTGAAAGCGTTTAATGAGGATCCAGAAACGCATGCAGTGATTATGATTGGTGAAATTGGAGGAACTGCTGAAGAGGAAGCGGCGCTATGGGTAAAGGCAAATATGACGAAGCCTGTAGTTGGTTTTATTGGTGGACGTACAGCACCTCCAGGTAAGCGTATGGGTCATGCGGGTGCTATTATTTCTGGTGGAAAAGGAACAGCTGATGAAAAAATCCGCATAATGAACGAGTGCGGTATTAAAGTCGCTAAAACACCGTCTGTAATGGGCGAAACGCTTATTGCAGCATTAAAAGAAAACGGTTTATATGAAACTTGTAAAACCTCTTAATCGTTAAATAAATACAAGCCTGCTTCTTTAATGGTAGGCTTGTTTTCTCATATTCGATTTGGATGAGACTTTTGATGTTTTTATGAAGATTTGTTACTTTTACTATGAACAGCTGGAGGTATTTTTAATGGATGATTTTAAAAAAAAGCTAATTTTATTGCATCATTGTCACG
>JAEIGA010019925.1_pt1 | contig 10224 bp, 9 predicted proteins | sample 9270691 | NCBI WGS metagenome assembly JAEIGA01 (sample SAMN17057246, study PRJNA624740) | gut metagenome | biome: biome; isolation source: fecal sample | host: Bos grunniens | place: China: Xizang | collected 2019
CCGGCTTTGGCTTGGACTCATACCGCTTGGGTATTGAGGCGATGCTGAACCGATAATTATCAACCCGAAATATGAAGAGCCGTCTTATTGACCAAGTGGCAACAGGTGTTGCATGGAGCGTAGCCGAAAAGCTATGCTCTATGTTGTTGCAGCTGGTTGTAAGTGTTGTTGTTGCTCGTCTGCTTGTGCCGGAGGATTTCGGCGTAATGGCAATATTGACCTTCTTTACGGCTGTGGCATTGGTGGTTGTCGATAGTGGCTTCTCGCAGACACTACTGCGCAAGGCAGAGCCTACAAACGATGACTATAAGTCGGTTTTCGCCTTCAATATGACGGTGTCATTGGTGCTGTATCTGCTTTTGGTTGCGTTGTCGCCATTGTTGGCTCGCTACTACGATTTGGCGGTGATTTCAAAAATTGCACCCGTGCTATTCTTGTTGCTACCTCTCAATGCTTTGGGTATAATTCAAAATACGAAACTCTCGCGCGAATTTCGCTTCGGAGAGTTGTCGCGCATAAACTTTACCGCTTCGTTTGTGGCTGGCGCAGTGGCGATTGTGGTGGCTGTATGCGGTGGAGGTGTTTGGGCATTGGTGGCACAGCGACTTTCGGTTGTGGCGGTCAGGTCGTTGCTCTTGTGGTGGCGAGGCGATTGGCGAGGCGAGGGTAAGTTTAGTGGTGTGTCGTGGCGAGCGATGGCACCGTTCTCGTTCCGACTGATGTCCACCGATATCGTTTCGGCACTCTATAACAATGTGGCGCAACTATTTATCGGTAAGATATATTCGGCAGATACGCTCGGCTACTTCAATCAAGCGCAGAAAATCAAGGATTTGCCCGTTCAGTCGGCAGTTCTGTCGGTGCAGACTGTGACCTATCCTGCCCTGGCGAAGATTAAAGATGATGCCGACAAGTTTGCCGAGAGCTTCCGTAAGGTACTCTTGATAAACATCTTTGTTATGGCACCAATGGCAGTGGGTCTGTCAGCCGTGGCTCGACCTCTCTTTGAAGTGTTGCTTGGCGAGAGGTGGTTACCAACGGTGCCGTATTTCGAGGTTATTGCCCTGGCGGGTGTATTCTATCCTCTGTCGATGGTGGCGTATAATGTGCTGAAAGTGCATAGCAATGGTGCGATAATTTTCCGCTTGGAGTTGCTTAAAAAGGCGATAATGACCGTCGTACTGGCTCTGACAATTCCGCACTCTACAATGGCTATTGCGTACGGTTTGGTTGCAATGACGGTGATTGAGTTTGTTGTGAATTTCGTGGCTACAAGGCGTTATACCACGCTCTCGTGGTGGCAAATGATGCGCACTCTCATACCTTCGCTCCTACTTACTGTGGTGATGTATGTGGCGGTTAAGGCAGCAGGGTGTTATGTCGCAGAATTTGCTCCTATTTGGTTGTTACTCACGCAGATAGCAGTAGGTATCTTTATCTACTCATTAGGTGCTTGGGTGTGCCGAATGGAGGCTTTCAAAGAGTTTATAACTGTTATTAAGGGGGTGCTGAAACGATGAGAATGTACGGAGAATTCGACTTTATTGCGGATATTCGCAAGATGTTTGCGCGAGTGCCCAACAACAACTTCGAGGGCATTGGTGATGACTGTGCGGTGTTGCCTATGGGCGATGAGGTGCTGGTATTTACTTCGGATATGCTCAATGAAGGGGTGCATTTCCTCGCGGATAAAAGTACCGCCTATCAGATTGGCTACAAGTCGTTGATGGTCAATATCAGCGATGTGGTGGCTATGGGCGCAAAGCCCGTAGCGACACTATTGTCGTTGGCTCTGCCCGAAGAGCGATTTGGGGAGTGGTCTGCCGACTTTATGAGGGGTTATCACGCGGCATCGAAACGATATGGCGTTCAACTCATTGGTGGCGACACCACAAAGTCCGAGTCAGGCGTTTGTGTCAATGTTACCGCTATTGGTCGTGCTCCGCAGGCGAATGTAAAGCGTCGCTCCTCTGCAAAGGTTGGTGATGTCGTTCTGGTAACGGGTAAGTTGGGTGGCTCGGCAGTGGGCTTGCGCGATGTTTTGTCGGGGAAATTAACTACCCGAAATGCGAAGATTCATCTTATGCCCGAAGCGCGTGTAGTGGAGGGCGTGTGGCTTGGCGAACAGCCCGAAGTGCGCGCTATGATGGATATCTCCGACGGCATAGCGTCTGACCTGCAACATATTCTCGATGAGTCGAAAAAGAGCGCGGTTGTGGTTGAAAAGAGTGTTCCGATTGCAAAAGGTGCAACCCTTGCTGACGCACTCTGCGGAGGTGAAGATTATGAATTGCTCCTCACGGTAGATAGGCGCAAGGCCGATGAGTTGGTGCAACGCTTTGAAGCGAAGTTTGGCAAGCCACTATATAATATAGGTAAAATCGTTAAACCCAACTACGATGTCTACGAAATAGGCATCGAGCAAGAGGGTGGCGATGTGTTGTGTAGTTCGGCTGGTTGGGGCGGCTATCGCCACTTCTAATAGGAATTAGGAGTTAGGAATTAGGAGTTAGGAGTTGGAAAGAATCACTACTCGCTACTCGCTACTCACTACTCACTTCACAATAAACACCTGCTCTTTTTTGCCCTGCATAAAGTACTTCTCGCGGGCATAACGCTCCAAAAACTCATCGTTTTTCAGATTTTCGATAAGCAGACTATCTTTGCGGATACTCGCTTCGTAGAGCGCCTTTTCCTTGTTGAGTTCGCGAATCTCAATCGAGGTTATAATGAACGAAACAAGTGGGCGACCAATAAGTATAATACCCAAGACAATAACGGCAATGATGATTATGCGCCACGCATACTCCTTGCCCTTGCTGATTGTCTTTCCGACCTTCTTGCCGATCTCTTTGCCAATCTTCATTGCACCAAGATTAAGGTATTCTCATATATTTGTGGCTCTGAATGGATATGCTCCAACGCGGATTACGCTTGGCGTACTCAACCAATACGGGCATAATCTTCTCCGCAACACTCCATTCCGGTTGCAGGAAGAGCAGACACTCCTTGCCCACCTTTGCAGCACACTCCTCAGCCCATTTTAGGTCCTCTTCGCTCTGGATTATAACCTTCAATTCGTGGGCACGACCATACGCCTCCTCCAATGGTGCGGACTTGCGCTTTGGCGAAAGACAAACCCAATCGAATTCACCAGAGAAGGGGTGCGAACCCGATGTTTCGAGGAAAATGGCAAGACCTTGCTCTTTGAGCGACTGTGTCAAAAAGTCGAGAGGGTAGAGCAGAGGTTCTCCTCCCGTAATGACGATAGATTGTGCAGCGCACGCTACGGCACGCTCAACAATCTCCTCGATGGGTGTCGGAGGGTACATGCGCGGATTCCATGTGTACTTGGCATCGCACCACGCACAACCTACATCGCAACCACCAAGGCGAATAAAATAGGCGGGCTTTCCTGTGTGGAAGCCCTCGCCCTGAATGGTGTAGAAATCCTCTACGAGTGGCAATTTGCGACCACCCTCCAATACCTCGTTATTAGTCATTGGCTAAAACATATATATCTTTGAGGTTGCGACCGAGCTGGTCGTAATCGAGTCCGTAGCCCACAATAAATTCGTTGCCGATGTTCATCGCGCAGTATTTGATAGGCATATCGTAGAGATACTTCTCAGGCTTGAAGAAGAGGGTGCAAATCTCGACCGAACGAGGGTTGAGCGCCTTGATGTACTCCAACATGTGGTTGATGCTGTGTCCCGTCTCGACGATATCCTCTACGATGATGATGTCGCGCCCCTCGATGTCGAAGTCGATACCGAGTTTCTGTTTGATTGTACCTGTTGATTGAGTACCTTCGTACGATGAAATCTGAACGAAAGTAATCTCGTTGTTGAAGGTGGTTTTGCGCACCAAGTCGGCAAGGAACATATACGAGCCGTTCAATACACCCACGAAGATAGGTGCATTCTCGGTCGAAGCGTAATCTTTATTCAACTGCTCGGCAACCTTTGCCACAGCCTTGTCAATCTCCTCGGCAGGAATCATCACCTCGAAGGTCTTGTCGTTAAGAGTAACTCTTTGTTTCATTGCAAATGAACTTTTAATAATCGCAAAGATAACGATTTTTTTTAACTTTTAATTAAAAATAGTATCTTTGTAGTAGTGAAAACCTTAAAACTACCTATATGAAACGACTTCTTACCCTCTTGCTGTCGTTGTCGTTCATTGCGACAAGCGTATCGGCACAATTAAAGAGGGGTGATTACGAATGGCTGAACTCTATCCGTTCGGAGCACCCTCGAATGTTCTTCACTGCGGAGGATATCTCTCAAATCAAGAGCAATGCGATGTTGTTCGATGCCAACACCTTCAATTCAATGCAAAGGCGCATCGACCGACTCATTACAAAGGGCTTTGAGTTCAAAAATGAACTTTCGCGAGATGGCAACCCAAATGCAATGTTTGGTTATCGCACCGCCGAGTCGGCACTGCTTTGGCTCATAACCAAAGATACCAAATATCTCGATTTCACAAAGTTGTTGCTTGACAAGGTTATCCGCAACTATAAACTACGCTTGGAGAATAATATGAATGTGGGTTGGCATACATTTACTACCATATCGGCACTCTGTGCCTACGATTGGATATACAACGACCTCACCGCAGAGGAGCGCACCGAGTTCGGCAGAAGGCTCTACTATGCGACCTACGATATCGCTTGGCACGGAAAAGATGTTCGCTCGAAATATCATCGCGAGAACATCAGTGGCCCGACCTCCGAGTTTAATGGCACATCTAACTTGCCTTGGTATGTGGGCTTGGCATTCTATGGTGAGGGTATCGACGACGAGGAGTGTAAGCAGATGCTTCGCAATGGCTATGACCAACATCAGAAGATGACTGCACATCGTGCGAAGATGCTCGGCAAGAGTGGCGGTATCAACTCGGGAACCATAGGCAACGGCTTCGAGAACTACCCTTATGCGGAGTATAACTTCATCTACACTATGCGCTCGGCTACGGGTATAGACCTCACACCGCAGATGGGCTATATGCTTGGATATTTGCGCTATATAGATTGGTTGCGTCTGCCCGACAATAAGGAGTTCGGCATTGGCGACTCGTTCCACTCGGATAACGCTATGCCACGCGGTATTGTGGCGCATGTTAAGGAGATTGCAAACCTCTTCGCTCCGACCAATCCGCAGATGTTCGATTGGTTTGCAGGCTTGCTATATCGCTTTAATGACCGTAACAATCGTTATTCGTCAATGCAGTTTATGCCACTCTTTCATCGCTACCACTTTGAAACTGACGATGCGGAGAGTGTTGTCGATGCGAAGGATAAACAATCTATGCACTTTGAACAACTCGGTCAGATTGTGATGCGTTCGGGCATTGGCGACAAGGATACTTACGCGATATTCTTGACCGAGCGACACAATCGAAGCCGTCAGCACTATGACCTTAATCACTTTGTAATATACAAGAATGGTTATCGCGCGCTCGACTCTGGAACACGACCACAGCAAGGACTTCACACGCCATACTACTATTGTCGTACGGTTGCCCACAACTGCGTAACAATCAAAATGCCTAACGAGCAGTTACCGAAGGGGTGGGGTAAGGCTGCAAAACACGAAGACTCCGATACCCCTACGCCTAACGATGGCGGGCAGAAGAGCAATCGTGGCGGAAAGTTGCTGTCGCACAAGGAGAGCGCGGACTATGTATATATTGCATCAGATGCTACGGAGTGCTACCATAAAAATAAAGCCGAGCAGGTTGTGCGCGAATTAGTGTGGATTAAGCCCGATATCTTCGTAGTCTTTGACCGCGTAGAGTCCGACAAGGCAGAGTATGCGAAGAGTTGGCTCTATCACACCGCCTCCGAGCCTGTGATGAGTGGCAATGCGGAGTTCTCGGAGGTGTCGCAAGGCGGAAAGTCGATTTGTCGCACACTCCTTCCGAAGAAGGCTGTTGTGGAGTTCGTTGGTGGCGAGGGCAAGCAGTTCTGGGCCGATGGTAAGAATTGGGCGATACCTGAGTACAAGCAGGGCGACCCGATGTATAAGCGTTCGCGTAACATTCCGCGCAATAACCACCCATTGGTAGGCCAGTGGCGTGTGGAGGTATCTCCAAAGAAGGCTGCGACCTCCGATCACTTCTTGCACATTATTCAGGTTGGCGATGAGTCGCTTCGCTCGCTTCCAGTAACAGATTGCAAAGATGGAAAAGATGCGGTAGCACTTTCGTTCGACTACGCAGGTAAACGCTACTCGTTATTGTTCGACAAGACAAAACAATATGGTTGCGAGATAAAAGTGACGCAGTTGTAAAAGAGAAGATGCAGAGGTCAAACCTCTGCATCTCTTTTTAGCCTTCAATCTGTCGATCGATATCGCGTAGCCTATCTGCCATAAAGTACTGCAATACGAGTCGGAAGATGATATACATCAGGAATGCCAACCACAACGCATCGTTGCCGATAAGGGGCAGTAGGGCATAGTAGACTCCGAAGAAGATAATTGTTGCCCACACCATCGAGTTGCGCATTGCGCGTGTGAGTGTTGCTCCTGCATATACTCCATCGAGCATAAACGGCATAGCGGCAAATAGCGGAATAACCACAATCCAACCAATATACTCCCTTGCCGTAGCCAAGACGCTTGCAACTTCCTGCTCGGAGGCGTTGCCAAGGAAGAACGAGAAGAGCCACTCCCAACCCGCGAGATAGGCGGTAATGGCAATGGCTGCCGTAGCAAAGGTCCATACTACGCAGTAGCGCAGACACTTTTTGAGCGATGGCAAATCTTTTGCTCCGATGAAACGACCTGTCATAGCCTCGGCAGCGTATGCGAAGCCGTCGTTCATATAGGAGAAGAGCATCAGCAACTGCATTAGCGTAGTATTTACCGCCAAAATCGCAGCATCGCCCATTCGAGCCGAAGCAGCAGTGAAGAAGGTATAGACACCTACATTGCAGAATGTTCGCACGATGATGTCGCCATTGACCTTGAAAAATCTCTTCATCGAGGCGAAGTCCAACACCTCGCGCAGAACGACTTTGCGCATCGTCTTGCGGAAGAATACAACAATCAGAATAGTCGCCAGAGCAAGACCTATCCATTGCGACACAACCGATGCGTAGGCAATACCTACGATACCCATATCAAATGAATAGACGAACCACCAACTGAATAATATGTGGAGAGAATTTACTGTAATCGACACCGCCATCGGAATAACGCCATTCTGCATACCCACAAACCAGCCGTAGAGTCCGAATAATAAAATTCCTGCCGGTACTGCCCAAATGCGTGCGAAGAAGTAGTCTGCAACCACCTCATTGCCGCCCATAAGCCACAAAGATAACTCTCCGAGAGGTCGTTGGAAAATTAGTACCAATGCACTCATTGCCAACGATATAACCACAGCGCGTACGAGCATTGCCGTAGTTTCGTGGAAGTCGCCTGCACCGTAGGCTTGCGCAGTCAAACCACTTGTGCCCATACGAATGAAGGAACAGTTCCAATATATGAAGTTGAAGATTGATACGCCGAGAGCCAACGCACCGATAATCTCTGCCGAGCCACTCCAAGTGCCGACAATACCCGTCGATACCAAACCCATAAGGGGTACGGTAATGTTCGATATGATGTTGGGTATCGCTATGCGGAAAATCTCTTTGTTCATCTTCATCTTCAATCTCTATTTTTGAGGTATAAGTTCAACCTTTATTGTCGATTTGCTGTTTGGTGCTACTGTCGTGGTAAATCCCACACGAATACCCTTATTCTTGACATCGTACCAATTACCAGAGTTGTTATCCATAATGTAGGCCTCTGCGCTCTTAGGTGATACTACGCGCAACAACAACTCTTTGCCCTCTTGCTTCAACAGTATGGTGTGATTGTCGATAATCTTGGCCTTTGCAAAGGTTGTCATATTCCATCGTATAGAGCAGTCGGTGCTACCACTTACGATTTTATCTGTGCAGGTAACTTTGTTGTCCTTGTCTATTGTGATAGTGCGTGTTACACTCTCGGTGTCAAGAAATAGCGACGATAGGTCGAACTCTGCACCCTTGTATCTCTTCTTATCGTACACATTGGTCATAGTCGCCATACCTTTGTATTGGTGCAGTTTGTCGTTGATTGTGAGAGTGTTGTGCGAGTAGTTGTTGAGTCGATAGACCTGCCAGCGTTGTGAATTTTGACCTTTCTTCCAAATGCCAATTCCTTTCGACTCCAATGAGTGGTAATCTTGGCTTCCGAGTTCTACCGCCCAACGAACACCTGCCCACTCGTAGATGAATGAGCCTCCGTCCATATGTGCGTGGCTATTCTTGGGAGTACCACCTTTAACTCCAAGATAGCAATCCTCCGCCGAAGCGAAGCCTTCGCGGTAGAGAAATAGTGGCTGTGTGCCGTTTCCTACCCAGAAACTCTCTTTGATAGGTTTGATATCCTTAGTGTTGCAACGAGATGCAAACAGCATCGCGATAGGAGCCTGACGATTGACTCCTCGCACGCTCTCCTCGTTCACAATACGCTCTCTATCTTGCCATACAAGCGACATATCGCCCGTTTCGAGTGCAAACCAGTAGAGTAGAGGGTTTATCATATTTGAGGGGTTTCCGCCGTCCGAGAAGTTGAATGTTGCGCCTGTCGGGGTAGACATAAAGTTCATGAACTTTGCCGACTGCAAAAAGCCAGGAGCCTTTTCCAAATTACAACTTGTGCCTAATGCTGTACGCAACGACTCTATGAGCATAACCTCATACCAAGTGCCATACTCCCAATAGCCAAAACCTTCTGGATAGACTCCGTGAGGGCCATACTCCTTTTGTGCGATTGGGTTGTTGATGAGAGCCTCTGTTATAATCTCTTGTGCTTCTTCGGGGATACGCTCATACACAGCCAAAGCACCCATTACCAATCCGCTATTGCAGACTTGATTCCAGTTGTTGTGCGATTTTGACCACCATCTCTTCTTGCCCGAAGTACGCAACCCCTTCTCGATTATGGCATCTTCGATTATTCTGCGACTCTCAGGCGAAAGCCAAGAGTATAGCCAGTCGTAGCCAATGGCCAATGCCGTTATCATCTCCGCAACATCAAGAAAATGCGAAGGGTTCCAACTTACGAAATCGGCAGCTGCCAACATCTCCTTTTCGGCACGGCGAGCATAGATTTCGTCGCCACTAATCAGATACATATAAGAGCAGTAGCACACTCTTTCAAGCACAGCACGACAGCGACCAAGAAGTCGCTTTCCTACCATTCTGTATTTTGTTGGCTCGGCAGGGATAAAGTCGTTGGTTCGACGCTCAATAATATTGTGAAGAGTAAGCAGAGGTTGATCGTGCTCGATTTTCTGCTTTACAGCCTTAATATCTCCCTCCTTTAACATGAGTCGAGGGTGCTGGGCTAATTTTGAGTAGTCGAGAGTCTGATTTGCTGTCGCCGACAGGGTTAGCAACGCAGCAATTAGGGTTAATAACTTTTTCATCTGCTTATAGAATAAAAATGACGAATGTTACTTCGTCAATTTGTTGTAGATTTCGATGCAAACCCACGCATCGGTTGCAGCATACATCTGCTGTTGCGGAGTGAGTTGCTTTGCTTCCCAATTACTCAGACGCTGAGCCTTCGATACCTTTTTGCCAAGCACGATACCCGAAATCTTGCGCAGACTCCTGTCCTCGATACCATACTTGCCGACCTCGCTTTGCAGGTCGATAAAACCATTGGCCGTAAAGTGTCGCAACTTATTCAATCCGTTGATGTCGTTGCGAACATCGGCACCAACCTTCTTTATATCGTTACTCGACAATATAGATAGTATCTCGCGCGAAAGAGGTAACTTGTTTAGGCGGATAAGGAAACAGTGCTCTTTTGTCGAGAGTTGCAACAATGCAATTTTGTTTGTTACTCCCGCTTTGAACGAAGGTCGCGTTTCGGTGTCGAAACCGATAAGTCGCTCTTTCGAGAGAATTTTGCACGCCTTGACAAGCGCATCGGGGGTATCAACGACCTCGATGTGCCCGTCAAAGTGTACTGCTTCCAATGCAGCAACATCATCGTTCGATATGTTTGCTACAAATGCCATTTTATAGATGTTCTATCGTTTTTGCTGTTTCTGTTGAGCCTCAGCCTGCTTAATCAACTCCTCGTAACGCTGCTGGAAGCGCGATTTCTTACCCTTGGTGTTCTTCGCACGAGCAGTCATCTTTGCAAGAATCTTTTCGTCATTCAAAGTGTA
>JAEIGA010019926.1_pt1 | contig 10224 bp, 10 predicted proteins | sample 9270691 | NCBI WGS metagenome assembly JAEIGA01 (sample SAMN17057246, study PRJNA624740) | gut metagenome | biome: biome; isolation source: fecal sample | host: Bos grunniens | place: China: Xizang | collected 2019
AACAAAAAAAATAATTAAAAATATTAAAACAAATAAAAAAAATCTAACTATTTTACAACTAGATTCATTAATTGACGAATATTTAAATTACTGCAATTATACTAATAAAGAATATTATAAAGCAGGCTTTATTGATTGTTTAAATCTAATATTACCTGCTATAAATAAAAATTAAATTATTTTAAATTTTCTGGATTTAAAGCTTCTAATTCTGGAAGCACAAATATTCCATCTTTTCTAATTAAAACATCATCAAACCAGATTTCTCCACCGCCAAATTCTTTTCTTTGAATATTTACTATATCCCAATGAATTGCTGATCTATTTCCATTATCACTTTCTTCAATACTATCTCCTGGTGTAAAATGAAAACTTCCATATATCTTTTCATCAAATAAAGTATCATCTATTGGTAAATTTATATATGGATTTACTCCTAAAGCAAATTCGCCAATATATCTTGAACCATCATCTGTATCTAGAATTTGGTTCAATTCTTCTGTTTTGTTCGAAGTAGCTTTTATTATTTTTCCATCCTTAAATTCAAATCTAATATTACTAAATTTTATTCCATCATATCTTGTATCTGTATTATATGTGATATATCCATTTACACTTGTTTTTACTGGAGCAGTAAAAACTTCACCATCTGGTATATTAGATTCTCCAGTACATTTAGTAGCCCCTATTCCTTTTATACTAAAAGTTAAATCTGTATCTTTTCCTATAATATGAACTTTATCTGTTTTATTCATAAGTTCTACTAAAGGGTCCATTGATTTTGACATTTTAGAATAATCTAAATTACAAACATTAAAGAAATATTCTTCAAATTTTTCTGTACTCATATTACTCATTTGAGCCATTGAATAATTTGGATATCTCAATATACACCATCTTTTACTACATCTTTCCTCTAAATGCACAGGTAAAGTGTAATATTTATTATATAATGCCATTTTTTCACCAGGGATATCCACAAGTTCTGCAGTATTTGTGGAAGATCTAATGCCAATATATGCATCCATATCTTTCATTTTTTCTAATTCATGTTTTGCGTATAATTTTATTTGTTCTTCTGTTAAATTTTCTATCATAATTTTCTTTAATTCATTATTTATTAAATCATAAAATGGAATTGCTCCAATAGCGCTTGCTTTCCTCATTAATTCTTTAGCTAAAGGAATTCCATCTTCTCCAATTACATCAATTAATATCTTATCTCCCTTTTGTAATTTTACAGAATATGTAAGTAAATTTTCTGCTAATTTTTCTATTCTTAAATCTTTCATTTTTACCTCCATCTCATTTATTATGTTCATATCTTATCATAGCATAAATATATAATCAAGAAAAAAACTCATTAGTATTTACTAATGAGTTTTTTTATATTACACTTCATTCATAGTAGCCATATAGACATATTTTAATAAAACCTTAACTTCATAAGGAATATCTTGTTCAGTCAATTTTTTGTTTTTATCTATTTTAAATGTTTTATTAGATTTTTGCGCAAGCTTTTCAATTTTTTGATATAAATCTTTTGGAATTTTTTCAAAACTTTCTTTATCTAATTCATTTATAATTTGATATACATATTTAAAATTATCTATATCTTCCATTTCTTCCTCTCCTTCTAGCAATAGATTTACTAAAATGTCTTCTTACTTCTTCTGTACTTATATTTTTAGTTAAATTTCTAACTTCATCTAAAGTATGTGGTCCTTGCTTTTTTGATGATTTTTTCATTTTTCTTTTTCTAGTTGTTTTTGGTGGTTTTATTGATTTTATACTTAACTCTCTTGCTTCTAAATTTTTCTTTTCCCAAGCATTTACTCTCGCTTTACTTTTTTGAAGTTCTTCTTCAGTTATATTTTCTTTAGTTGCCATTTTAAAGCTTTCAATAACATAACCAACAAACTCTAATCTTCTTCTAAATTTAGAATATGTTTTGGCAAAATCTTCAGCACTCATTCCTTGAAAAGCTGTATAAGTTAAAAATAATCTATCTTCATGATCTTGGAAAAAGTGTACTGTATTTTTCATCTTATTTGTAGCAATTATATTTTCAAAAAATTCTCTAAATTCATCTACATATTTATCTTGTTCAACTGTTCTTAAATGATAAGTTAAACAAATCATATAATATTCTTCAAAATCTTCTATTCTACCTTTAAATTGCATTAAATAATCAAGCATTTTCATTGTATGTTCAAAAGCATCCACTTTTACTCCTCTAGTTTCTACTTCTAAACCATGAATTTTTTGCAATGGTTCAAATAATTTTCCAAGTATTCCTAATTCCATCGCAACTCTATAAAATTCTGATTGAACTATTGCTGGATTATTTAAAACTTTTCTAAGTTCTGGTAATATTCTTTGTGTATTAACATTTTCAAAAGAAAAACCTTTTATCTTCTCTTTACTTTCTTCTTCAATTTCAAATCCTAATTTTGCTTTAAATCTACAAGCTCTAATCGCTAAAAATTCATCTTCAACTTCATCTGGTTTGGCAATTCTAATTATCTTATTTTTTATATCTTCTATTCCATTAAATGGATCTAATACTTCTCCTGTAATAACATCCATAAATATACTATTCATAGTAAAATCTATGCCTTGGCTTAAGTCATCAATAGTTTTTATACTACCATCTTTGTTTTCAGGTGATGCAAAATCAATATCAAAGCCAATAAGTTTGACAATATCATATCTTGCACTTATCCAATGAATTTTACCAAATTGTTCTAAGATTTCACTAAATTGCTCTTTACTTATCCCTATGACTCTGACATCAATGTCAGATGGTTCTTTACCAAGATATAAATCTCTAACATATCCACCAACATAATACATTTTTCCGCCATATTTATCTACTTGGATTGCTATTTGATTTATAATGCTTTGAAGTTCTTCCATATTTTCTCCTTTATATTTAGCGTGCAAATATTATATCATTTTTTTATCTTTTATTCAACCATATTTAAAACATCATCAAATCCCAAATTATCAAAATTATAATAATTGGCTGGAACTTCCCCTACAATCACTGTTTCTGTTAGTAAAATATCTAAATGTACATTTTCAGAAATGCTTTCAAAAGGAGTTAATATCCCTATAGTACATTTTACATCTAAATATATTCTATGTACAGTCTGATTTATTCCCATTGCTTCAAAATGTGAATTTATTTTTGTTTCAATATTTCCTGCTTGTTCTACTTTTATCAAAATTTTAGGACTAATCTTAGCCAAACTACTAAAACCTGTAACTGTACCTAAATTCAAATTCACATATGTTGATGGACTAGAATCTATACTTTCTTGAATATTTTTTGTTATCTTAGCAACTAATTCATTTATTGGAATAATTTTAGCAGAAATGTATGAGATCATTCCACTTTCATCTCTTTCTATTTCTACTAAATCATCATAATTATACATTATCATAACAGAATTAACTTCTTTATTTAAAGTATTTACAGCAATGGATTTAGCTCTATTTTTACAAGTAGCAATAAATACAGGATATGCCATTCTTATAAATAAAATTAAAAAGCAAAGTATTATAATAAAAATAAAATATATACTAAATTTTAAAGCATTACTTTTCTTTTGAAATTTAAAAAAATTAATTCTTTTTCTTGAATAAATTTTATCCATAAATACCTATTTCAAAATATATAATTTATCTCCTGGATTAATTTTTTGGACATCCTCTATATCATTTACTTTTTTTAGACTATCTACTGTAACCTTAAAAGTTTTTCCTATTTTCCAAATAGTATCATTCTTTTTTACAACATAAACTACTACACCATAATCATCACAAGCTATATCGTTTTTCACTTTAATATCATCAATTACATTAATAGAATTATTAGTATTAAAATTACTTTTTATTAAAATCTTAATAGAAAAATTTACATTTTCATTATTTAAATTCATATCTATATTATTAAGCTCAAAGATACAATTTTCTTGTATTTTTGATTTAGTTACAAATGGCAATTTTATCTCTTTACAACTTAAGCCTAATCTATCTGTTGTTTCATAATATAAAACTAAATTTACTTCACCTTCAATATTAAATCTATCTTTTTTTAATATTGAAATTTTTCTTTTTTCAACACTTACAATTCTTTTTATATCTTCAATTTTAACACTATCTACAATTTCAATATAATCTTCTTCAGCTTTGTTTTCTTCTACATCTAAAGCTTTATATAAAATATCTAAATCTTTTATTAAGGAATATGCATCTTTTAATATTACCATTTCTTTTTCTTCATAAACTTCACAATATATTTCAAAATCAATTTGAATAGTTATACTATGATTATCTTTATTATTTAATTTAATCAACATATTCTTAATATTATATTCAAAAACAGTAATATCTTCTTCTTTTATATTTTCAATATCTACAAAACTCATTATTGGAAACATATTTTTAACATTTCCAATTCTACTATCTTCTGTCATATATACAATATCAATATTAAATTCACCTTTTGCTAATACTTTGTTATAACTAATCTTTTCTTCACTTTTAGTAATCTCCACATCTACTTTTAGAATTTCAGCAATTTCATATAAATTATCAATGTTTATATCTTCTTTTATTGATGCTTTTGCAGTATTAATTCCTACTAATGATTTTATTTTTAAACTTTCATCTTGTTTTTGCAACTCTGGAATATCTCTTAAAAAATCATCTTTTATTTCTATTTCTTGAATTTCTGAAATAGTATAATTTATAGAAATTGTAGCACTCAATGTAATTTTTCTTTCATTCAATACTCTAGCATTTAGAGTTTCTAGTTCAATTTTATATCTTACATACGAATTTTCTTTTATATCATTATTTTCTAAAATATCATTAAAATTTAATGTTGTTTGAATACTTCTTGTATCTCCATCTACTGATAAATAAACAATATATGAATCAATGTTTCCATCAACCTTAACTCGATTTTTTTCATTTTCTTGTTTATATATGTATGGTACACCATTAGTAGTCACAATACTTATAATATCTGGTTTTATATCTGGAACAATAATATCATTTGTTACGTGAATTGTTTTTGTTTGCTCTACAACTTTTTTATTTATTTTTAATTTTTCCATACAAAAAATCCTCCTTAATGTTATCTTTGCTAACATTATATGGAGGATTTTAAAAATTATTCCTATATTAAATTTATACCGCAGTTTCGACTTTTCTTCTCTTAACCTCAACTTGTGGTTCTATTAATGGTTCATACCCCTCACCATTATAAATTTTAACTTCAATTGTTCTTGTAAACAAGTCTGTATAATTGTAAGAACCAACTCTATTTGCTTCATCGAATTTAACTCTAAAGTAATCTTTATATGTGTTTTCTATAGTAGCAGATTTCTCTAGAGGTTTACTTCTCTTTCCTGGTGATTCTTTAATAATTATTTTTTGTCCTATGTTTTCTCCAATATTTTTTCTTAAGTTAAAAATTTCTGATTTGTAAATACCCAAAATATATCACCTACTCATCCTAAAAATTACAACCCCAATATAACACGGTGTAGGTGAAAAGTCAAAAGACTACAAATCTCGCAAAAGCTTTGTAATTGGCTATTTTCAATGGTTTTATAAGTTATACACTATTTGTATCGTTTGTGTAACATTTCATTATCTTTTTTGTTACAAAATCTGATTTTTTTCCGAGTTTTTTCGCAAGTTCGATTATTTTCATATTTTAATTTTGTAGCCAAACCACCTCTTAAATGTCTTTCTGCTTTATTTTCTTCTAAAATTTTCCTTACTTCTAAAGCTAAAGCATAATTAATTGTAAGAAGTCTTTGGCTAACATCTTTATGAACAGTACTCTTACTAACTCCAAATTTCTTAGCTGCTCCCCTTACAGTATCTTTTGTGTCTATTATGTAATGAGCTAAATTAACTGCTCTTTCTTCAATAGTATTTTCACTCATAAAGAAAACCTCTTTTCTAGTATACTTTTACTTAAGTTTATTCTAGAAAAAAGGTTTTATGATTTTAATTAATTATTCAAAATTTATAAAATATTTTCACAAATTAAATTATCATATTCTTTAATATATTTTTCTTTTTGTTCTTCTGTTTTTATAGTCCAACCTAATAATAATTTAGTTTTTCTAATTTTTCTTGCTTTTTCAAAACTCAAATCTGCTACTGCATAAGATATAAAATCTGGCTTAGTTATAAAATTAAATAACATATTCTTATATACTATTCTTTTATACAAATTATCTTTTTTAAAACCAGCAGCTAGTTGTCCTCTTATAATATTAGGTCTATTATCTTTAAACCATTTTACTACAAAAGGATTAAAACTTTTTACAGCAACTTCTCCTTTATAATTATCTAAAAGTTTCACTAAATTTTCTTCTAATCGACCAACTTTTTGACCATCTTTTATTTCTATAAGTATTGGCACTCTACCAGCTACTAAATCAAAAACTTCTTCTAATTTAGGTATATGAGAATTAGAATTTTTTAATTTTAAATCTTTAATTTCATCATAAGTTACTTCTGAAAGTTTAATATTTGCATCTGTTAATCTTTGAGTATTATCATCATGAAAAACTATAATTTGATTATCTTTCAAAATATGTATATCTAATTCTATAATATACTTTTTTTCACAAGCCAAATTAAAAGCCTCTAAAGTATTTTCAATAACTTTTTGATTTCCATCATGTAAACCTCTATGAGCTATTAAATTTCTAGTCAAAAAACACTCTTTTTCCATAATTATAAAACAATCCTAAACTTTTATTCTTCGTCTTCTTCTGTTTGTTTTAATCTAACATATCCTAGTTCTTCCCAAGTATTATATGCTAAATTTAATCTAAATAATACTGTTGGTTTTGCTCCTGCTCTATTTTTATCAACAACGCAAACATAATATCTAACATCTACATCTTTTGTAATTTCAATATCATAACATTTATCAAAAATATCAGTATCAGAATATTCGTATTTGTGTAAACTTTTTTTACTTATTTGTTTTAATAAACATAGTATATCTAATACTTCTTTTACAGTTTTACTAACTGATAAATCATTTATTGTTAAATTTACTGGTAAAGTATTACTTTCTAATAATTGAAGTGATGAACCAATAAATATTTTATATTTTTGTGCAATATTAGAAAGAATTGTTGCAGTTCTTTTTAGCTCTTCACCATTTCCAATATTTCCTGTATCTGTTTTTAAAGTATCATAAAATACATATTCTATGCCTTCTTTATAATAATAATTTAATATAATTTTTTTCAAATCGTCATTTGTATGTTCTGTTATATGAATAAAATAAATATAATTATTAATTTCATTACTTACCCATTCTGTTATTTCAAGTAAATCTTTAAAATCTTGTGATTCTTCTATTAATCTTGTAGCAAATTCTTTACTAGATTCACCTTTTTCTTTTATTATATAACCATTTTCATCAACTTTACTTTTTGATGCATTTGTAGGTTTAAATTTAAAATCTAATATTTCACTTTCTGATAATTTTAATTCTTTATTATATAATTTTCTAATTTCAGGATCATTAACTATAGTTGTAAGTAAGCATAATCTCATTTTTTCTTCAGACATTTCATTAGAAATTATTAAAACTTTCTTTTTATTAATTAATGATAAGTATGCAGCAAGCTTTATTGTAAATCTACTTTTACCAGCATTTGAAGGCATAGCATAAGATAACATCTCACCTTTTCTAATACCTTTAAATACTTTACTCAATATTGGAAATTGAAGTTTCTCTCCTGCTCTTAAATTATTTTCACCATTCATCAAAAAACTAGTAATATTTTTATTTAAAACAGCTTGACTTAGTCTATTAGTAACTCCTATTTGTTCAATTGCTGAATCTACTTCTTCAGCTGACATATTATCATAATGAGTATAATTTAATATTTCTAATATTTTTCTTTGAATTCCAGCAGTTGGAGCTTTCAAAAAATATTTTTTTAATAAAAATAATTTTTTTAATTCATTATATACAAGTTCTAAACTATAATCTTCTTGAACAGCTAATTTTTTTGCTTGAATTTTTAAATCATAACTTTTTGTAGTTTCTTTTGGAAGTTTAAAACCTTCTTTAGCAACAGCGGGAGCAAAAATATCCCCATCTCTATATAATATAATTTTATATAAATTCAATAATTCATTATTAGAAAAATGACAACAATCAAACTCAAAATAAAATTTTGAAATTGCTTTAGGATTATTAAATAATAAACCTAAATAAATGCATTCTAATTCAACATCATTTAAAGCTACTGGATATACACCAGTCTCAGTTTCTACACATTGAATTTCTTCCTCTTCTTCATACTCTTCCATATCTTCATCTTGAATATTTTCTATCATATTTTCTTGTGTTTCTTCTAAATCTTTATCATCCGCAAACAAGGTAAATTCCTCCTTTTATAACAATTAATTTAATTTTAATCCAAAAATTATCTAAATACAATAACAAATAGATTTCAATTAAACTTTTTAATAAATTTACATCTTTTACACAATTCTTCTACTAATTGTGAATTATTAAATCCTTCTATTATCTTTTTAGTTCTTTCTTTTTCTAATATTTCTTCTAAACTTTCTTTAAAAATATTTCCTAAAGTAATATCTCCATCTGTATCTAAACAACAAGGAACAACATCTCCATTTACAAGTATTGCTAATTGTTGTTTTAAACCATAACACTTTCCTATATTTGAAACAATTTCATTATTCATACTTGGCCATTCAAATTCTATATCTTGATTTAAAAAAACATTTTCGTCTAATTCAATAAAATCTTTTTGTTTACATTTTTCATAAATATTTTCTATATCATATTCTTTTTCAAGTAGCTTTAAAAAATTTAAATTTTGACCATTCTCGCTAATTTTAGACATATTCCATAAACGATATGAAACAATTAATTTTTTATTATTATTTTTAATTTCTTTTATAGTCTTTATTATATCTAATAATCTTTCTTTTTCAGTTATTTCATTTTGTTCTAAATCATGTATTGATAAATTCAACTGTCTTAAAGCATTACTTGTAGAAAGTATTTCTAGATTATTTTTTAATAAAGTTGTATTAGTAGTTATATTTACTTTAACATTATTTTTTTCACAAATATCTAATATATCTTTTAAATTCTCATGTAATAAAGGTTCACCTTTTACATGTAATAAGATTAAATCAGTATAATCTTTTATTTTATTTATTGTATTTTTAAATTCATCTATACTCATAAATCTTTTTTCTCTTTTAGTTTCTAAACAAAACTTACATTTTAAATTACACACATTTGTTATTTCTACATATATTTTTGAAAATCTTTTTTTCATAAATCCTCACATCTTAAATAAGACAGATTATAAAATCTGTCTTATCTTTTAACATTAATATTTTTTATATATACTAAATCTTCTTCTGTTATATCTAATTTATAATCTTTAAATGGAGCTGTATTTATATAAATATTTTTAGCTTTTATACCATTTATATATTTATATATAATTTCAGAATCTTCTGAAAATAAAGCAAAAGTTTCTGTTAATGCATATTTATTTAAAAACTTAGATAAACTAGAATAATCTGATTCATAATAATAATTTATATGAATATAATTATCAGTAGCATATTCATCCATATCTAAAATATCATTTTTAAATTTTTTACTATCAATAAATACATCTACATATCCATAGCCACTATATATTGAAGGTATTCCCAATTTTTTCTTAAAATTTTGATATTCTCTTTTTTCTCCAATATATATAAGCATATTAAAGAAATTTTGATTATAAAAAATTGTTCCTTCTGAAATATTGTATTCTATACTTAAGATTCTATTAGCATATTTCATTCTTTGCGCTAAAATATTGATTGTTTCTATAATTTTAGTATTTATAGCTAAATATTTTTTAGTAAAAAACACAATATTATTATGTGTCTTTAATGCCTTTATAGCCAATCTTAAAGTAACATATGGATCTCCGTTATATACAACAGCAATATTTCCATATCCATCTATTATTTGTTCAGAAGTATATTTTAAATAATTCTTTTCTTCTTTTAATTCTTCATCAATTATTTCTAATATCTTAGAATATTTAACATATATTCCATGATGTTTTCTATCTATTTCTACTGCTTTTTCAAAACCTGATTTTTTTGAAAATTGTTTTTTAA
>JAEIGA010019927.1_pt1 | contig 10224 bp, 7 predicted proteins | sample 9270691 | NCBI WGS metagenome assembly JAEIGA01 (sample SAMN17057246, study PRJNA624740) | gut metagenome | biome: biome; isolation source: fecal sample | host: Bos grunniens | place: China: Xizang | collected 2019
ATCAGATGCCAGAGGGTCACCACACTGTGAAGCTCGTTTGGAGAAACCCACACAAGGACTACCTCCTCCGCATCAACGATATCCAGTTCTACTCTGAGAACGAGAACACTAACCAGTTCTTCTACTACGCGAGATAATTATGAAGAGAATTATAGTATTCTTCGCCGCTGCTGCGGCAATACTGTCGTCATGCTGTAACAACTGCTCAACCATCAAGTATGGTGAGCAGGTTGTTATCGACGAGGCGACAATGATGGACAAGATCAAGGGTGGCTGGTTCGGTCAGACAATCGGCTGTACTTATGGCGGTCCTACTGAGTTCAAATACAAGGGTGGTATCATCTGGGATGGTATTCCTATTCCTTGGTATGATGACTACATCTACGATACATTCATCCTCGATCCAGGTCTCTACGATGACGTATACATGGACCTCACTTTCGTTGATGTAATGATTGAGCACGGTATCGATGCTCATGTAGACCTCTTCGCCGAAAAATTTGCGAACGATGATTACAAGCTCTGGCATGCCAACCAGGCAGCACGATACAATATCCTCAAGGGTATGAAGGCTCCTGAGTCAGGCCATTGGATGAACAACCCACATGCTGACGACATCGACTTCCAGATCGAGGCTGACTTCATCGGTATGATGACTCCTGGTCTCCCTGATGTATCAAACGAGATCTGCGACAGAATCGGTCACATCATGAACTATGGTGACGGATGGTACGGCGGTGTATTCATCAGCGCGATGTACTCGATGGCTTATGTGTGCAACGACATCCCTACTATCGTTACTGAGGCTCTCAAGACAATCCCTGAAGGAACAAAGTTCCACAACGCGATCTCAAGCGTAATCAAGTACTGGAAGATGTATCCTGAGGATTGGAAGAGATGCTGGTTCGAGGTTGAGCAGAGACATGGTGTGGATATCGGATGTCCGGAGGGTGTATGGAACGGCTTCAACATTGACGCTGTAATCAACTCTGCATACGTTGTCATCGGCCTCCTCTATGGTGAGGGTGACTTCTTCAAGACTATGGATATTTCAACTCGTTGCGGACACGACTCTGACTGCAACCCGGCATCTGCTGCAGGTATCCTCGGTGTGATGAACGGTTACGAGTGGATCCCTGAGGAGTGGAAGAGAGGTATCGGCAAGATCGAAGACATGGCATTCCCATATACTGACCTCAGCCTTAACTCTATCTGCGACATGAACCTTGAGCTCATGAAGGAGATTGTTGTGAAGAACGGCGGATCATTCGAGAACGGCGTATTCACATTCACAGCAAACGAGCCTCATGCTGTTCGTTACGAGCAGTCATTCGAGGGTCTGAAGCCAGTTGACAAGGTTGTCCTTAAGAAGACATTCACTGATGAGCTTACTCTGAAGTTCAAGGGTAACTCAATCGTTGTAGAAGGAGCAGTTGTAAAGACAGGTCACAGCAATGACGACTATGTTGCAAACGTATCTGCTTACATCGACGGTGTAAAGGTCGAGGATTTCCTCATGCCATTTGACTACATCACCCGCAAGTACGAGATCTTCTCAAAGTACTGCATCGAGAGCGGCGAGCACACATTGAAGCTTGTCCTCAACAACCCGCACAGAGACTTTGCGCTCAACGCAACTAACATGGTAATTTACGACAATGAGTAAATTAATCAAAATATTATCAGCTGTTTTCCTTCTCACAGCATCAATCAGCTGTGAGAAGGAAAAGCCGCTGCCAGTACCTGAATTCAACAGATATAATCAAGACAACGCTTTCCATAGTGAGATTCTCGGACGCGAGGTACATTATGCTATTCTGTTTCCAGAGAATTACCGCGAAGAAAAAGATGTAAGATATCCAGTTGTTTACATGCTGCAAGGATATGGAGAAAGCAAGGTAGGCGGAAGAGATTGGTCTAAATGGATAAGCAAAATCAAGATAGAAGAAGCTCTCGGACTACAGCCGATGATATATGTCTTTCCTGACTGCAAGAATTCATACTATAGCAACAGTTACGATGGCAAGAACATGTATATGGATATGTTCGTTAAAGAATTAGTGCCATTTGTAGATAATAGTTTTAGAACAATTGCAGATAGAGAGCATAGGGCCGTCATGGGATATTCAATGGGTGGATTCGGAGCGATGGTTCTACCAATGAAAAATCCTGACATATTTGGAATATCAGTTCCGCTAAGTATCTCTGTTCGAACTGATGAACAATACATGAATGAATCACAGGACGGATGGAATAACCAGTGGGGTTCCATATTTGGTGGAAAAGGGCAGAATGGTTATGGCAGAATTACAGATTACTACAAAGAACATAGCCCGTTCTACCAATTCACAGAGGCGAATCGTGAGACTCTGTCAAGAATCAAATGGTTCATGCATTGCGGAGACGATGAGGAACAGATTCTAATTGCGAATGATAATCTCCATGTGCTCATGCGTAACAACGGATATGAGCATGAATTCCGCATAGGAGATGGCGGACATAGCGGCGATTATTGGAGAAATGCTGCAAGCGAAACACTGCCATGGATAGCTCACCAGATGAATGGAGGTGGAGAATGGACAAAAATTACAGGAACACTTCCAACCAGCTATGCAGAACTGGAGGAGGACGGAACATTTGCATCCAAGGGATATAAAACAGCTGAAACGAAAGATGGTATTGCAATATACTTCGCTTACAAGGATATTGAGGCCCATATTCTAGAGAAGATGATGGGAATCATCGGAAAGGTGAAATCTAACGTACAGTATATGATACTACCGTGCGACATCAGCATCAAGCCACTTGCAGAGTGGATAGAAGAGTACAAAAGCAAATATGAGGTCGGTAAAGAACTAGCAAAATCACACATAATTGCTTTTGGAGAAGCTGGACGCGAAGCTTATGGACTTCAGGATGAATTCAGCGTATTTTATTTTCATGATGCAGATCTTGCCGAAGACGAAGCGACCATAACAGCAGATGCTTCAAAGTGGTATTACATCGACCAGACAGACGATAGCGAAAACTATAAAGATATGCACGCATTGTATCACGCATGCATGAAAGCTATCAATGGGGACATCGACCATAGTAATTTCCAGTATCGTATGCGAAATGGCATAAGTGACATCGAACAGACGCTACTTTATGCAGCGAAAGGTATTGCAGATAATTTCCAAAAATAAAATTTGACATGAAGAAAGCCATATTGATACTTCTGGCATCTTTTATAGCTGCATCAATGGTAGCAGCTCAGGAAAGATTTACATCTAACCAGCCGTTCCATAGTAAACTTCTTGGTATGGAACTTCCATATGCAGTTGTCCTTCCTGCTGATTATGACACAGAATCAGATAAAGCATATCCTGTAGTATACCTGACACATGGTATCGGCTGTACACCTGAAGACTGGAACGACAAATATATCCAGTTCGAGAACACGCTCATACAGCTTGAAAAGGAAGGACTCGGTGACATGATATACGTGTTCCCTACCGGCTTCAACTCATATTATAGCAATACATATGATGGTAAGTTCCCTTATATGGACATGTTCATTCAGGAGTTCATACCATTCATTGATGGAAAATACAGGACTATTGCAGACAGAGAGCATCGAGCAACAATAGGCTTTTCGATGGGAGGTTTCGGAGCAATGGTGCTGCCACTTAAGAATACAGATACATTCTGTTTCTCCGCACCTCTCAGCATGTCTGTAAGAACTGACGAAATGTATCTGGATGAGCCTCTCAAATGGTGGAATGAGCAATGGGGCTCTATCTTTGGAGGAGTAGATCAGGAAGGAGAAGGACGCCTTACCGACTATTATAAAGCCCATTGCCCATATTACCAGTTCACCAAGGATAACCTCGACGAATTATCCAAAGTGAAATGGTTCCTGCACTGCGGGGATGACGAAGAACGCCTTCTCATTGCAAATGAAGACCTTCACATCCAGATGAGAGAAAATGGATACATGCATGAGTATCGAGTTGATAACGGTGGGCATACGGGAAAATACTGGAGACTGTGTCTTAGGGATGTGCTGCCATATCTCGAAGCCATATTCTACGGATCGACTGAATGGAAAGCTGAAGCTGAAGAGAATGAATATATAGAACCTAAGTCCAACCAAGACGGAGGTACAGTGATATTCATTGCTCACAATGGTCTTGACAATGGTCTCGTAAAACAGATCGAGAATATGATCCGTTCTACAGAGGGCACATGGCCACTCAGCGTAGTCACCTGCAACACAGCAGAGCAATCTCTTGAGAAGGTGGTAAAGACATGGGAGAAGAAACATTCGTTCGTTGATGCCCAGGTCATCGCACTCGGTTCTGCAGGACGTGAGGCATATGCACTTCAGGAAAAGTTCTCACGTCTGTATTTTGACAATGCTGACCTGATGGATGATGAAACCCAGATCAACCCTCATCCAGCTAAATTCTGGGTCATTGCCCAGACTGACGACGGAGAGTTCTATAAGGACATGGGATGGCTTTATAAGGCCTGCAAGAAAAACGAGGCTCAGTTTGAATACAGAGTTCGTGACGGCCTCGAAAACGATAAGGAAAATATACTTAAAGGTATTGAAACTATAAAACCCTACATTATTTATTAACCATTTTATTAATTAATCAAAAATCATTATGAAAAAATTTTTCTATGTTTTGATGGCAGCTGCTGCACTCGTAGCTGTATCATGCGACAAGGAAGGCAACAATCAGGAGAACGGTGGTGAGGAAAACACTCCACTTGAGCAGCCTACTCACAGAATCAAGGTTCTGACTGCAGGTGACGTATACACATACTCATACAATGATGATGGTACAGTTGCTGCAGTTGCTGCTTCATGGGATGGCCAGGATTATGCAAACTATGTATTCAACTACTCAGGAAACAACCTTACTGTAGTTGAGGCTCTTGAAAATAAGACTGCATTCACTGCTGTTCTTGATGCTAACAAGCATGCTGTTGAGATGGAATACTTCCTTAAGGATGAACCTATCTCTCTTGAGTTTGGGTATGACAAGGATGGTTTCCTCGTATCAGTTAAGGAAAACGGTGAGCTTATCAGCCTCCAGAGCATTGTTGATGGTAACGTTGAGTACTGGACAAGAGTAGGTGATTATGGCGAGACCAACGAGAACCTCGATGCAAGCGGTTGGAGAAAAAAGATGCATACATATTATGCAGAGAAGAACATCGCTGGTATCCACACTGAATGGAATGAGGATTCTCAGGTAAAGCGTTGGGTATATGAGGCTAATCTCCTTGGTCGTGCATCAGTTAACGTATGTAAGACAGCTCATTGGTGGGGAGTTAACGATTCAGCGACTGAATCTGTACTGCCAAACTACGCAGCAAAGATCGCTTACTATCCACTCAACCTCGGTACAGATGGTTGCGTTGCAGAGGAGCTTAAGCTTTATGACAAAGTAGAGGTTTACGAGGCTACTCCTGAAGCAATGGGCGAGGATGCAGTAGCTACATTCGTTTGCGAGCCTATCGCTAAGTAATTTCTGAACTGTAATATTTACAATTCATCTAGGGTCGGCCAGCTGGTCGGCCCTTCTTTTAAAAGAATAAAATGAAGAGATTATATATCATTCCGATCAGCCTGATTCTGAGTATAGGCAGTATACATGCTCAAGCACAACGATTTGTCGATGCTCTCATGGAAAACCCGGATAGAGCTGCATCCAATTACCAGAGTTACGAGTTTCATGAAACAGACCTGACACCTGCCCCAAAAGGATATATGCCGTTCTATATCAGCCATTACTCACGCCATGGATCACGATATCATACTGGGGAATCATACTTCCGCCTATGCATGCCGTATATGGCTGCATGCGATAGTCTTGATATTCTGTCGGATAAAGGAAAGGAATGGTACAAAGATGCCCAGACCATTCTGGGCGAGCATCAGGAGATGTTCGGTATGCTGACCACACTTGGATGCGAAGAGCAGCAAGGTATAGGTCAGAGAATAGCAGAGCGCTTCCCGGAAGTCTTTTCAGCTAAAAACGGCAGGAAGGTGATCCGAAACAGGTGTACCAGGGTACAAAGAAGCATTGTCAGCATGGCAAGCTTCAACACAGCAGTTGCCCGACATTCTCCTGACATGGAATTTACATTTGCTGCCGGAAACAGATTCAGGGCCTACCTCAATGCTGACCCTGAGAATTATCCTGCACTTGACAGGTTTGATGACGAAGTCGAGGACTCCCTCAAACATCTCATAAATACTGACAGAGTATTCGACAGACTCTTCACAGATCCCGAGGCTGCACATGAAATCATCACTGATCCTTATAGCTTCGCTAAAGGGATATTTCTGGTTTCTGTAATAAGCCCCAATACCGACGCTCATCCGGATATGCTGAAACATTTCCACAAGGATGACATCTTAGGGCACTGGATAATCAGAAACAATATCTTCTACGCAGGATATGGCAATTCTTCAGAATTAGGACACGAAGTGGCCACGGTTGCCAGACCTCTGATCAGAGATATCATAGAGAAGGCTGACGAAGCCTTGGCAGAAGAAAGCCGCATCGCTGCTGATTTCCGCTTCGGACATGACACGGGACTCCTTCCGCTTGTCGCCACCATCGGTATAGAAGGGATGGATAAGAAATGGAGCGCATATGACGCTCATAATTACTGGAGTTCCTCAGAATTCATACCTATGGCATCAAATCTCCAGATGATATTCTATAAGGACAAGAAAAATAATATTCTGATCAAACTCCTATATAATGAAAAAGAGACCTGTATCCCAGCTCTGAAGCCTGAGTACGGTCCCTATTATTCATGGTCTGTCTTGAAGGAATATCTTCGGTCCCTATAGCTTGACGTTGAAGGTAAGCCAGAGGACATTGTCGTCGTAGGAGCGCTGATACTGGTCCTGATAGACATATTGGAGCAATATGGAGAGGGATTTCGTACAAGCGACACTCACACCGAAATAGTATCTGGTGCGGACAAAATCCGACATGTAGTAAGGTTCCACAGCCACGAGAGGAGAAAGAGGAGTCTGAGGTATCTTATATCTTACCTGAGCTTTTGTCCTGAACAGGAAATTCCAACTGTTGTCAGGTTGCTTCCATGTAGCCTGAAGCCTCTGTCTCAGAGAAAGGTCAAATCCATTCACTTTATGCGAGAAGACGACCTGAGGCTGAAAACGGATATTGAATCCGGTAGACATCCACGCAAAGTCAGCCTGCGCAGTGGCTTTCATCCAAGGCAGGATTTCATATTCGACCATTGGGCGGAGATAGTACTGCTGAGTCTTTGAAGCATTCTGATTTGCCCTATGTTCAGCACGCACACCTATTGTCCAGTCTTCATGGACAGATTTCTTCATGGATATGGCATTCCAGAAGCAGAGGTCGTTGTCCTGCGCAAATAGTGCTGATGGGAGGGCCATCAGCACTATCAAAAGTATTCTTTTCATATTAATGCTTGAAGTGACGCATTCCGGTGCAGAGCATGGTGATGCCGCACTCGTTTGCCTTCTTTACTGAATCCTCATCACGAACGCTTCCGCCTGGCTGAACGATGGCCTTCACGCCATACTCAGCAGCGAGGGTTACTGTGTCATCAAATGGGAAGAAACCGTCTGATCCGAGGACAAGACCTTCGTTGCGGATATCCTTTCCAGCCTCAGCAAGAGCTGCAGCAGCCTGCTCAAGAGCAATCTTGGCCGAACCCACACGATTCATCTGACCTGCACCCACACCAAGGGTAGCACCGTTCTTGACTACAACGATAGCGTTAGACTTCACGTGCTTTACGATTCTCCATGCAAAGTCAAGGTCAGTGAGCTGAGCCTCGCAGCATGGTTTGGTTTCAGTCACACACATGTCTGCAACGACAGTCTTGGTATCGATATCCTGCTCCTGTACAAGTATACCTCCGTTCATGCTCACATACATGTTGTGACCTCCCTCTTCCTTGCTCATATCAACCTTCAGGAGACGGAGATTCTTCTTTGTGCAAAGTACCTCGAGAGCCTCATCTGTAAACGAAGGAGCCATGATGATTTCAAGGAAGATAGGCTTCATGAGCTCTGCAACCTCCTTGTTCACCTCACGGTTCACGGCAACGATACCGCCGAAGATGCTGACCTTATCTGCTTCATAAGCCTTGGTCCAGGCGTCTACCACATCTGTACCGATAGCTGCACCACATGGATTCATATGCTTGAGGCCTACGCAGAACGGAGCATCAAACTCACGTACGATATTAAGGGCTGCATTCGCATCCTGGATGTTGTTGTATGAAAGTTCCTTGCCGTTAAGCTGCTCTGCTGTTGCAAGAGAGAACGGAACCTTGTCGAGAGTAGCATAGAACTTGGCGTTCTGATGCGGATTTTCACCATAACGAAGACTCTGCTTAAGGTCATACTCGAGGAAGAGTTTCTCATTGAGACCGGCCGCCTTACGCATGTAGGTGGCAATCATCATATCATACTCAGCAGTGTGAGTATACGCCTCTGCAGAGAGCTGGAGACGGGTCTCTTTTGTAGTATTGCCTGTCTCGCGGATCTCAGCTATGATCTTCGCATAGTTCTCAGGATTGCAGACTACAGTCACTGCACTCCAGTTCTTGGCAGCTGAACGGAGCATTGAAGGTCCTCCGATGTCAATGTTCTCGATGGCATCCTCCATCGTCACATCTGGCTTCGCAATTGTCTGCTTGAAAGGATACAGGTTTACACATACCATATCGATGAACTCGATGCCGTTCTCCTTCAACTGAGCGATGTGGCTGTCAAGGTCACGACGTCCGAGAAGTCCGCCATGCACCTTCGGATGAAGGGTCTTCACACGGCCGTCACAGATTTCAGGAAAACCTGTGATCTCGCTGATGTTGATTACGTTAAGTCCTGCATCCTGCAGAAGTTTCATTGTTCCGCCGGTTGCGATGATCTCCCAACCAAGCTCCACTAACTGACTGGCGAATTCTACCACGCCGGTCTTATCACTTACACTAAAAAGCGCTCTCATTATGATTTGTTTTAATAAATGAATTCTCCGAACTCCGAACGGATGATAAGTTCCTTGTGGTCGCACTCCTCTACCCTACCAACAATCTGAGCATCGATACCGAAACTCTTCGAGATTGCAATCACTTCTTCTGCGTGTTCAGGTGAGAGGTATACCTCAAGACGATGTCCCATATTGAATACCTTGTACATCTCAGCCCAATCTGTACCGCTCTGTTCATGTATAGTCTTGAAAAGCGGAGGTACCGGGAAGAGGTTATCCTTGATGACACGGATATTGTCTCCTACAAAATGAAGGATCTTGGTCTGGGCACCGCCTGAACAATGCACCATACCATGGATCTGCGGCCTGAGTGCATCAAGAAGCTTCTTTACCACCGGTGCAAATGTACGTGTAGGGGAAAGCACCAGCTTTCCTGCATCGAGTGGAGATCCATCCACTGCATCTGTAAGCTTGAGGCCACCGCTGTACACAAGATCCTCAGGTACAGCCTTGTCATAACTTTCAGGATATTTCTCCGCAAGATATTTTGCAAACACATCATGACGGGCGCTTGTAAGACCGTTGCTACCCATTCCACCGTTATATTCCTTCTCATATGTTGCCTGACCATAAGATGCAAGACCTACGATCACATCGCCCGGACGGATGTTGGCGTTGTCAATCACATCGCTGCGTTTCATGCGGCATGTAACTGTCGAATCAACTATGATGGTACGTACGAGGTCACCGACATCGGCAGTCTCGCCACCTGTCGCATATACACCTACGCCCATCTCTCTGAGCTCAGCAAGAAGTTCGTCAGTACCGTTGATGATGGCACTGATCACTTCTCCGGGAACAAGAAGCTTGTTACGTCCGATCGTCGATGAAACAAGGATATTGTCGACTGCACCTACACAGAGCAGGTCATCTATGTTCATTATCAGCGCATCCTGCGCAATGCCCTTCCATACGCTGAGATCGCCTGTTTCCTTCCAATAGAGGTATGCCAGTGAGGACTTCGTTCCGGCACCGTCCGCATGCATGATGTTGCAGTATTCGGGATCGCCGCCGAGGATGTCAGGAATGATTTTACAGAATGCCTTAGGGAAGACTCCCTTGTCGATGTTCTTGATAGCGTTGTGGACATCTTCCTTCGATGCCGACACACCACGCTGCATGTACCTTTGATTGCTCATTACAGATGCGTTTAAATTCG
>JAEIGA010019928.1_pt1 | contig 10224 bp, 10 predicted proteins | sample 9270691 | NCBI WGS metagenome assembly JAEIGA01 (sample SAMN17057246, study PRJNA624740) | gut metagenome | biome: biome; isolation source: fecal sample | host: Bos grunniens | place: China: Xizang | collected 2019
GTGTAATAAAATGTATTTTATTAAAACTCAAATGCAAATTACATGCAAAAATAAAAAGAGGTAAGGTGTAATGGAATATCGTATAGAACATGATTCAATGGGCGAAATGAAGGTCCCAGCAGACAGATACTGGGGTGCACAAACTCAAAGAAGTTTACAAAACTTTGAAATCGGCACGGAAAAAATGCCAAAAGAAATAGTAAAGGCTTTTGGTATTCTTAAAAAATCTGCTGCGATTGCGAACTACAATCTAAACAAGTTGTCAGAAGAAAAAAAGAATGCAATAGTTGCAGTTTGTGATGAAATAATAGCAGGAAAACATACGGATAAAGAGTTTCCACTTGCAGTTTGGCAAACGGGTAGCGGTACGCAGTCTAATATGAACGTTAACGAAGTTGTTGCAAATAGAGGAAACGAAATTGCAGGGCAAAAAATTCTTCACCCAAACGACGACGTAAACAAGAGCCAAAGTTCTAACGACACATTCCCAACGGCCATGCATATTGCCGCTGTTACGGAAATAGAAGATAGTTTGTTTCCAGCGATGGACAAACTAATACAAACTTTTGCTAGACTAGAAAAGGAAAACGAAGGAATTGTAAAAAGCGGAAGAACACACCTTCAAGACGCAGTTCCAATTGCATTCTCACAAGAAATCAGCGGTTGGAGAACAATGATTGAAAAATCAAAAGTTTATATAAAAACTTCACTAATAGGTCTATTAGAATTAGCACTAGGCGGAACGGCCGTTGGTACAGGCTTAAATGCGCCAAAGGGTTTTGATGAAGAAGTTGCTAAACAAGTAGCAAATTTAACTGGCAAACCATTTGTAACGGCAACGAACAAATATCACGCATTAACTTCTAAAGATGCTCTTGTTTATACGCACGGTGCACTTAAATCACTTGCAGCAAACCTTATGAAAATTGCAAATGACGTTAGATGGCTTGCTTCTGGACCTAGAGATGGTCTTGGTGAAATTTTTATTCCAGAGAACGAACCAGGTTCTTCAATTATGCCAGGCAAGGTAAATCCAACACAATGTGAATCAATGACAATGGTAGCCGTTCAAGTTATGGCAAACGACGTAGCGGTATCACTAGGTGCTTCTCAAGGCAACTTCGAATTAAACGTATTTATGCCAGTAATTATTTATAACTTCCTACAATCAGTAAGGCTACTTGCAGACGGAATTATTTCTTTTGAAAAGAATTGTGTAACTGGTATAAAAGCGAACAAGGAAAAAATGAAGCATAATCTTCACAACTCTTTAATGCTAGTAACGGCGCTTAACCCATACATTGGTTATGAAAACGCAGCAAAAACAGCAAAGACCGCATATAAGGAAAATATATCGCTTAAAGAAGCGTGTGTAAAACTAGGATTTTTAACGGCAGAAAAGTTTGATGAAGTTTTCTTGCCAGAAAAAATGGCTTATCCACACGAATAAAACTATAAAAGACAAAAAACAAAAGGTGCAAATATGAAAATCTGTTATTATCCAGGATGTACGTTAAAGACAAAAGCAAAGGAATTAGATAATTATGCAAGGCGCGCTTTTAAGGCTTTAGATGTAGAAATGGAAGAAATTGAAAACTGGCAATGTTGTGGTGCGGTTTATCCAATGGCTAAAGACGAAATTGCCACAAAACTTTCTGCAGTTAGGGCGCTAGATTATGCTAAATCACACGGTGGGAAACTACTAACGTTGTGTTCGGCTTGTCATAACGTTATCAAGCGTGTAAACGACGATATGAAGAATGATGATAATATTCGTTTCAAAGCAAACAACTATCTAGGTTTAGATGAAGCATATGCAGGTGAAACAGACGTAATTCATTATTTAGAATATCTAAAAAACAACATTGGTTTTGACACCTTAAAATCAAAGGTAGTAAATCCAATAAACAAAAAAATCGGTGCATATTATGGTTGTTTACTTCTAAGGCCAAGTTCAGTAATGGATTTTGACAATCCAGAAAACCCAACCATTATCGAAGACTTTATAAAAGCGATTGGTGGCGAACCAGTATCATATCCATTTAGAAATGAATGTTGTGGAGCATACGTAGCGCTAAAAGACCAAAATCTTCCACAAAAGAGAAGTCAAAAGATTTTAGAAAGTGCTAAAGAAAAGGGTGCAGAATTAGTGGTAACAGCATGTCCGCTTTGTCTTTATAACTTAAAGGTAAACGGCAAAGATACACTTCCAGTTGTTTACTTTACAGAACTATTAGCACAAGCATTGGGGGTAAAATAATGGACAAACAAGAGATTGTAAAACTTCTAAAAAGTATAAGCGGTACAGACGTTGCTAAATGTATGAAATGCGGAAAGTGTTCTGGAAGATGCCCAGCCTTTTACGAAATGGACGTAAAGCCACATCAATTCGTAACGTATTTAGTAAACGGCAACGTAGAAAAATTAATGGAAAGTAAGGCAATATGGCACTGTCTATCTTGTATGGCTTGCGTGGAAAGATGCCCAAGAGGCGTTGCACCTGCAAACGTGGTAGAAGCAGTAAGACAACTTTCTATAAGAGAGCAAAACAAAAACGGTATTAAGGCGGAAGATATTCCACCAATAATAAACGAAGAAATTCCACAGCAACTACTAGTTAGTGCTTACAGAAAATATAACAAATAACGAAAAGAGAGTATACTATGCAAAAAATTGGTGTTTTTATTTGTTGGTGCGGTAGCAATATAGCCGCAACGGTAGACGTTGAACGTTTGGCAAGTCTAATTAAAGCAGAGCCAAACGTAGTATTCTCTGCCGATTATCAATATATGTGTTCGGAAAATGGACAACAACTAATCAAGAAAGCCATAAAAGAACACAACCTTACAGGTATTGTAATAGGTTCTTGTTCTCCAAGAATGCACGAGGCAACGTTCCGTCGTGCGGCAGCGGAAGCAGGACTAAATCCTTACATGGTTGAAGTTGCAAATATTCGTGAACAAGTTTCTTGGATACATAAAGACAAAGAAGAAGCAACAGCAAAGGCTTTAATACTAATTAGAACGGCTATTGCAAAAGTAAGGCTTAACACCCCACTTAAAGAAGGTGAAAGCCCAGTAACAAAACGTGCATTAGTTATTGGTGGTGGTATAGCAGGTATTCAAGCAGCGCTTGATATTGCAGAAGCAGGCTTTAAGGTAGATATTGTAGAAAAAAATGCTACAATTGGTGGAAGAATGTCTCAATTAGACAAAACGTTCCCAACACTAGACTGTTCGGCTTGTATCCTAACACCTAAAATGGTTGATTGTGCGCAAAACGAAAACATAGATATTATTTCTTATAGTGAAGTAGAATCTGTTAAAGGTTTTGTAGGCAATTTTACCGTTAAAATTAAGAAGAAAGCAAGATTTGTTGACGAAACAAAGTGTACGGGCTGTAAGATTTGTATGGAAAAATGTCCATCTAAAAAAGGGCTTAACGAGTTCAATATGAATCTAAATAATCGTACGGCAATATATATTCCATTTGCGCAAGCAATTCCAAACGTTGCAGTAATTGATAAAGAACAATGCATAAAGCTAAAAACAGGCAAATGCGGTATATGTCAAAAATTCTGTGGCGCAGGTGCAATAAACTACGAAATGAAAGACGAGTTTATTGAAAGAGAGTATGGTGCAATCGTAGTAGCAACAGGTTTTAGACCAATTAAGTTAGACAACTTTGGCGAATATGGTTATGCAGAAAACAAGGACGTTATAACTTCATTAGAACTAGAAAGATTAATGAACGCAGCAGGCCCAACAAACGGTGTGCTTCTTCGTCCATCAGACAATACGCATCCAAAGGTTATAACCTTTATACAATGCGTAGGTTCAAGAGACGTTTCTGGTTGTGGCAAGCCTTACTGCTCTAAGATATGTTGTATGTATACTGCAAAACACGCAATGCTAATTAGAGAAAAATATCCAGATACAGAAGTTCACGTATTCTACATAGACGTAAGAACGCCAGGTAAGAATTATGATGAATTCTATCGTCGTGCGGTAGAACAATATGGTGTTGACTACATCAAGGGTATGGTAGGAAAGGTTTACAATGAAAATGGTAAATTAATGGTACAAGGTTCAGACCTACTAAATAATGAACAAATAGTTATTCCATCGGATTTAGTAGTTTTAGCAACTGCTATCGAACCAGAACCATCTGTAAGAAAAATAGCAACACTACTTACTGCAAGTATAGATACAAATAATTTCCTTAACGAATCTCACCCAAAACTTCGTCCAGTAGAAAGTCCAACTGCGGGCGTATATCTAGCGGGCGTATGTCAAGGTCCAAAAGATATTCCAGAAACGGTATCTCAAGCATCTGCTTGTGCTGCAAAAGTTATAGGTCTTCTTGTTAAGGATAAACTAAAAACTAACCCATGCGTTGCAAGTCCAAACGAAAATATGTGTAATGGTTGTAGCCAATGTGCAAACGTGTGTGCTTACGGTGCAATCACGTACGTTGATAAAGAGTTTAGGATTGGCGGTGGCAAAACAGAAATTAGAAGAGTTGCTCAAGTTAACCCAGCAGTTTGTCAAGGTTGCGGTGCTTGTACGGTTACATGCCCATCAGGTGCTATGGACTTGTCAGGATTCTCTTCTAAGCAAATTATGTCGGAGGTAGAAGCAATATGCAAGATGTAAAAAAAGAACACGTACCAAACATAGTTGCTTTTTGCTGTAACTGGTGTTCATATGCGGGTGCGGACCTAGCGGGGTCTGCAAGGCTAAGTTATCCAGCAAACGTAAAAATTATTAGAGTGCCTTGCTCTTGTAGGGTAAACCCAATGTTTATACTAAAAGCATTCCAAAGAGGAGCAGACGGTGTAATTTTATGTGGTTGTCACCCAGGCGATTGTCACTACGTAACAGGTAACTACTTTACCAGAAGAAGAATGGCACTTTTATTTAATTTCTTATCTTACATGGGTATTGAAAAGGAAAGAACTAGAGTAGAATGGGTTTCAGCAGCAGAAGGCGCAAAGTTTAGCGCAGTTATGAACGATTTTGTTAAAACTGTAACAGACCTTGGCGAAAACAAAAAGTTGTCTGACCTTCGTGTAAAGGGGGATTTGTTATGACAAATATTGAAACTTCAATAGTAAATAGAGTAAAAGAACTTTTTGCAGAAGGAAAAATTAAAAGGTTTGTAGGATACAAAAAAGGCGAGTTTTATTATGACGTAGAACCAGCAGTTTTTGAATCTGCAGAAGAATTAAAAGATTTTGTATATAATGGATTTTGCGGTGCAAACCTTTCTAAATATTTAATTGCTATTAGCAAACTAGAAGGCGTAACTGCAACGATTCTAAAACCTTGCGATACGTTAAGTTTTAATCAACTATTAAAAGAACACCGCATCAACAGAGAAAACGTTTACGTTATCGGTGTTGAATGTAACGGAAAATTAGATTTATATAAAATAAAAGAACTCGGTGCGGATTCACCTATAGAAGTTGAAGAAAACAGTGGCAAAGTTATTGTTAAAACGTTATATGGCGAGTCTAGTTTTGAAAAAGCGGACGTAATGCTTGAAAAGTGTATTTCTTGCAAGGGCAAAAACCACTTTGTTGCAGATGAAAAAATTATAATAAATCAAGAAGAATGGACACCTAGCGATAGATTCTCTAAGGTGGAAGAACTTGAAAAAATGTCTGCAGACGAAAGATTTGCATTCTGGCAAAGCGAATTATCAAAGTGTATTAGATGTAATGCGTGCAGAAACGTTTGTCCTGCTTGTTCTTGTACTAAGTGTGTTTTTGATAATCCACAGTCAGGGGTATCTGCAAAGGCAAACGACGTAAGTTTTGAAGAGCAAATGTTCCATATAATAAGGGCTTTCCACGTATCTGGCAGATGTACGGATTGTGGCGAATGTAGTAGAGTATGCCCACAAAGAATACCACTACACCTACTTAATAGAAAGTTTATAAAAGATATAAACGGGTTTTATGGTGAATATCAAGCGGGTGAAGAATCTGAGGGAAAAACTCCTTTAACAGAGTTTACTACAGAAGATATAGAGCCAAGCGAAGCAGTGAAATAGGAGGGCGTTATGGTAAAAGTTAAAAAGAGTAATTTAGAAAAAGTTTACAAAAAAATAGCAGACCAAATGCCACTTTATCTTCCAATAAAAAAGGCAAACCAAGTAAACTGGGGTGCATATGCAGAAGGTGAAGAAGTTTCGCTTTCTACCTTAAAGACAGTAAAATCTGCTAAAGACTTCTTTTTCCCACAAAGTGAAAACATGATGGGATTTAAGATGGAAGGAAAAAATATAGACATTATCGACGTTAGAAAAGAAATAAAACCTTTCGTTTTATTTGGCGTAAAGGCTTGCGACTATAAGTCGTTTGAAATTCTAGATAAGGTTTTCTTGCAAGACCCCGTTGACACGTATTATAAAGCCAGAAGAGAAGCGGGCATAATAGTAACGCTAGCTTGCAACCGTCCAGAAGAAAGTTGTTTTTGTAAAGTGTTTGGTATAGACGCTTCAAGTCCAGCAGGTGACGTAACAGCCTATATGGACGAAGAATATCTATATCTAAATGCAAACACGGCAAAAGGCGAAAGCATTATATCTATCATTTCAGACCTTGTAGAAGATGGCGGGGAAGAAAAGGTAGAAGAAATTAAAAAAGATATTAAGAATATTATTGATAGACTTCCTTATTCGAACTTAAAACTAGACAATTTTAAGGAAGAAAACCTAAACGAATTATTTGATTCGCCAAAATGGGATTCTCTTTCTAAGGCTTGTCTAGGGTGTGGAACTTGTACGTTTGTATGTCCAACTTGTCAATGCTTTGACATAAGAGATTTTAAGACGAATGATGGTGTTATAAGATTTAGATGTTGGGATTCTTGTATGTATAGTGATTTTACACAAATGGCTGCAGAAAATAGTAGAAAAACTCAACTTCAAAGGTTTAGACAAAGGTTTATGCACAAACTTGTATATTATCCATCACAATATGGCGGAACACATTCTTGCGTAGGTTGTGGTAGATGCGTAAATAAATGTCCGCAACACCTAAACATTATAAAAGTAATTAAAGCATTGGGGGATAAATAATATGACTAACGAAAATTTAATACCAAATGTTGCGGTAATTACAGATATAAGAAAAGATACGGCAGACGTAAAAACTTTTAGAGTAGTAGGCCTAGATGGTAAGAAGTTATTCGAACATCTTCCAGGTCAATGCGCAATGGTATCAATTCCAGGTGTGGGCGAATGTATGTTTTCTATAACGTCATCACCAACAAACAAGGAGTATATGGAATTTTCTATAAAGAAATGCGGTTGCGTTACAGAAGTTATTCACTCTTTAGAAGTTGGGCAACAAATAACGGTTCGTGGGCCATATGGCAAGAACTTTCCAGTAGAAGGAGATTTTAAGGGTAAAGATTTATTGTTTATCGCAGGCGGTATCGGTCTTGCCCCACTAAGAAGCGTTATTAACTACGTAAGGCACTATAGAGAAAACTATGGAAAAGTTGTAGTTGTATATGGTGCAAGAAGTAAAGACGATTTAGTTGATATTGAAGAAATCAAAAAAGAGTGGACTAAAGAACCTAATTTTGAAGTTTATTTAACAATAGATAGACCACAAGAGGGTTGGGACGGACACGTAGGTTTTGTTCCAGCATACGTAAAAGAACTTGGGCTTGACCCAAATATGACAGCCGTTCTATGCGGGCCACCAATAATGATTAAATTTACGTTGGCAGGGCTATTAGAATTAGGATTTTCAAAATCCAGGGTTTATACAACACTAGAACTTCGTATGAAGTGCGGTATTGGTAAATGCGGAAGATGTAACGTAGGAAACAAGTTTGTTTGTAAAGATGGTCCAGTATTTAGAATGGACGAACTAGACGAACTTCCAGATGAATATTGATTAGGAGAAGACAAATGGAAAAATTAGTAAACGTTTATTTTTTTGGTAAGAAATATCAAGTTCCAGAAAGCCTTACAATAATGAAAGGTATGGAATATGCAGGATATCAACTAATTCGTGGATGTGGTTGTCGTAACGGATTCTGTGGTGCGTGTGCAACAATTTATCGTATACAAGGTCAACAAGAACTAAAAACGTGTCTTGCTTGTCAACAACAAGTTGAAGAAGGTATGTACGTAGCAACGCTTCCATTCTTTCCACTAGTAAAGAAAGTGTACGACATAGAAAAGGTACGCCCAACAGAACAAATTATGATGCAACTTTATCCAGAAATATATTCTTGTATTGGTTGTAATGCTTGTACAAAGAGCTGTACGCAAGGTCTAAACGTAATGCAATATATAGCATATGCGCAAAGAGGCGAGTACGAAAAGTGTGCGGAAGAAAGTTTTGACTGCATAATGTGTGGAGTATGTTCATCAAGATGTCCAGCGGGCATTTCACACCCACAAGTTGCAGAACTTGCAAGAAGACTATATGGCAAATATATTGCTCCAAAAACAGAACATCTAAAAAATAGGGTTGCAGAAATCAACAATGGCGATTACGTAAAACTATTAGAAGACGTTATGAACAAACCTGTTGAAGAGTTAAAAGAACTTTATAATAATAGAGAAATTGAGAAATAGGCGGAGGGTAATTATGTATAAGTATACCGAAGAGCAAAAAATTTCTATGAAAAAGGTTGAAGCAACAAGAGAAGCAAGGCTTAAAAATCTATTCCCTCGTATGTCAGCCGAAGAAAAGCAAACAGTATTAAAAGAAAATCATCCGGACTATATAGAAAGTGCGTATGAAACACTAAAAGTTGGACCAAATAAAGGAGATAAAGTTCTTCACGAACTAGCAAATCTTTTACAAGGTAAATCAAGAATAAGTGGCAAAAAAATCGACCTAAGCAAACCAAACTATGACGTAGACGTACTAGTAATAGGTGGTGGCGGAGCAGGTTCATCAGCTGCAATTACAGCGCACGCACAAGGTGCAAACGTAATGATAGTTACAAAACTTCGTATTGGTGATGCTAACACAATGATGGCAGAAGGTGGTATTCAAGCCGCTGACAAGCCAAACGATAGTCCAGCAATTCACTATCTAGATGCGTTTGGTGGTGGACACTTTGCCGCTAAAAAAGAACTTTTATACAAACTAGTAAACGAAGCCCCAGATGCAATAGATTGGCTAAACGAACTAGGCGTAATGTTCGATAAAGCGGAAGACGGCACAATGATAACAACACACGGCGGCGGAACTTCTAGAAAGAGAATGCACGCTTGTAAAGACTATTCTGGCGCAGAAATTATGAGAACGCTTCGTGATGAAGTATTAAACAGACAAATTCCAGTAGTTGATTTTACTTCTGCAATCGAAATTATTAAAGACGACGAAGGAAAGGCTTGTGGTGCAGTTCTATTAAATATGGAAACAGGCGAACTACTTGTAGCGAAAGCAAAAATCGTTATTATAGCAACGGGTGGTGCAGGAAGACTTCATTATCAAGGATTCCCAACTTCTAACCACTATGGTGCAACGGCTGACGGCTTGGTTTTAGGGTATAGAGCAGGAGCAAAACTTCTTTACGCAGATACTCTTCAATATCACCCCACGGGCGTTGCTGAACCTACGCAAATTTTCGGTGCATTAGTTACAGAAAAAGTTAGGTCAGTTGGCGCACAACTTGTTAATAAAGAAGGTGAAGCTTTTGTTTATTCACTAGAAACAAGAGACGTTACTGCATCAACGATTATTAGAGAATGCAAACAAAGAAATAATAGTATAAAAACAACTGATGGTGAAGGTGTATGGCTAGACACGCCAATGATAGATATTATTGGTGGAGAAGGTACGATAGAAAAACGTATTCCAGCAATGCTTAGAATGTTTGGTAAATACGGCATAGATATTAGAAAAGAACCAATTTTAATTTATCCTACTCTTCACTATCAAAATGGTGGTATAGATATTTCTGCTAACGGCGAAAGCGGTGTAGAAAACCTACTAGTTGCGGGCGAAGCAGTTGGTGGTATTCACGGAAGAAATCGTTTAATGGGTAATTCGCTACTAGATATCATAGTATTTGGTAGAAATGCAGGTAGAACGGCAGGTGCTAAATATAAAGACGTTAAGGTTGGCAAGATGAATCTAGACCACGTTGAAGCATTTGACAAAGAATGCAAAGAAGCAGGCCTAAAAGACCAAATTTTATCGCCAAGACTTCTTCCAGATTATAAAAGAAAAGATATGTAAAA
>JAEIGA010019929.1_pt1 | contig 10223 bp, 9 predicted proteins | sample 9270691 | NCBI WGS metagenome assembly JAEIGA01 (sample SAMN17057246, study PRJNA624740) | gut metagenome | biome: biome; isolation source: fecal sample | host: Bos grunniens | place: China: Xizang | collected 2019
AACTGGCGATGTAAACGGTCTTGATTCATACAACTGTTTTGCATGCAGCAAAGAATCTGATTGGGAAACTCTTCCAAGATGGGAACCTTTTAGCACAGAAAAAAATAACTTTATGATTTTTGATAAAGACTGTAAGGAAATCAACTTTCCTGCAGATGAAAATATGAAAAAGTATTTATAAAAAAATGGGGCTGTCTAAAAAGTATCTTTTATGTCATTTTTAACCTCAGGTTAACATGTTGATATTACAAACACTTATAGTAATATCAAATGCAGAAATGACATTTTAAACTTTTTGAACAGCCCTTTTTCTAACACAAATTCTATTCTGACGATAATTGTACTAAAACAATTCCATCTGGACCAACCAAAGCCATATTTGTTCCTTCTTCAACATAGCCAATTACATTTACCAAACTAGCCAATAAATATGCTTCAATTTCCATAGCAAGATCATCACCAGATTTTAAAGTCATAACACCTTCTGTAATTGTAAGAGTATTATTCTTTTCATCCATCTGATAATTAAGATTAATAACATTAATTCCAGTTGATCCCGAAAGTTTTCCATTTCCATCAAAATACAAATAAGGTTTATCTGTCATATCAGAAATGTTTTTTAACTCAGAACCTGTGTATACAGCTTCCACAATCCATTTTTCTTCACCCAAAAATTGATATTTTAATGCAGAATCTTCCGATGAGTTTGTTACAATCAAGTATTTTGTATCAATATCATTTTCAATATCAAATCCATCAATACCAGAAAGTGTAGCCAAATACTCGTTTTCAAATTGCATTGCTTCTGGACTTCCAGCCATTTTAGTTGTAACAATATCAGACACAGATTTTATAGAATCGTCCGAAAGTTCAACTGAAGCATAAAAATTATTCACACCAGCATTTCCACTAATTTGAATATTTTTCTTATCTTCAAACTGGATGTTTATTGTTGTATCAACAATTTCTTGCACAACTCCATTTTTTTCATAGAGAACAAGTTTCCATGAACCTTCCAAATTTTTCTCCTCTTCTGTACATCCAAAGAGAAATGCACAAGCCAATAGGCCTAAAACAATTTTTAAATTTTTCATAGCGTTACCACCTTTAAAATAAAAATATAAACAAAAATACTTACCGTCAAGGGAAATTTCTCACAAATCCTTAACTCAGCTGTTTTAGGATTTTATATAACCCCAAAAAAAGAAAAATGTATTCTTTTTTTTACAAATTTTAATAACTTCTGTCGTAAAAGAATGTACTAACGTAAGCCGTTGCAAGTCCCAAGAAAATTACAAGCCCAATTAAATGAACAGGAACAAACGAACTTAATGCCAAAGCACCAAAAGAAATTATTGTTGTAATAAATGACAACATAATTGCCAATGGTTCCAAAGTTTTATCTCTTTCCACTGTCCTTTCTTTTTCGTTTTCCATCATATAAATTATATAATCAAGTCCCAACCCAAACACAAGAATAAGGCCTGTTACAGAGAAGAATTCCAAGTTAATTTTGAAAATTGCAAAAACCGCAGCCGCAACCAAAACAATTAACAATGGAACAGAAATTATCTTTAATGCATTTTTACGCTTATAGAACAAACGCAACACAATGTACATAATTACATACGCAATTGCAAAGAATTTTAGAACCATAATAGTAAGTTTATCCAAATCTTTACCCATATCTGCCATTTTATTAATAAAGAAAACATTTTCATTATTTTCGCTAATTTTTTCAAAAGCAGCAGCATCCGTAATTTTATTTGGTAATAAAACAGAATAATATTTTCCATCAACTTCACCAAGCCAACAAGAAGAAATAGACTCTAAAATGAACTCTGGAATATTTCCATTTTCAAAAGAAACAAAATCATTAGAAGTATTTTTAAAGTCGGCTCTAAGTTGAACAGCATCCGAAGGGTCATATCCCAACGCTTCATATTGGAAATCTGCCAAAGCCAAAAGATTTTCACAAGCAGCTCTAGAAGCCTTTTGTTTTTCAATTGAAGGAATGAACAACGAAGTACACAAATATCCAACTTTTTCTTTTGAAACTTTTGCTATTTCATTTCTTACAAATTCTTCATTTTCCAATGCTTGTTCAGCAGTATCACCTGCAATAATAAACCAACCAGTAGGATTGTATTGAATAATTGTATTAGCTTCAATTTCGTCTGCAAGTAAGTCGCCTTCCATTGCATACAAATTATTCAAATCATTATGAATTCGTAAATTTTTTCTACAAATAACAATAGACAAAATTGAAACAACAAATAAAGCTGTAATTACAATTCTACCAATCATTTGTTTTCGTTTTGGATTTTTTGCCGGCTTAAACCATTTGTTAAAGTAAATTTTTCGTTCACCTTTTGGCATTGGAATATACGGATAAATACATATTGTAGTTAAATATGAACTTATTAATCCTACCAAAGAGAATAAAGCCATTTGTTTTAGCAAATTAAACGGAGCAAAAAGCAAAATAATAAAACATAAAGAAGTAGAAAGAATTGCCAAACTTAAACCAGGCAACAATTCTGCACGAATCTCACGACCATCTTTTAACTTAGAATTTCCCGCCCAATGAGTAAAATAATGAATACTATAATCAATACACGAACCAATAAGCGAAGTTCCAAAAACCAACGTTAAAATGTGCATTTTATGGAAAACACCTAAAGTTGCCAACACCGCAGCCAAAATTGAAATTAAAATTGAACTAACAGAAACAACCAAAGGAATTCCCGACTTAAACACAAAAATTATCATAATAATTACAGCAAGCATACAAACTGTAGAAATTATAGTAATTTCTCTAGAAGCCGAGTTAGAACTTTCATGACTGTGGAATGGAGTTCCAGAATAAATAAAGCGAGTTCCATCTTTTTCCAACGCACCACAAACATTGTAAATTTCAGAAACTCCATTATCTTTACTTGCCAAAGCAGCACCTTGTTTGCTCAACACACCACGAATCATTACATACCAAGTACCTTCGTGTTCAGAAGCCAAAACACCGTCTTTTACAGACATAGCAACACCAGACTGCTGAACAGCCGCCAAATAATTCATCAAATCATGTTCGGCAAGCATAAAAGGGTCTTGTTCCAAATTATCAAGAGGAAGCATATTAAAGCCACCATAAATTGACCCCAAAGCATTCATTGCAAAGTTTTCTGCACCACCAGGAGAATCAAGATGCGCAATGGTGTTGTCATCAAGCAAATTCCATCTATACTTAAAAAGAAATTCTGTTACATCGTCCAAAGAACCAATGTCATTATACAAAGAAATAGACGTAAAATTTTTACTATTTTCTAATTGTGAATATGCAGAAACAGCCGCCTCTCTAGCTTTTTCAAAACTACGGTTAGCAACCAAAATGAACACATTCTGCCCAGTTATTTCGGTTAACTTTTCGTCCGCAGCTTGAATAGATTTTGCCGCAGACGATTTTGGCAACATATTAAAAAGATCCGCATCAATACCAATGCGACCAGGTTTTACAAAAAAATTTATTGCAAAAAAAAGGACAATTGCTAAATGAAAAAACAACCATATTTTAAAATATGTTTTATTTTGCAAATCCTTAAGAACCGAAATTATTTTTTTCATCTTGAGTTAACTCCTCTGGATAAGTTTGATTAATAAATTCATATTTAATTGTATTTCCAGAAGCTTCTGTCATAACAATATAATCAATAGAAGCTTCTGTTGCATAATTTCTTCCACCTAATGTAAGACTCTGCATAACAGATGCAATTGTAGAATCTTTTGGATCAAGAATTAATTCCCAAGAATCATTGCCTTTATCTTTAAAAGTTGTATTAAAATTTGCTTTTAATTGATTTACATCATTAGAAAAAACTGCCACTAAAGTTGTAGCAATACTACCAAAAACCTGATTTTCAGAAACATCAATTACAGTTTTTGAACCATCAGCCGCAACCTGAATTACAGATTTTGTTGTAACAATCATAGAAGATGGAAAAGGTTTTATAGTTTTCCACATAATTCCATCCAAGCTAAAAATAAATTCCCCAGTAGATTTTAAAGAACGCTTTGTAGCATTAATTGTTTTTGTTTGAACAAAATCACCTTTTGTAATTGGATGTTTAGCAAGTTTGTCACAAACATCGTCCATAGTTACTTCTGCAGCGCACAAAGCACTAACAACAGACAGCAACGAAAGTAAAACACAAATTTTCTTTCCTTTTTTCATAACAATTTCCTTTTTCGTTATATTTTTAGTATTTTTATTTAGGGTTTATTACAAATCCTAAAAACGGACGAGTCAAGGCCTTGAACGAAGTGTCCCTTGACCGTACGTATTATTAAATTAAACAATTTTTCAAACTATTTTCCACAAAAAATTTTACTCTTGTAACAACCAAAAATTATGAAAGTTATACCACTGAAAAGGATACAACTGAACAAATTTTTCCAGTTTTCCAATATACTCCAAGCACAAATCATTAATTCTTTGTTCACGCTCATTTCTTGCACAATCCAAATCAACAGTAGATTTTTCCACATAAATATGATGCTTTGGAAACAAAGTAACAGACTTATCGCGCATCCCAAAAATATAATAAACCGGCACCTTCAACAGCGCGGCCATCATAAAAACTCCGTAAGGAAACTCTGCTTCCTTACCCAAAAACTTATGCCGTAAAACCCTAGACCTTGCAGTTGCCGAAGTTCTATCAGCTGCTACAAAAACAAGCCCACCTTCATCAATCTTTTCTTCAATAAGATAAATAGTTTCAGGCCCAATATTTTTTGCATCAATAAGATTCATCTGCACATTCGGATCAACAGTTTTCAAAACATTATTAAATTGCGAAGTAGCATCCATCTCCATAATTGCAGTAACATCAACATGCTTTTCCACACCCAAAGTATTCAAACTAGAAATACTTCTAAGCAACTCCATATTACCCAAATGTGAACCAATTACAAAAGCACCTTTTCCGCTGGCCAACTGATCCAAAATAACAGGCAAATCATCATCATGTTTAATTAATTTATCATAATCAAAACGCCCAAGCCAACCTTCCATTTTTTCTACAACACACATAGAAAACGCAAAAATTTGTTTATAAGCATTAATTCGTTTTGGACACCTGCCATTTGTATACTTTTTCAACTGTTCTTGATACAAGATAGCTTCTTCCCTTGCACGTCTTGAAAAAACATAAAAGAAAAAACTAACAGGAAAAACAATAAAATGAATAAAAAACTTTGGCGTCTTTTTCATAAGTTTTAATAAAAAAACAAGAGGTGCGTTAGATTTTATAATTTCTTGTTCTTCAGCCCAGTGAAGTTTTTTTTCTTCTTTTCCTTTATTTTGCATTACCTTTCCTTATTTTTCTGTAAATCAAAACAGGAAGCCTAACAATCATTCCCAAACATAATCTTGTATAAGTTAAAGAAATTCTAATATTATCTCTAACAACTCTAAAATTAGAAACACCATCAACCGGATAAGTTACTTTTACAGATTCAGAAATTACAGGAACATTGCGCCAAAACAATCTAACCAAAATATCAATATCGTAGCCCATTCTTGAGTCAATAATTGCATGACTATTCAAAAGTTTTACATAAGGAGCTACAGGATAAATTCTAAAACCAATCATTCCGTCTTTAATTTGTTTTGAAAGAGTTACAGTGTGAATCCACCCATTCGCAATAGCACGCCCATTCACCCTATGTTTTGGCGCACTTTCATCATACTCCGGATACGCACAAATAATTGCATCAGGATTTTTCATAGAAACTTCAACAAAATGAGCAACTCTTTCCGCGTCATGCTGCCCATCCGAGTCAATTTGCAAAACATGAGACAAACCAAGCTCATCAGCCTTTCTAACACCATCCGCCAACGCCTTTCCCTTACCGCCGTTTTTTTCACGAGTTACCAAAACACAAAGAGGACAATTTTTTACAACTTCAGCAATTGCATTTTTGTTTACTTCATCATTCCCATCATCAACCACAATAATTGGAAAATTGTAACCTTCAATATTTTTTACAACACTTTCCAAAGCCGAGCCATGATTATAAACAGGAACTACAAAACCATATTTCATTTTCACAAAAACCTTTTATTATTTTTCTGGGCACTCCCCAAGCCTTTAGGCTTGGGTCAGGCTTTCCACGTTTCGCTACCGCTCATCCGCTTCCCTCGTTCGCTCGCAAAGCTCACTCACTCAGTCCAGTGGACGCCTTCGGCGACGTTCCAATCCTTAGTGCGAAAAACTTTGGTCATTGCAAGCCACAAGCGAAGCAATCAAAAAATTAGAAAACTCACTAATAGAATAGATTGCCACGTCGCCTTTTTGGCTCCTCGCAATGACAAATACTTCTTATTCCGACAAAACGCTAAAACTACCAGAAGAATAAACTTTATTTTCAACATTAGCATCACTTAATGTAAACTGAACCAATTGTTTTTCTGCCTTATAAGTCAATTCCAAATGAACTTTAGTATCTGGTCTAATTGGTGCCGAAAATTTAATTCTTTTAATATTTGGAACATAACGAGCAGTTCCAAAATATTTCTTAGAAAATCTAGTAACAACTTCAAATTGTGCAACAGCAGGAAGCAATTTGTATTCAGGAAAGTGACCATCAAAAAAATCACTTGTTACAGGAATTACAAATTCCAAAACAACTTTTCCATCTTCCTTTAATAAAACTTCTTCGTTTACAATATCATGTAAATTTTCACTCATAAATTTATTCCTTAAAAATTATTTATTTTCACTTTCAAAAAGAGCAATAATTTCTTGTTTATGCACTTTTCCCTGAACATCGGTTGGCATAACATCCAAATATCTCCATTTTTTTGGCAACACAACATTTTCAAAATATTGCATTAAAAAATCATGAAAATATCTGTTAATTAAAAACTTTTCTGTATTTTCAAATTTCTTTTTACCTTCGTCATTCAAAACCATTGCACAAGCCAAATATTGTCTAACTTCATTAGAAAGAGCAATAACTTTTACATCTTTTACCAATTTTGTTTCCAAAATTCTGTTTTCAACTTCAGTAACAGAAATTCTTTTTTCTTCAATTTTTACAATGCTATCAGAACGACCTTTTAATAAAAACTTTCCATCATCAAGCATTTCTGCCAAATCGGCAGTTGCAAAACCTTCAGGATTTTTAATATACGGAGAAATAATTCTTAAACAACCATCTTCACCAAGCCAAATTTTTGCATTATCAAACGGAGTCCAAACAAGGCCATCTTTATCTTGCTGTCTATACGCAATCCCGCTAGTTTCTGTTGAACCGTAAACTTCTAACGGATAAAAATTAAATAATTTTCCAGTTTGAACAGCCAATTCTGGGCTAACCGCTCCACCAGAACTAAAAATCCAAACATCTTTCATATTCAATTTTTCTTCAACTTCTACAGTACGTTTTAAAAATGCCGGAGTTGCAATAATTACATATTTTTCATCAGTTAATTTTTCAAACTCTTCAGGAAATTCAATTCTGTGTCTTCTAAAAGGAACCCCCAAAGTAAAAGGCAAAGAAATTCCAAACAAAAATCCATAAATGTGATGTTGGCTAACAGTTGTAACCAATTTTCTTGCACAAACTTCTTTTCCCCATTTAGAAATTATAAAAGCATTATCTTCTTCAAATTCCTTCATTCTTTGAGGAACCGCTTTTGGTTTTCCAGTACTTCCAGAAGTAAACAAAAAGATTCTTGTTTCTTCTGCATTAATTTCTGGAACATTTCTAATTTCTTCTTCCAAAGGAAGTTTCGCATTTTCAATTAAATCTGGAATAAAACCAAAATCACAATTATTAACTTTTACATCTGTCCATAATTGCACACCTGGCTTTTTCATTTCGGCAATAAAAGATTCCGAAATATTCTGAGTTAAAGAAACACTTTTTTTACATTGCAACAAAGCAACAAAAGTTACCAAAAAATACCAATAATCTTCACAATGCAAAATCCATTCATCTGCATTTGTTTTTTCTACAATCTTTCTAACTTTTGCAGTTTCAGTTAAAAAATCCTTCCAAGTTTTATATTTTTTCTTTGTCCAAAAATCTTCATAACAAAGAATATAATCATCTTTTCTAGAATCGCTTTTAAATTTTGTAATAGGATACGCTTTAATCATTTTACTATCTACAATCTTACGAACAATAAATTCTACAACAAAAAGAAGTCCCATTAATACATAAGAAATTCCGCCGTTGTAAACAGACCAAATTGTATTTGCAACTTCTTCATTTACTCCAAAAAGTTTGTCGGCAAAAGCTGTACAAACCGAAACAGAACCATTTAGAATAAAAAAACAACACCAAATAATAGTAACTTTTTTACAATAAGAATAAACAGCTTTTTCATAAGAAGAACCAATTATTGATTTATCAGTAAGTGTTGCTAGCCTAAAAATTAAATTAGGTTTAAAAAACAGAGTACTTCCAAAAACAAAAAGAAGTGTAACACTAATAACAACAGAATAAAGTTTTAAAAAAATCTCTTTACCTGTTATAAAACAAAAAATGCCGGCTGCAAGAAACAATGCCGAACTAACCAAAGGTTTCCAGTCCAACGCATTTTTATTTTCTTTACTTCCGGCTTTTTTTGTTCCTGTAGCACTTAAAAAAAATGCAGCTGCTAACGCTATAATACATAACGAAAGAATCCTTGTTGGTAACTTTAGAACAACTAAAAATGTAAAAACCAAAAAAGGATAAACAGCTGCAATTACATAAAAAAGAACTTTTAGGAACTTTCTCATTAGTTTTTGTTATGCCATGTAAGGAACAAGAGCTTCAACAACATCGCCAATTGTTTTTACAGATTTGAAGATTGAAGGGTCTACGTTTCCTTTATCTTTAGCCATAAATTCTTTCATTTTTACAATCAAGTCAATTGAATCAATAGAATCTAAGTCTAAGTCATCTCCTAAAAGAGCATCCATAGTGATATCAGCTTCATCAATTTCGAATTCTGATACAAGAATTTCTTTTAATTTTGCAAAAATTTCGTCATTAGACATATTTTATCCTCGCTTTATTTTTCAGCTCTTTGAGCTGTAATATATTCTGCCAAAGCATCAACCGATGCAAAATGTTTTTTTGATTCTTCACTTTCTGAAGAAAATTTAACACCAAATTTCTTTTTAAGCGCTACACCTAACTCAAGCGCATCAATAGAATCCAAACCAAGACCTTCCCCAAACAATGGTTCTGAATCTACAATATTCTCTGGAGCAATATCTTCCAATTGTAACGAAGAAATAATAACTTCTTTAATTTCTTGTTTTAGAATTTCCATTGTACAATCCTTTAGTTAGATTTCTTGCCAAACAAGATATTATCATTAATATATTGAAAAATATTACAAAATTCAATAGTACCCCTAAGGTTTATTCTCTGTATTACCAATCTCCTTGTTAAATCGCTTACTTGAATTTTAATAATAATTACAATATTCTTTTATATTGTTATTATTTCGGAGTTTTTATGGATTCATCTTTTTTTGATATTAATAAATTTAAAAATGATAATATTCGTGCTGTAGATGCAAAATTTGAAGCAAACAAAATTGCATTTGCACCACTAGCTTTTCAAGCAATAAAAACAATGATTAATCTTGGAATTTTACAGGCAATTGAAGCCGCAGATGACGAAGGAATTTCAAGAAAAGATTTATCAGAAAAAACAAAAGTTTCGGAATATGGTGTTGGTGTTCTTTGCGAAATGGCACTCGGAATGAACGTTATTAAGTTAACAGAAGATTCCGTTTCAGACCCAAAAACAGAAAAATATAAACTTGGAAAAATTGGTTGGATGCTTTTAGAAGACGACCTTTGTAAAGTAAATTTTTGGTTCACAAACGACATTTGTTACGAAGGTGCTTGGGATTTAGAAAAATCAATTGTAAATGGCAAACCAGAAGGCTTAAAAGTTTTTGGTGACAAATGGACAACTGTTTACGAAGCTCTTTCTACACTTCCAGAAAAAGCTAAAAAAAGCTGGTTCGATTTTGACCACTTTTATTCAGATATTGCCTTCCCAGAAGCATTGCCAATTGTTTTTAGTAAAAATCCAAAAACAATTTTAGACATTGGTGGAAACACAGGAAAATGGTCTATAACTTGTTGTAAATATAATCCAGATGTAAAAATGACAATTTGCGATTTACCAGGTCAAACAGCAGTTGCAGAAAAAAA
>JAEIGA010019930.1_pt1 | contig 10222 bp, 10 predicted proteins | sample 9270691 | NCBI WGS metagenome assembly JAEIGA01 (sample SAMN17057246, study PRJNA624740) | gut metagenome | biome: biome; isolation source: fecal sample | host: Bos grunniens | place: China: Xizang | collected 2019
AACAACATAGTCATATTTTTCCATCTGTTTCATTTCCCATTCGGCGCGTTCCTGACGGACTTTCACCTGCTCTGGGGATGTATCGCCGCGGCCGACCAGCCGGCGCAGCAGTTCCTCCATGGAAGGAGGCGCAATGAAAATCAGCGTAGCATCACTGCGGCGCTTGCGGACATTGAATGCTCCATTGGGTTCAATATCCAGAATCACACTACCCGTTTCCAGTTTTTCGTTCAACTGGGTTTCGGGGGTGCCGTAGTAATTATCCATGTGGGCATCGTATTCCAAAAATTCGCCCTTTTCGATCATCTCCAGGAACTTGTCCTTGGAGACGAAATAATAATTCTCACCGTCCACCTCGCCGGGACGGGGTGCGCGGGTGGTGGCAGACACAGAAAAACGCAGGTCCTCTCGCTTTGCCATCACCTGGGCAAGGACGGTACTCTTACCCACGCCGGACGCGCCGGACATTACAAAAAGTTTACCTTTCGCCATTTTCGGGTACCTCCTGCTTGTCCTCCCAACGGGCTGCCAGTACATCGGTGGTCAACGCCGACAGGATCACATGGTCCGTATCCATCAGCAGCACAGATTTGGTCTTGCGGCCATAGGATGCGTCAATGAGCATTCCCCGGTCACGGGCCTCCTGCACCACACGCTTGATGGGCGCGGAATCCGGTTCAACCACCGCAAGGACCCGCTGGGCAGCAACCATACTGCCAAATCCGATTCCAATCAGTTTCATAGTGTCCTCACTCGATGTTCTGGGTCTGTTCCCGAATCTTTTCCAGTTCCGCCTTGATATCCACCACGATGCGGGCCAGGTTTACATCGGTACACTTGGAGCCGATGGTATTGGCTTCCCGGTTCATTTCCTGGAGCAGGAAGTCCAGCTTACGGCCCATGGCGCCGCCAGCGGTGAGCATATCGTTCATCTGCTGCAAGTGGCTGCGCAGGCGGACGGTCTCCTCATCCACGGCGACCTTATCCGCAAAGATGGCAGCCTCAGTGAGGATGCGGGCTTCATCGATAGCGGTGTTGGCCAGCACCTCTTTGAGCTTGTTTTCCAGACGGGTGCGGTAGTCCACCACCGTCTGGGCATTGCCTTCTTCCACCTTGGTGACCAGAGAAAGGATTGTCTCTCCCCTGCTGCGCAGGTCCTTATCCAAAGCCTCACCCTCAGTAGCGCGCATAGTATCGTACTCGTTCAGTGCCTTGGCAAGCACAGACATCATATCCGCCAGCAGCTGCTCTTCATCCACCTGGGGCTTTTCCAAACTGAACACCTCGGGCATACGGGACAGGCTTGCTGCGCTGATATCATCAGCAACACCGTATTCCGTCACCATCTGCCGCATTGCAGCAAGATAGCTCTCCAGGACAGCCTTGTTCAGGGTGACCTGTACCTCATCGCCGTTCTCACTGCGGACGGAGATGAACACATCCACCTTACCGCGAGAGATATTGTTTTTCACCGCCTGTTTCACTGCCTCCTCACCAAAGGTGAGAATACGGGGCAGACGAACAGAGCAGTCCAAATAACGGTTGTTTACCGAGCGAAGCTCTACGGTAAATTCCCGGCCGTTTACCGTTTCCACGGCGCGGCCGTAGCCGGTCATACTTTTAATCAAACTGATTCCCTCTTTTCTCTTACTGTTCACGCAGCTTCACGGATACCTCGTATGTACCCACTGCACCCACATCCGGGAATGCTCCGGATACAACGACCCTTGCCGTCATACTGGCGGTACCCACCTGAGCCTCAGAAAGATCCACCTCTACGGACAGATCCTCTGTCTTGATAGCTTTAATGCTGGCCTCTGTACCACGCACTGTGACAGAAAGCTTCTTGGTGATAATTTCCTGCAGCAGGCCGGCCGGGACATTGGTTGCGATAATCTTGGTTACATTGAAGGTCTTGGTAATCAGACCTGTAAACTTGATCTGCACGGTAACATCTTCCACGCCGGTCAGGTTGGTCACACCCTCCGGCAGCACATCTGCCAGTTTGAAGGTCAGGGTCTGATCCTCCAAAATCTCAGCCAGGTTCACCGAGCCAATGGTCAACTCATTCAGGCCTTCCAACAATGTGTCACTGCCGGACACCTGAATCTGTGTGGTATCCATGGTGACGGTACAATTTTGCTCCGTTGCGCCGCCGCCGTAGGTCACATCAAGCTTCAAAGCGATTTCTTTCACCCGCTGGATTGTGACAACCAGGTTGACTTTTTCTGCATTCACTGTGATTTTTTCTGCATCCACCGGCAATCCCTGTTTATCACACAAGAAATACTGGTATTCACCCACCAAACTCTTGGTCTGGTTGTGCAGATTGATATTCACCACCGCCTGCTCGATCTGATTCACAACAGATTCAGGACCGGCAATTTCGATGGCGGTAAAATCCAGTTGGGCATTTTTCAGGTCCGCAATGTAGCCGTCCGGCACTGTGGTCTCATTCCGTTCAAGCACCACCGGTACGGATTTGCGAATCTTATTTTCCACCTCAATGGTAATCAGATCCGTACTGCTGCTTTGTACCGACACGGCGCTGGATTGAATATTGCCCGGGTAAGAGATGTCGTAGGTCAAATGATAGATGCCGGGTTTTTCAATATTGGCAACGTTGGTGATTACATTGATGTTGGACTCGTTCAGATCGTTGAGGATCGTACGATCACTCTTTAAAGACAGGGTAACCTTCGGCTCCTCGCTGACGATCATCAAGCCACGCTCAGAAAGAATGTTTTTGTTTTGAATTACCACGGGGATATCATAGTAATCTTTCTCCGACTCCGGGCTGACCACTGTGATTACATAGGCCCAAAGGCTTACTGCTACCGCAAAGGACATCAGGATCGCCAATGCTTTCTTTTTCATTTTTGATCTCCTCCTTTGTCCTTTTTCTGCAGCTTCTCAAGCAAGGACTGCACCAGCTTTAAAAGCTGATTCTCCTGCTTGGGATCTTCCTCGGTACACAGTTCATTGCGCAGCAGCCGTTCCAGCGTTTCGGCCTCCAGGTGGCGCTTCAGCACACCGCCCACCGCCACGGAAATGGCACCGGTCTCCTCGGAAACAACCACCACCACCGCATCGGAAACCTCACTTATACCCACGGCAGCTCTGTGACGGGTACCCAGATCCAGGCTCAAGCGGCTGCTTTCCGACAGGGGCAGCACGCAGGCAGCCGCCGTCACTATACCGTCGCGGATAATCATTGCGCCATCGTGGAGCGCAGCCTTAGGGAAGAAAATGTTGCGAATGAGCTGCTCGGAAACACGGCCTTCGATCATAGTGCCGGTTTTGAAATATTCATCCAACCGGTTATCCCGGGCAAAGACGATCAGTGCGCCCACCCGCTCTTTACTCATAATCTCACAGGCGCGAACGGCTTGGGCAATGACGGTAAACATTTCCTGCTGGGGTTTTCCTGTTCCCAGGAATTGGTGGAGCTTCACATTGCTCAAATGGTCGATCATACGGCGCAACTCCGGCTGAAACAGCACCACCAACGCCAGAAGACCAATGGTAAGCACCTGGGAAAACAGATAGTGGAGGGTGTGTAGTTCCAGCAAATCTGTCAGCCAGCTCATCACAATGATGACACCCACCACCCAGGCGATCCGCACAGTACCCGTGGAGCGGAACAGAGGCAAAAGCTTATAGATCAGGAATGTGACCAAAATAATATCCAGGTAATCCGACAGTTGCATGCCTTGAATTTGCAGCCAAATCGATTCTAACATTTCCATAAATGCCCCTCTTTCTCCGCGTTCATCTGTTTCTTTTTATCAGCCATTTCGTGACTATGGCATAACTAGCCTATTATCTATCCTATTATAGCGGATTGAGCCACTGTTATCAATAGTTTTTCACAAAAATTTTACGATTGTTTCAGGATTTTCTCCATCTGCAACAGAAATTTTCCGGTCTGCCGGGCTGCCGCATCATGACCGTAGCTGATTCGCACCGTGCCGGTGTCCAGCGTACCCGCGCTCTCATGGGCCAAAGGCGCACAATGCAGGCCTGCCCGCACTGCAATTTTGTTCTGTCCCAGGATTTGTGCCACCTCCTCGCAATCCATCGGTGGCACAAAGCTGACCGTGCCTGCCTGATGGTTGCCTGTGAAGGTGCGAAGTCCTAACTGCTGCAGCGCCTTGCCGCATTTTTCCGCTTGCTGCTGCTCCCGATGGAAGATCCGGTCCAGTCCCTCCTGCTGCACATAGGCGATGCCCGCCGAAAGGCCGGCAATTCCCGGCACATTCTGTGTGCCGGCCTCTGCCATATCCGGCAGAAAATCCGGCATCGCCTGCTGGATGGACACGCTGCCCGTACCGCCCTGCAGAAGCGGTATCGGTTCTCTGTTACAAAGCAAAATCCCCGTGCCTTGTGGACCTAACAGACCTTTGTGGCCGGGCATTGCGATAAAGTCCGCGCCCAGTTTTTCCATATCCACCGGCAACACACCCGCAGATTGGGCCGCATCGATGGCAAAGGGTACCCCATACTGCTTGCACAGTGCCGCCATTTCGTATACCGGCAGGATATAACCGAATACATTGGACACATGGGTAAATACCGCCGCATCCGCGCCGCTTTTCAATGCATTTTCAAAGTCCTCCAGGGTATCCTGCCAATCGAAAAGTTTTCTGCCGGCGATCTTCAGTTTCGCTTTTCTTGCGTAAAGGGGACGGGTCACCGCATTATGCTCGAAACCGGAAATCACCACTCTTGCGCCAGGCTTTACCAGCGTCTCTATGGCGATATTCAGGCCGTGGGTACAGTTATGGGTGAACACCACCTGTTCCGGCGTGCAGTGAAACAACTCCCCTGCCCGCTCCCTGCAGCGCAGCACGGTTTTGGCGGCAGTCATCGCGGCAGTGTAGCCACCCCGACCGGGATTGGCGCAGTTTTCCAGGGCGCACCGCATTGCATCAGCGACCGTTACCGGTTTGTTGAGTGAGGTGGCGCCGTTATCCAGATAGGTCATAACCGCAATTCCTCCGGCGTACCGCTATCGGCAAGAGCATAGGCTTTCCGGAAACCGATACCTGCCTGACGGAGCAATACCGCTGCCGCCATAATATCCTCCCGTTGCATACGGACACTGTAGCCGCAGCCCTTTTCCTCCATCCATTTGGGAGTCCTCTGCACGGTACAATCCACTCCCGCCCGGCGCAAAACCTCCTCTGCCCGTTGAGCAGGTGTCACAGAGCGGAAGGTTATGATGCAATTTTTCATAAAAAAACCTCCCGAACCAATTTATGTCCGGGAGGGTGATATTGTGTTGATTTTACAGATTTTCCAACAGGCAAACTGCGTGGCAGGCCATACCGCTGCCGTCGCCGGTAAAACCAAGGTGTTCCTCGGTGGTAGCTTTGACATTTACTTGATTTTCAGTCACGCGGAGGGTTGTGGCGATATTTTTCTGCATTTGGGAAATATAGTCCTTCAGCTTAGGTTTCTGGGCAATCATGGTCACATCCACATTGCCTACGCGGTAGCCCGCTGCGTAAATTTTTTCCACCACACAAGCAAGCAGTTTCAGAGAATCCGCACCTTTATAGGCAGGGTCGGTATCAGGAAAGTGCCTGCCGATATCCCCCAGACCCGCTGCGCCCAGGAGAGCATCGCTGATTGCGTGCAAGAGAACATCCGCATCAGAATGACCCAAAAGGCCCTTTTCATAAGGGATTTTCACACCGCCGAGAATCAGATCCCGGCCTTCCACCAGCCGGTGTACATCGTATCCGTGTCCAATCCGCATTACATCTCCTCCAGTAAACATTCCGCAACTTTCAAATCCATAGGGGTGGTAACCTTGATATTCCGCTCGTCACCTTCCACCATCTTCACAGACATTCCCATCAGCTCCACGGCAGAACAATCGTCGGTAATGGTTGCGCTGTCTTTTTTTGCCTTTTCCAATGCGCCCATCAACAGATCAATATCGAAGATCTGCGGAGTCTGGACCGCCTGCAAAGTGCTTCTGTCCGGAGTGGATTTCACAAAACCGCCTTGAACAATCTTAACTGTATCTTTCATCGGCACGCCCGGAGCCGCCGCCCCATAACGGTGAGCAGCACGGACGGTTCTGTCGATGACCTAGTCGGTAATAAGCGGTCTTGCGCCGTCATGGATGGCCGCCAATCGCACCTTAGGTGAGAGTAATTTCAGCCCCTTCCGGACGGACTCTGCCCGGTCTGCGCCACCGACAGAAACCGCCTTTACCTTGGTGTAACGGGCGCATAAAGTCTGGATTTTTTCCACCAAGTCTTCCCGGGTGACAATGACGATTTCTTTGATTACTTCGCAATTTTGGAAGGCCCGAACCGTACGCAAAATCATCGGCTCGCCGCCCAGCTGGGCCATCACCTTATCGATTCCCTGCATCCGGGAGGCAGTACCCGCAGCCACAATCACCGCACCACAATATTGGAGGGGCAATACGCTGCGAATCGCCTGGGATAATTTAGAGATTCCCATATTACAGCTCCTTAATCAGCTTCTTAAAGTAGTCGCCCCGGACCATAAAGTTTTTGAACTGGTCAAAGGCAGCGGAGGCCGGACTCATCAGCACCACATCGCCGGGTTTTGCATCGGCAGCGGAGCGGTGGACAGCAGTGGTAAAATCGCCGCAATCGATAATCTCAGGGTTGCCCGGGGTATATTCCGGGACATTTTCCACCGCAGCACGGATTTGATCGGCAGTTGCGCCGTTGACATAGAGTTTCTTTACCTTTTGACAAATCACAGGACCCAGCACATCGTAGGGAATGTGCTTATCGTAGCCGCCGGCAATCAGCAGCACCTTTTGGTCAAAGCTATTGAGGCCGGCGATGGTACGGCTGGGAGAGGATGCGATGGAATCGTTATAGAATTTCACACCGTCCTTGATCCGCACCAGCTCAATACGATGCTCCACACCGGCAAACTCCCGGGCGACTTTGCAGACCGTTTCGTCATCCACAAGGCCCTCTACCGCCAAAATCGCCGCCATATAGTTTTCAATATTATGGACGCCGGGAATGGCGATTTCCTTCGTATCCAGAACGGATTTTCCGTCACGGAAAACGGTGGTTCCCACTACGCAGATATCCGCTTTCTGTTTCCGGGAAAAATAACGGGTAGCGCCGTTGCCGGAAAATTCTGCAGTGATGGCATTGTCAGCGTTCAACACCAAGCGGTCGCCCGTCTTTTGGAATCGGAAGATATTTTTCTTAGCCTCCACATACTCATCCATATCCTTGTGGACATCCAGGTGGTTGGGCGCAAGGTTGGTGACCACGGCAATATGGGGACTACGGCGCATATCCATCAGCTGGAAGGAACTTAATTCCACAACCGCATAGTCGGTGGGCTGCATTTGATCCAGCAAAGGCAGCAGCGGCGTACCGATATTGCCGCCCAACCACACGGTCTTGCCGGCAGCTTTCAGCATTTCGGAGATCAAGGTAGTTGTGGTGGTCTTGCCATCAGAGCCGGTAACCGCCAAAATCGTGCAGGGACACAGCTCAAAGAAGATTTCCATTTCACTGGTCACTTCAGCGCCACTTTTCCGCAGGCCCTCCAGGGCAGGGTTACCGGGGTGCATACCGGGGGTGCGGAACACAAGATCCGCAGAGAGGTTTGCAAGGTAGTCCTCCCCTGTCTGCAGGCGGCAGCCCTGTCGCTCCAGTTCCAGCACATCTGCATCCAGCTTCTCATAAGGAGTCTTATCGCAGCCGGTAACCTTGCAGCCGTACTGCAAAAGCAAACGCACCAAGGGTCGATTGCTGACACCCAGACCCAGAACAACGATATCTTTATCCCGCAAGGCGGTAAAATAGCTTTCCAAGATGCTTGCCATAGTCATTCCTCGTTTCAACAAACAATTTCTTATTTATAGTATAGCCTTTCTTCTGAAATTTTGCAAGATGTTTGACATTCCGCCTTGTTTGGGGTACAATATTTCCGCGACCGGGTCGGACAGCCGCGGCTGCAAGCTGAAAAGCTGCAGGTGAGGAAAGTCCGGGCTCCACAGGGCAAGGATAACGGGTAACGCCCGCCGGGGGTGACCCCAGGACAAGTGCAACAGAGATATACCGCCGAAAGGTAAGGGTGAAAAGGTGGGGTAAGAGCCCACCCGGCCTATGGAGACATAGGTTTTACGATGTAAACTCTATCCGGAGCAACGCCGTGGAGGAACAATAGGTTTGCCCGACCGTTCCAAGGAGGCGGCTTGATTCCGTGAGCAATTGCGGAACTAGATAGATGGCTGTTTAGACAGAACCCGGCTTACAGACCCGGTCGCACACAATACACTACGAAAGTAGTGTATTTTTTATTTGATTTTGGGAATTTGTGTGCTATTATTATCATATGCAACACAGAAAGGAGACTTTCTATGAAGAACAGACACTTTATGAGAAGAATTGCCGCCCTTTGGCTGGTCATTATCCTGCTGGCATCGCTTGCACTGCCCGGCTGCGGCAAGAAGGCTGCGACGCCCACCGACGGCACCACCGGCAGCACTGCCGCAACCGGCAGTGTGACTCCGGACAGCACCGGACAGACCGAAGGCGGATCCCAAAACACCCCGCAAAAGGTCATTAAAAATGTGATCTATATGATCGCAGACGGCGGCGGCTATGACAATTTCACCCTGGCCGACAAAGTCAAAAAGGAAATGGTCAACCGGGGCGCCAACAAGCTGACCGGTGCAAAAACGGAGGTTACCACCAATTTGCTTTCCGGATTAGGCAAGGACACCGTCAAGGGACTGTATCTGAACGAGTTCTTGGTGGGCTCTGCCAACACCCTTTTGCAGATCCCCCACGGCGATGCAGGCAACTATAAAAGCTACATAACCGACTCTGCAGCCGCCGGTACAGCTCTGTCCTCCGGTTATAAGACCGTCTACTGCTACACCGGTATCGACGCAGAAAAGGCCCCCAGAGCCTCTCTGCCGGAGCTGGCACGGCTCAACGATATGGCCACCGGCCTGGTGACCACAAAATCCTATGTGGACGCAACGCCTTTGGCTTTCTTCACCAGTCACATTATCCACCGCTACGAATACCAGGACAGCAGTTTGCAGGCATTGTTAAGCGGTATTGATGTGGTAATCGGTGAGGGTACGGAATTCGGCGATATGGTAGGCGGCAACGCCTCCTCCCACCCCGATGTTTCTGCTACCAAAATGGACTACACTGTAGCCAAGAACAAGACCGATCTTTTAAAGCACGCCAACGATCCCTCCACCAAGAAGCTGTGGGCGCCGATTCTGGGTGTTGACAACTCCTACAAGGACAACAAGACTTCCGATTGGGATCTGGCTGCCAGCCACATTTCCTACGATGTGGATGCCAAGCAGTCCGCTGAGCAGCCCTCCCTGCTGGAGATGTCCAAAGCGGCGCTGCAAGTACTGGGCAACAATATCAATGATCCTGACGGTTTCTTCCTGATGATTGAAGGCGGCGCATTGGACAATGCCGCTGAGTCCGGCTATCTGCGGCCAGCCGTAGGCGAATATTTGGCCTTTGACGAGGCCTTCGGCTACTGCGTCAATTGGGCCGCCCAGCGAGGCGACACCATTGTGATTGCCACCGCAGACCACGATTCCGGCGGATTCTCCGGCATCGAAAAGTGCGAAGACAAGCTTATCGACGGCATTATCACCGGCAAGATCGGCACCGACGAGGTGGATAGCCTGACCAAGTTTAATATTATCAAGGAAATGCTGGAACTGGCCGGTGCGGACACTTCTGAAATGAAGATCTGCACTGATCACACCGATATGGCTGTACCTGTGTGTATCTACGCCCCGGATAGCATCCGAAATGAACTGCTGACCGAAATGGGTCTGCCCACGGAAAAGGGCAATGTACGGAGCGGCAGCAGTATGTACTATGTTCCCAACGCCAGCGGCGATTTCACCTGGTATTCCTCCTCTGCCCTGAACAATGACTACACCATCGACAACACCAAGATCGCCCCCGCTCTTGCCAAGGTTTTGAAGCTGGGCACTTTGGAATCTGCTACCAATTCTTTGTTCGTGGCAGTTGGTAAGTACAACGGTACTACCTTTAAGGCAAATTACGGCGGTGAACTAATTTTCGCGGACACCACCCACGAAAACTACTATGCCAAGTATAACTGCAACACCTACAAAAACGGCAGTCTTGCCATCAGCCGCAACGCCACGACCTACACCTTAAACGGTGAAACCAAGGAAATTCCCAAG
>JAEIGA010019931.1_pt1 | contig 10221 bp, 23 predicted proteins | sample 9270691 | NCBI WGS metagenome assembly JAEIGA01 (sample SAMN17057246, study PRJNA624740) | gut metagenome | biome: biome; isolation source: fecal sample | host: Bos grunniens | place: China: Xizang | collected 2019
CGCATGGTTGACGTAAAATTTGCGTTCTGAATCTCAGGTATTTCATCGGCTCCCTTAGCCGCAATCGTAACCATGCCCTGATTCTTCTTGCGGTTTGTGCTTTCGGCCCATCTTACTCCCGTTATCGTTACGGTCCCCTTCCCTGCTGATTCCTTTAGCTTTTCACAACAGTATCGGGCTATCCTCGTCGGTGGCATTGCTCGGCTTTTCAATAGGCTCCACATGGACACTGGCTTTCCGTTTCGATCATGCGGTATATCGTAATGCACTTCCTTGTGAGTTTTTACAAAGGCGCACAATTCAGGTGGATCAACAGATGTCACGTTGTAGTGTGCCTCAAAGTTGACTCCGGCCATCTTGCAAAGTTCGAGAATAACTACGCTATCCTTGCCTCCTGAGAACGCACACCAATAAGGCTTATCCTTTGGTTCAAACGCCCGGAGCCGTTCAATAGCCGTTGCCACTTTATCCACGGTTCCGAAAAGTGTCTGCTCAATCAGCGCCATTTACATGTGCCTCCGACAATACTCTGCCATCAAAAGAGCCTCCGCCATATCCGAGCTATCGGTCTTGCACCTCTCCGTCCGTTTCAGGCTTACATTGGGGAACAGGCGGTGGCAGACTTCGATGGACTGTTTCTTATCCGCTTTCAACAAGGAATACTCGCGTTTCCACTTATTCGGCGGTACGGCTTGGTACGGAATCCCTAACGTGTCCAATACGCCCGTTATCCACCCGTAGTTCTGGCCGAAGGACCACACGCTCTTTACGCCCTCGCGGGGGAGGGAATGGACTTGCTCAATGCAACACTTAATCTCGTAAGATGGACCAATATCCGTTAATGTGTTGATATACTCTTTCGGGTCAAAAGGCACTATTCTAACGCTGTATGGCATTTTCGGATTATCAAATACATGAATCAATGCCATAGCGCCCTTCTTGCCGGGGTCCAAACCAATGTACAAGCTCACTGCTATTCCTCCACAGGATCATAGGTCTGTTCAAACACATCTGGTTTGCAAGCGTAAAACTCGCCCTTAATGCCCTTGATGATATAGTCGCCAACCGATGCTGTCATTTTCCCTTCGAGCGTGTCTATCTGAAAGTCGCCGTAGTTATGAATCCACTGAGGCCACATGTTTGCTTGCCCCGTAATCCAATCCTGAATTTCAGGATAGTTATAACCGTCATATTTCTTGGCTTCGATAACAACTGGCTTTTTCCTGTACTTCATTCCTGCCTCCCGCTTCTCATTACGATTTTTTCCACCAAGCTACCATGTTCAGGGTAGATGTATTCCTCTTTCCCGCATTTTTTACACTTAATGTGCGCCTCCATCACCAGCGGTTCGTTCCCCATATCTCCATGCGTCCAATGCCATCGGAGGACCTTGTAATCATGGTCACAGAAAATACGTTGGATAATTTTCTTGATGCTCATCCCTTTTCCCTCTCATTCTTGTCTATCCATACGATGTCCGCCCTGAACTCTGTGTATGGTAGTAAACCGCTGTCTTCTCGCTCGACCATAACAAGGTGCTTTGCGATCTGTTCTCCTATCTTTTCTCCAAGCGTTTCCCTGACCATCTCCCGCATTGGTTCATGTTTTGCCATATCTCTCGGAAGCGTGCCAACGGCGGATGCCTCATGTGTCTTGTGATAATACAGTCTCGGCGCAAGGTGGATCACGTATGGACGCCACTCAATCCTGGTCCCGCAATACTCGCACTTATCCGTATAGCCGATGGGCGCTCCGCAGTTGGGGCAGTTGTATTCCTTCATATCTCCACCTTTGCGCTGATATACCCGTCCCTACACTCCGCAAACCAGAACTCCACCAGCTTATTCATCACGGCTTCTTCGTCCAGTTCGCCCTTGATTAGTTCTCCGATCAACCAACGGCTGAACTTCTCGTGGCGGTCTAATTCGTTCGATACTTCTGCGGCGTCATATAGACATTCGGACAAGCACGGTCTTCCGGCAAATGTAGCTTGTGCCAACTTCCCAACTAATCTTTCCGCTTTCTTCATTCTTCCTCCCTGTCACACGCTTTCGCCAGCAAATTCATGTTCTCTGTGATCCTCTTTGCGCAACTTTCGGACAGCTTCACCCTCGGTTTCTTTGGCCCGAACTTGCATATCTGGCAGTTTCGTCTCGCGCACATCGTCAGGCGCAGGATGGCCTCACGCTCGGGTTCGGGGATCATTCTGCCTCCTTTGCCTCACCATCTCCACAGAACCAATACCCGTTCAAGAAGCTATGCCTTGTAATTGCGCTACACGGTCTATGGCACATTCCGTAAGAAAGCCCGTCGATTTCATCCACTTCTGCCCAATACTTACAGTCCTTGCAAAGCACCAACTTCCTGACCGATATTCCCTGCTTGAACTCGACGCTGTAGCCCACATCGAATACTTCCTTCTTCTCAACGGGGAGTAAAGAGCAAACACACGTCTCTTTTGCGGCTACCTCGTCCAAGAGTTTGTTTGCAAGTTCTCGGTGCATTCTTTCGATGCAATAGGCTATCTCCTTATCCGGCTCAGACACGCTTTCAAGGAACCGCTTTGGGATTCTCTGCGCCATGTAATGCTTATCTTCTTGCATCGTTGTTCTCCTTCCTTTCTCCGCCGACACAAATATTTGAGTCAAACAGGCACATCCCTCTTTTGGCGGCCTCCGCGTGTACGCAATCATCGCATGTCACAAACTCGCTTTCGATGGGACAATAATCGGGTCTTTCATCTTTCCCATCAACATCGTCACAGTACACGCTTTTTAATTCGATTGGGCAAATTACATGATCGTGGTCTATGTATTGTGACATTTGACACGAAACACAATTCTTAGGCATCTCCATCCGAACGATACACTTAATCACACTTTCTCCTCCCCATTCACTCCCATCAACTTCTCGATGAACTCCATGAACTCGTCATCCTCAACAAAGAAGGGGTCCATCCTGGTCTGTGAGTAGTATTCTCCAAGGATGTTGCTCATTAGTTGCCCGAACCTCCAATCCGGGACCTTCTTCCATGCTTCTGCCAAACGCCAACAAAACTTGTCAATTCTTTTTGGGTCTCTCATGTGTCCTCCTTAAAATACCCGTAATCCACCTTCTTGTATTCTGTCTCTTTCCCTTCGATCATCTGCCCTAATATAGCTACCAGAACGTTGACAACGATACTGTTGCCCGCTTGCTTATATAGCTGCGTTGCGCTGTTCACCTTCTGCGCCTTTTCGTAGTCCTTATCCGGGAAATCCATCAAGCGCCAGCATTCCTTGGCTGTTAGTTTTCGTATCCTAAACGGGTTTTCTTCCTCGTATATAGTCTCGGTTGTTTCTTGCGGCTCCTGCCAATTCTCGTCAAATTCAAGTCTGCAAATGTGGTTCCCTGTCATAATCGTTGGGCAGACCGTCCCTCCTTCCTGCACTCGTCCTCTTCTCGTGATGGATGTCGGCTGTGTTGTGTCGATGCACCCCCCCCGCAGATGGGCAAGTAATAATCTCGCCCGTTTGACGGCTGTTTTACCAAGATTTTCAGTTCCATGCCCCCCCCTGTAACGGTAGCTATTGTCGGGCAAACATCGTCTATGGAATAGACCCTGCGCATATAGTCTATCTTTGTAGTCCATCCGTCACCCGTCAGCATCCCGACGCACTTGCTCATTTATGACCACTCCCGCATCGTGATTCTCCGCCTTTAGTGTCCTACTGCACCCGTCCAGCGGGTTCCTTATGAAGTCTTCGGAGACTCCCGTATATATCCCTCCAACCACCATAGGCACGTTTCCGTGCGTCTGTGCTCTCAATGTGGGGCAATCGTCTCGTGGCTTAACTTCCTTGCTTTTCCTGCCTTGCTGGTCGATTATTTGTACGTTTTTGTAAACGACCCCGTTGTTTTGGCTCTTTCTGTCCGTCCAGCCCTTGTAATCTCTCGCGCATAGCGTGTGAGCTACATCTATCGGACGTTCCACTTCGTTGCGATTGACAGAGTACGGTGTCCCATGCGTGTCTATCGAGCGATCCGTGGCCTCCGGCGCGTACTGCCTTACTCGGCCTCTCTCTCTACTTTAAGAAGCTGTGAACAAAGTCTGTCGGCTGCTTCACCTTTAATGTAGTATTTCTCGTCCACTTCTTCTTCCAGCACGTCTTTTAAGCGGAGTTTCAGTGGGAAGCCTTGTGGGAACTCGTAGGCATACTCTCCAAGGAAACTGACCATGAAGCAACGCTCTCGATTCTGCGGTATTCCAAAGTCTTTGGCGTTCAATATCTCCCATTTGTTCGTGTAGCCCTTTGAGCCAAGAAATTGCACCCATTTAATGAAATCAGGCTTATTCTTCTCACCTACTACGGCTGGCACGTTCTCCATGAGAAGAATCTGCGGAAGCTCGTCCATCTCGTTTAGGAGTCGTTCAACTTCCCAAAGAAGTCCGCTTCTCGTCCCGCTGCCCTTTGTCATCCCAGCTTGCTTCCCAGCATTGGAAAGGTCCTGGCATGGGAATGAGTAGGTGAGAATGTAGCAGTATTTGTCCGTATCAACTACCGCAAGATCGTCCGCGTGAATCTTTGTGATGTCCGATGTCTCAAAGTTCGTCCCGTGAATAGCGTTGTAGCTGGCTACTGCGTATTTGTCGAACTCGCAAATGCGGTAGTGTTCAAACGGTACTTTCAGGCGTTCCAATGCTTTAGCTTGCGCTCCGATGCCCGCAAAGAGTTCTATTAGCCGTATCGGTTTATCAATTTTTAGAAGCGGTAAACCGCAGTCAAAAAGGTTCATTCTTCCACCCACATGCGAATGTAATCACCCGCGATACTGTATCTCACGCCACCGCCCCTTCCTTCTCCGCAATCATGTCCATCTGTTCGTACTCGATCAGTTTCTTTCCTGACTGCTCTGCCAACCTTGCTTCACGCCTTGCACCCTTCGACCTCTCCCATCCTTTCAGGACGACTACTACATCCGCCGTTTGGAGCATGGCATCGTCGATTCTCTGATAATCCTCGTCTTTCAGGCCCTTCGGCAGCCATGCGGGGTTCAGAACCTTGTAGCCGAGGTAGTTAAGGACCATTTCTGCGTCCGCAAAGGCGTATTGGTATGTGTTGAGCCGCTTCGTTATCGGCCCCGCGATGTAGGCGGTCATAACGTCACCTCTATAAACTCGCTATTCAGATACTTCATAAGGCACTCTATCCCACAATTACAGTCGCATACCTTTTCCGCTGTTTTAAGGAATCCGTTATCCACGGGGTATCCTTCATCATTCAATGGGATGTCTATTTCAAGGCCAACATCAAACATCAGCGGGCAGTATCGGTTACAGTACGCCCATGACGCGATCTCGTCTACCGTTGCGTTACATCCCTTTACCTCGTTGCATTTCTCCCATACTTTCATTCCGTCAACTCTCCATTCTGTCCGCCGCCAAGAAGGTTCAGGTCTTTCAAGAACTGCGGCAATACACCGCCGATGACCCGCTTCTCGTATTCTTCCTTGTCGTGGTTCGACCACGCTCTCATAAACTGGCCTCTGACTACATCAGGATTCTCGCTCATGTACACATCACGGTAGCCAAGATGTTCAAGGATTTCCCACACGTCCTTGGGGCAATGGCGCTTCGCTTCGTATTCCTTCGGGTTGGGTGCTACTTTAATCGGCTCTCCGAACTTCGCTATGGGTTCCTCTACGGGAACGTAGCCCTCCTTGTAGACAAGTCTCAGCCCGTAGTCCCGCATCAGGTCGCAAGCGATCCCCCAGGCTTCGTCTGCCGTAAGTCTGCGTTCTCCTGTTAGGCGGGTGGCGTAGTTCCTGATGTCGCAAATCTGAGGCGGAAACGGCGAGGTGGCTACCGACGCCTTGATCGCTGCTTTTGCAACCTCGAACGGAATGTCCTCCAACATCTCGTGCCATGCAAGAAGCGTTTCTCTGTCTGCCTTAGCAAACTTCTCGTCCCTGGGGTACAGCGCGGAGATCAGCGCAAACATGGCCGCTGTCTCTTTCTTAGTCATCTCCAAATTCCTCCGCTATCCGTTTCAGGTTGTCGTATCGCCCTTCGCTCTGCACGTTTACCTCCATGGAGTCTTCCCACCTTCGGTACTTTAGCCACTTCGCGGGGTAAGGTATGTAAGTCCCCCCTTCTTTTGTCCAATCGTGTGACCGCTTCTGAATCTCTAAGGCTGATAGAAGAACATTCAACGGAACATCAACTCTTGCAAATTCCTCCCTTGCCTTTGTCTTGTCTTTCTGCTTCGGGTATGCGTTCCAGAACTCAGTGAACTCAGGCGTGTCTTCGTACTTCTTTCTTGCTCTCTTTTTGACTTCTTTCTCCGTATTAACATTTCCTAAGTTAATATCGTTATTTGAGTTAGAAAAGTTACTATCTTTAGAATTACTATTATCTATAACAGTAACAATAACAGGGGGTTCGATAGGGTATTCTGAGTTTTCATTTTCACCCATCACCCTATCGATAGGGTAAATCTTCTTGTCAACTTCTTCTCCATCGATAAGTTTCAGTATGTAAGCTTTGAAAGATGCGTCCTTTATCTTTTTAAGCTCGTTTTCCAATGCGGATATAAAGCGTGGCGAAGTGTTCCAGTTGTACTTGCTCCATTTCAGGATAAGCACCTCTTTCGTGAGGCGGTTATACCTGATTAGGTTATACTTGGATCGGAACCTATCTATGAGGGCTGCTGCCGTTTCTTTTGAAACCCCCATTTCTTCCCCTATCATCTTCTCGCTGACCTCGTAACACCCGCACAAACTCGTGTGTGTGTTCGTGAGTAGGTACAGATAGAAGTATTTATCCTCTGCACTGAAATTGTCCCTGATGAAGCTGTCAGTCCAGAATGAGAGCATCACCTGTCTGTAAACCGCCATCCTACTTCTTCCCCTCCAAATACCGTCCAAGATCGTCCATGTTCGGGGTCTTCTGCCCGGACTGCATAAGCTCGGACAACATCTGCTCGTTCCTGCGCTCCACGATAGCGTTCTTCCTGGCGCAGAACTCCCTTCCGTCTGCTGAGTAGGGCGGGATAACCATATCGGCCAGGATGATGAAGAACGGGAACTTCTTGATCTCACTGTACTTCCTGTCGTACCATACTTCCCCGCAGAACCATATCGGGTCCCCCGGCATCAGGTATTGACAACCTTCGGCATACTCGTCCGTTATGTCTATACGGATGTCCTGCGGCTTCTCTCGGCGTTGGGAAAGGTCCACCCACGATCTGACGGTGAATACCTTGTGTTCCTTTCCTCCGGCCATTGACTTACGATAGAACTTCGTAGGCTCGTACTTGATCTTCCCCCATCCCCAACATGAACGATGGAATCCTTCGGGGTTCTTCATCTCAGGGAGAAGGTTGGCGTTGTATAGGGAGAAGTCCTGCGTCTTGCTGTTAAAGAGCATTAGGGGCATGGGGTAGCCTCCCCCCGTTCTCCATACGGGCAATAATCTGTTCCTAAAACTTCCGGCGCAAAGAAACATGGAGATTTATCATTCGTGCATTGAAAATGCTCGCTTCCATCATCGAACGTGCAAAGGTGTAGGCGTCTATTACACTCTCCGCACCGCACCACAGGCACGGCATCAATGGTGGGAGCCGCCTCGATCATCTCCATAGCCTTATCAAGAGGGCAATCCTTGCACTCAAAATCTTCTCCCATAGGACAAGGCAGACAAACCTTCAATGGGATTTCCCGTCCAAGAGTTGATCTGTCAATCAGTTCGCTCATGCTTCGCTCCTTTCTGTTTCCTTGATGGACAGCGCAACAAACCCGTCTTTTAATCCCCAGCCGTTCAATACATAGGTGATTTCGTATTCTCTTTTCTCTATCGCATGATACGGAAAACATTGAAACGGCGAAAAAGAAACAGGCTTGAACTGTATATGATCTCCTTTCTGATAGCCTCTGTCGTTTTCCCTGATCTCGAAAGTCTTTTCTCCATTCAGAATGGCATCGCAAAACTCAATGTTCAATTTTATATTGTGGACTTTCATGTTCCGCTCCTTTCTTCCTCTGCCGGGACGATGGTGGGGGCAAAATCTTCATCTTCAAGCCGATTCCACATAAACCGCAAATCGCCATCAGGGCGTGGCGTTCCTTTCAGACCATTGAAAAAGAGTTCTGTCATCTCCGTGCGTATGCTCTCGATGACTTCATCCTTGTCCACCAGCCGCCCATGCCCTTCCGGTAGGGAGCAGATGATGGGGCAATTATCCGGCTTTACAAACCCAGTTTCAACGGTTATCACCAGCAGATCGTCATAAGTCCAATCAGAGTCACAATCAATGCCAAGCATGTATTTATGGAGCGTCCCGCATATGCACCACGCCGGGCATTCGTCGCATTTCTCCGGCATCTCCATCCGCACTACGCACTCGCTCATACCCTATCTTCCTCCGTCATAATCCGCGTCACGGAACGGATAAAAACATCGTCCTCAGACAGCCCCAGCATGGACATGATCTTTGGCTTCTCCTGTAGGGCCTTAGAATAGGCTTTATTCCAACATTCCGCTTCGATGGTGTAATTTATCGTGTCGGGGCTAAAACCGCTTTTTAGGCCCCATTCTACACGCCAGAAGCGTGGCACAACATTGAACCTCATCTCAGGCATCGGTTTTCCTGCTTCAAACGTCACTCTTTAACCCTCCTTCGCTGCTTCTCTGCACTTTCTGATAGCCTCTCCGTGGATGAAGCTCACCCTTTGGCGGGTGACGCCCATAGCCCTGGCTATGTCGGACTGTTTCTCGTTGTAAACGTAAATGCGCTTCATAATCTCCCGCTCTTTCGGGTTCAGGCAACTCATCACTTCGTCAAGAGAGATACGGTCTAAGCATCTGTCTTCCCATTCTGTTGTCTCGAAAACATCCGAATCACGAAGATATAATTCCCTACCATCGTCCTTCTTTTTTCTGCCACGGACGCACCTATCTCCGCTATCTTGAACCATAAAATCGCGCTGCCACCTTTTGATAGAACGTGATGTGAACATAGAACAAGCAACATGAAACCAACTCTTGAATGTCTTTCCACCTTCCGGGTCCCACTCGCGGACTGAGTAGATTAGAGCATCTATGACCCCATCGTATATGACATCCTCCGGCACCTTTGGGCGCTCGTTTGCCATGTTGTGATGATACGCCATAGCCCACGGCCACCACTCAACGATTTTGTCACGCTCTACCTGCGTAAACTCGTTTATATCACGAAAGAAAGATTGAGTCCGTGAATCGTGCCTGTGCCGATGCCCTTTCTTTACCGCTTCCACTTTATTGCCTCGCAAAGTTTTTCATCCAGCCTTATGGCTTGCATGTGATACAATTCGTCAAAGGACTTTTGCCCTATTCGTCCGCACTCGTCGTGGTGTTCCCTGCATAGAGGTTCCACCAACTGCCCGACGTGCCCTATCTTCCTACGGTTGCGGCCCATACCAACGGTTTCGACTTCGTGGATGTCCGCTTTCCTTCCGCATATTGCGCACCGTTTATGCAATACACACGCATAAATATACCGTTCTATATCCTCGCAACGGTTAAGCAACGTGTCCATGCACGGGATAGCGTTTTCGACACACAGATTGACAAGCCAATCAATGAAGTCAGACGCCAGCTCCTTGGATGCGCAGTTCTCGTTACTTGGGGAGAGTGAGAACAGGTCTATGCCTTGCAGACGGCAGTAGTTGTCGGTCAATGCGAACCTGACGGCCTCGCTGTCTGCCACGTCAATAAGGTAGTTGAGTTGCATAGCGCGAAGCGTAGACCTGATCTCGTTTCGTGAGTTTCCTCCCCCACTGATGTAGTCCGTTATCTCTCGGATCAGCGAAAAAACCTTCCTTCTCTGCTGCGGACTAATCAGCGCCGATGGGGTCAGCACAATATCCACTTCGTCACTCTCTGCTTCCCGGATGCTGTCGATACCGCCATGTAAAGGAACCGCGATATAGAGGGTGTCTGTATTCTCGTCGTAACCGTTGATATAGCCTTTCAAGTCAAGACACCCTCCCTTCTCTGTCAATTAACCCAAAGGGTCATCGTCCGGCGCGGCAGGAGAACTCGGAGGCTCCGCCACAAAGTCAGCCTCCACAGGAGACACAGGTTCTTCGCTCAGTTCAACGTCGCCCGTGTTCACCTCGTCCTGAGAGTACAAACCGCCGTATTCCTCCGGGAACGCCTCTCGTAGCGCCTGAACCAGTGCCACCTTGCGGATCATCGTACCC
>JAEIGA010019932.1_pt1 | contig 10221 bp, 6 predicted proteins | sample 9270691 | NCBI WGS metagenome assembly JAEIGA01 (sample SAMN17057246, study PRJNA624740) | gut metagenome | biome: biome; isolation source: fecal sample | host: Bos grunniens | place: China: Xizang | collected 2019
AAACATCAAGGCTATATCTGTCAATGTAGGCAAGGCCCTTCTGGTCAGTGCCCTGTTCATGGCCATGTCGATAGGTGTCTCTCTCATCTATGGAAGGGACTCCGGTTTCGGTCCGCTCATGATCAGTTTCCTCATTACAATGATTGTCGGTGCTTTCCCGTTCATCTTCGTGAGGAAAGTGCCGGTGCTTTCCCTTAAGGACGGATATGTCACAATTATCCTCGCCTGGATTCTTTCATTCATTTTCGGAATGCTTCCTTATGTGCTTTGGGGAGGCGAATTCACCCTGATGAATGCATGGTTTGAAAGTGTATCCGGATATACTACAACCGGTTCGACGATTCTTACCGATATCGAGGCCTTACCGAAGAGCCTTATATTCTGGAGGTCTTCCACTCATTTCATCGGCGGTCTGGGAGTTGTGGTCTTTCTGCTTCTTGTAATGCCTGAAGCGAGTCCATATCGCCTGAAGCTTACCAATATGGAGTTGTCGTCCCTTTCAAAGGAAGGATATAGATATAAGTCCACAAAGGTTCTGATGATCATCACTTCTGTGTATCTTGTTCTGACCGTTTCGTCTTTTCTGGCATTGTGGGCTGCCGGTATGCCGCTTTTTGATGCCGTCAATCACGCGTTCAGCATAGCGGCGACAGGAGGATTCAGCTCGAGAAATCTGTCTATAGCAGCCTTTGATTCTCAACTCATCACTGTTGTCACAATGATCTTCATGTGCATTGCGGCGATGCATTTCGGACTGCTTTATTCGGTGTTCGTGACGCGCTCGTTCAAGCCGTTGAGGAATCCGGTGGTGAAATATTATTTCGGAACAATCATAGTCATGACATGCCTCATTTCCTTCTCTCTGATCAAGGATGGAGGTTATGATTCATGGGGAAAGGCGATCATCGACGCTTCATTCAATGTGGTCAGCTATATGTCTACCACAGGTTTTGCAAACTGTGATAACGCCCAGTGGCCTTGGCTGGCAGCTGTAGTGCTTATATTCGTTTCACTGCACTGCGGATGTTCCGGATCTACTACAGGAGGTATCAAGGTGGACCGTCTCCTTATTTCCTTCAAGGCTCTCGGCATGGAGGTGCGCAGGAGACTTCATCCGTCTTCGGTATTTCAGGTGAAGATGGGAAAGCATCATCTGCCTGACAGTACTGTAGGAGCAGTGATGATGTATATTGTGGTATATGTCCTGGTCATATTTGCATCGATTGTCCTTGTCATGATGTGCGGAACAGATGCGGCAGATGCTGTTTCCGGAGTAATTGCTTCGGTAGGTAGCGTCGGTCCGGGAGTGGGGGATCTTGGTAGCTTTGATAATTATTCAACCCAGCTTCCGGTGGCCAAGATGATCTATACCTTTGATATGTTCCTCGGCCGTCTTGAGATATATCCGGTGCTGATTGTCCTGTCAATGATCTTTAGGAGAGAAAGATAATGGGACATAGCGATTTCCTTTACAGCAGGTTTGTTTCACGCATGGAGCATGAGGCGACTCCGTGTCAGGATGCTCTTTTCCGTAAGATTGCGGATTTTATCGTATCTGATGATTCTGACATTCTTGTCGTGAACGGATATGCCGGTACAGGAAAGACTACAGCTATATCTTCCGTCATAGCGACAATGAAGGAGTATCAGACCAAATGTGTGCTTCTGGCTCCTACAGGTCGTGCGGCAAAGGTCCTTTCATCCTATGCAGGACAGCCTGCCTTTACAATACACAAACATATCTACCGCCAGAAATCAGTCGGCGGAGACGGCTTCGGTCAGTTTACCTTGTATCCCAACAAGGATAAGGCTACGTTGTTTGTAGTGGATGAGGTTTCCCTGATAGGGATTGATGCCGGTCAGCAGCAGTCGACTGCAGCCTTCGGCACGGGAAACCTTCTTGACGACCTGATCAGTTTCGTGAGGTCGGGAGTAGAGTGCAAGGTGATACTTATTGGCGATTCGGCGCAGCTGCCTCCTGTCGGACTTGATGCCTCTCCTGCTCTCATGAAGGATTATATGAGCATGCATGGGGGAGTCGGGTATGCGGAACTTTCCACTGTCGTACGCCAGCAGAACGAATCTGGAATCCTGTATAACGCCACTCTTCTACGTCAGATGCAGTCAGAGATGGAGTGCGGACCTGGGTTAATGGATATATGCGACCTCGGTCTGGAGGTGGAACAGTTTGATGATATAGAGAGGATTACCGGAGGCGAACTCATAGAGAAGATTTCCGATGCTTATGCGACCTATGGCGAGGATGAGACTGTGATTCTGTGCAGGTCAAACAAAAGGGCGATCAAGTATAATCTTGGCATAAGGTCTACTGTCCAGTTCAAGGAGGAAAGGCTTGTCAGGGATGACAAGCTGATGATTGTAAAGAACTGCTATCAGTTCCTTGATGGGGTGGAAGGAATGGACTATATAGCTAACGGAGATATAGCGAAGCTTCAGAAGATCTCGAAGTTTGAGGAGAGATACGGACTTCATTTTGCGCAGGCAAGGATATCCTTCCCTGATTATGATGATCAGGAGATAACAGCAAAGGTGATCCTTGATACACTGGAGTCTGAAAGTGCTTCCCTTACATACGAACAGTCGAATGCCCTGTATCAAGGTGTGAATGAGGATTATGCTCACATCACTACCAAGAAGAAACGATATGAGGCTGTAAGGGAGGATAAGTATTATAATGCGTTGCAGCTTAAATATGCAAATGCGGTCACATGCCACAAATCCCAGGGAGGACAGTGGAAATGTGTGTTTATAGATAACGCCTTCTGGCAGGATGAATTGACGCTTGATGATCTGAAATGGTTGTATACGGCAATCACGCGAGCGACAGAAAAGGTGTATCTGGTTAATTTTAAAGACGAATTGTTCGGTTGATATGAATGTTATGATAAGATTAAGTTTTATACTCTTGAGTCTGATGTTGTCGGCAGGCGCTATGGCGCAGGAGTTCAATGATGTGCCGAGGGCGTGGAAGTGGATATGTCAGGATGAGGTGCTGTTCAGTTATGACGGAACTTTTGCTGACAGCCTTGCCTTTTCTGTAAATGCGCGTACGGGATACCGTAAGGCAGGTGTGAGCAGTCCGGAAAAATATACATCTTTCCCTGTGCGTCCGGAAGGTGCAGTCAATCTTACATATTCGCCGGACTCGACCAGACTGGCATTCACCCGTGAGAATGACCTGTATATTGTAGACATCGCATCAGGAAAAGAAACCCGTCTGACACATGACGGTTCTGATGTGATATTGAACGGATATGCCTCATGGGTGTACTACGAGGAGATATTCGGCCGCCCATCAAAATATAGGGCTTTCTGGTGGTCTCCGGACAGCAGGAAGATTGCATTCTATCGTTTTGATAACAATGATGTGCCGATGTTCCCGATATATTCGGCTTTCCCGAAATACGAGGACTCATCTTCTCAAAGCCCGAAGGTTACTGCATTGGGATATGGCGGATCTTTGAGTGAGACAAGATATCCGAAGGCAGGTCAGACCAATCCGTCGGTCCGCATCGGTATGGTGGGACTTGACGGACAGGAGGCAGAGGGTTTCGAGCCTGTTATAGTATGGGCAGACTTTGATGATTCTTCGGAGCAGTATTTCGGTCCTCCTTTCTGGTCACCTGACAGCAGGGAATTCTTCGTGCCTCGCATGCCACGACTGCAGAATACCCTTGATCTGTATGCGGTGAATCCGGCGGACGGATGTAGGAGACATGTCTATAATGAGACATATAGGACCTGGCTTAACTGGATATATTCGGCAGAGTTCACTGATAAGGGACTTTATATGGTGCGTGAATTCGAGACGGACTGGCAGCAGATCTATTTCCTCTCATACGATGGAAATACTTTCCGCAGACTTACAGACGGTCCGAACTGGAATGTGTCGATTGTCCGTGTAGATGAGAAGGCAGGTAATGTGTATTTTACAGCCAAGCGTGATGCTGTGGCAAAGCAGGCTCTCTACAAGGTGGATAAGAAGGGAGTGATAACAGCCCTTACAGATACCTCATACAATGCTGTCGGAGTCAATTTTTCTCCTGATGGAAAATATTTTGTCGCATCATATTCCAACATGACCACTCCGGTAAGGATAGGCATATTCCCGGCGAACGGTAGGAATATCCGCAGGGATAATGTCGTGGCAGACATGAAGGGTCCGGATTATGATCCTTCAAAATATGCTCTTCCACAGCTTGTGTTCATGACTACAGAGGACGGTTTCCGTCTCCCGGGAATGATAGTATATCCTGAAGGCTTCGATCCGTCGAAGAAATATCCTGTACATGTGGACATATATGGCGGACCTGACACGCCTCTCGTGCGTGACCGCTGGGTGACTCCTGATGCTGATAATCAGTGGTGGTCGGAGAATGATATCATTCAGATTACTGTTGATCCACGTGCAGGCGGCCACAACGGCCGTAAGGGACTGGATATGATATACAGGCAGCTGACTGTATATGAGGTGAAGGATTTCTGTGCATGGGCTGACTGGTTGAAATCACTTCCATATGTGGATGCCGACAAGATAGGAGTCGAGGGCTTTTCATTCGGAGGTACTATGACATGCATGCTTCTCATGCAGGCCTCGGACAAGTTCCATTACGGAATTGCCGGAGGAGGAGTCTATGACTGGGCCCTGTATGATTCACATTACACCGAAAGATATATGGATACCCCTCAAAACAATCCTGAAGGATACAAGGTGTCCAAGGTGCTTGCATATGTCAAGGGCTATCCTGTTACATACGGAACTCCGGATGAGTCAGTAATGCTTAAGCTTACACATGGAACAGGCGATGATAATGTTCATCATCAGAATACACTGATGCTTGTGAATGCACTTCACCGCAGGGAAAAGAAGTTTGAGCTGATGATATACCCTGACGGCATGCACGGATATCGTGGCTATCAGGGTACTCATTTCAAGAATGCCAACAGAGAATTCTGGCTGAAATATCTTAAATAGAATCTTTAGTGAGGGATATCCAGCAGGGTGATGTCAAAGATCAGTGTGGAGAATGGCTTGATTGCTCCGCATGGACGCGAACCATATCCGAGATTGTAAGGAATGACGATCTCCCAGCGTGAACCTACAGGCATCTCTCTGATTGCTGTAATCCAGCCGGTTATCAGTTCGTTGAGACGGAATGTGGCCGGCTTTCCTTTTTGTGTCTGGTCGAATACTTTTCCGTTGATGAGTTTTCCTACATAGTGGACGGTGATGAAACTTTTGGGAGAAGGCTTGGGTCCTTTGCCCTTTGTGATTTCACGGTACATCACTCCGTTGAACATTATCTTTACGCCTTCGCGCTGAGCATATTCCTGAAGAAACTCCTGGTTTCGGAGTTTGTATGTATTGTCTGTCTTTGGTGCCATTGTTCTTATTCAATTGTGACTCTGCCGTCTCTATATGCTCTGATATATCCGTTCGGATCCTGCTGAGCAAGATACTTGAAGTAATCTACAAAATAGTCTCTGATGTATTCCGGTGCATCAATCCTGCTCAAGGCGTTGGTCAGACCATATCTGCCGGTATTTACGAGATAGTCTATGGTAGCGACTTTATATGTCTTGTCATAGTCTACAGGCTCTCCCTTCACAGTGACGCTTTTCACCTTTTTGTTGCTTATCACAAGTCTGACATCGCTGTTTATCGGCAATCCGTTATTTGATGCCACGTCGTCGAACAGTGTCATCAGATCCTTGCCTTTCACCTCCAGAATTGACAGACTGTTGTCAAACGGATATACTGCATATACGTCTCCGATTGTAAGATCGCCCTGTGAGATTTCCGCTCTGATGCCACCGGAATTATAGATGCTGACATCTGCGTCGACATTGTATCTGTCCTTTGCCATCCAGATGAGGGCATCAGCGCTGAGGTTGCCAAGAGGGCTTTCAGGATTTCCTTTTCTTATCGCATAAGGACAATATGCAATAACCTCATTCATCTTCTCCTTTACAGTTGCAGAGTATGCATCTATCAGGTCTGAAAAGTCATCGTCAAGTCTGTTGTCCAGACGGCTTGTCACAGGTATCAGCCTATATGTAAATGATGGTTTTCCCTTTGCATCCAACTTGATTTTCGAGTATCCGAGGCAGATTCCTCTGCTTCCTGTCTGCACTATCGGCACTTTGTCCCCATCCAGATTGGTCACATAGTCGGGCTTGTTGATGAAGGTATGGCTATGACCTCCGATTATCATGTCGATATGTCTGGTCTGCTTGGCAATGCCCCTGTCCTTATAATATATGTCGCTATGTGAGTCATATCCCAGATGTGACAGTGCGATTACCATGTCGGCGCCCTGATCGCGAAGTTTCTTCGCTTCCTGATCTGCTACATTTATCGCATCCTGCCATACCACACCTTCGCATGATGTCGGATCGACAAGATTCTGCAGTCTTACGTTAAGTCCGATGAAGCCTACCTTGACGTTGCCGGTCTGAATCATGCGTGACGGGGCAACGAATCGCGAAAGCGAGGTGTTGGCAAAATCGTAGTTTGTGGCTACTACGGGTACGCTGCTCCATGAAAACATGTCTCCCAGTCCGACCATCTTCTTGTCAAATTCGTGATTGCCGAGGGTGCGGATGTCATACCCAAGTTCATTCATGACCTTCATTTCCACTACTCCGTTCATAAGGCTGAAGTAATATGTTCCCTGCACAAGGTCGCCGGCATCTGCCAGAAGCACAGCCTTTTCTGCTGTTCTTACGCTGTCAACGAGAGCCTTGAGTCGTTTGACTCCACCCATGTCTGCGTTATATGTCTCATCAGCGCTCGTAGGTTCAATCTGGCTGTGCAGGTCATTGGTGAAGAGGATGACGAATTCCTTGGCCAGGTTTTCCGAAGGAGTCTGTTCTGTTTCTGAATCTTCGTAACCCGGTGTGTTGAGGTCCAATATTTCACATGACTGGACTCCTGCCAGAAGTGTCATCAAGGCGATGATGGCTGCCGCAGGCTTTGAAAAGTCGAATACCTTGTTGCGGTTGAGTTTTCTCCATAGCCCGAGAGGCCAACGGCGAAGAGGGGTGAGTATGTCCCATAACCATGAATAAAAGCGCCATGTTGCGCTTTGTGAAGAATATGACCGGCCTTTGCGTGTAATGCTGTACATGATGCCTATGATGTTTTCTAAATTTGCAGTTTCTGTCATGGCAATATTGCCGTCTCCGAGTAGAGTAATGCTGTCTTCATCCCTCTTTATGATACGGTGGATCAGATAGTTGCCCCTATTATCCTTGACAAGGGCCACTGTGCCTTTCCTGATGTCTTCGTCTTTCCATGGACCAAGTGTTATCTGGTCACGCAGATGTACCATGAACGGGTTCATGCTGTTTCCTTTGACTGTAAGTGATACTGTCCTGCCCTCCGAAATCAGTGTTCTGATTTCCTCCATCATGACCGCCTTGTCCTTTATCAGTGTTTTTGCCATACTTCTTATTTTTCATTGACGCAAAAATACGGATAAAAATTGCTATCTTTGCCTGATTTATGGAAAAAATGTACAAATATACAGTAGCAGGTCACACCTTTGCTGTGGAGTTGCCTGCAGATTATTCGCAGGAGGATTATCTGTCTCCGTATCTGCCGTTTGTTTCAGAGGACCAGTCGCAGGAACCTCTGTTCACGCTTAAGCTGGATCTGGCAGAAAGTCTCAAGGCATTGAATCCGGGAGTGGTGCGTGAATGTCTCAATGACGAAGCTCCTTATTTCTGGATGTTTGAAAGGGAAGACGGTAAGTACAACTTCGGATTTTCATATTCGAAGAGTCATCCGGACTGTCTGCTGATCCCTTCCGATGATTATAGGGAAAATGTAGTGTATGTACCTGCTGCCTATGCTTCGAGACTGGCAGAGTTTGCCTTGAGCAACGCCATGATGCTTCTCTATACATTTGCGACAACGCCTCTTGATACGCTCATGGTCCATGCTTCCGTTGTCGGATATCAGGGCGGAGCATACATGTTCCTTGGTCGAAGCGGTACAGGAAAGAGCACTCACAGCAGTTTGTGGCTCAATAATATAGAAGGAACTTATCTCCTGAACGATGATAATCCTGTCATCCGTGTCGAGGACGGTCTGGTCAACATATATGGTACTCCATGGAGCGGAAAGACTCCATGTTATAAGAATGAGGTGCTGCCTTTGAAGGCGTCAGTACGCTTGTCACAGGCACCTCATAATGTAATCAAGAGGCTGGCTCCGCTTCAGTCATATGCTTCTCTCATGCCTGCATGTTCATGTATGAGATGGGACAGCAAGGCTACCGAGGCTTTGCATAAGACAGTGGAAAAGGTCATTTCGAAGGTTGCAGGCTGGCATCTCGAATGTCTTCCGGATGCGGATGCCGCTCATACATGTCATTCTGCAGTTTGTGCCATAGACAGATAGGCCGGATATGAAGAAATATATACAATGGCTTGGCAGGGTAGTGCGCGCACATTGGGGAGCGTTGGCAGGCATGATGTCTTGTCACGTCCTTCTGGCTGCATGCTCTGTCTTCTTTGTATATGTAAGCAAGAAACTGGTAGATGTAGCAATATCAGTTCACAGCTCCGAAGACTCGCTTTCCGATATCTGGCCTTGGCTCTATATGATGGCCGGTATCGTTCTTTTCAGGATTCTTCTGAATTCCTGCCGTACATATCTTCAGACAAGGACAGAAATAAGATTGAAGAATTCATTGCGCAAGCACTTGTTTGACATCCTTCTGCACCTTGACAGCGAAGGAAGCCGTAAACACCATACAGGCGATATTCTGAGCCGTATCCAGGAGGATGTGCGTGTCGTGTCTTCAGCTCTCGCTGTGCAGATACCTAATCTTCTTGGTACCTCTATCCAGTTTGCCGCGGCCCTGGCCTTCCTTCTATATCTGGATCTGAGGCTTGCCATCATTATTGTGGTGATTGTTCCGGTCGGCATACTTGTCAGCAGGTTCATTACAGGAAGGGTAAGAAGTCTTACCGGTGATATCAGAAACCGTGATGCTAAAGTGCAGTCGCATCTGCAGGAGAGCATCCAGCATATAACCCTGCTTCAGACACTTGAGTATGAAGAGACAAGTTCCGGCGAGTTGAATGACCTGCAGGGCGAGTTGTATCTGAGTGAACTGAAGAGGACAAGATTCAGTGTCATATCAAGGATATTTGTGGCACTCGCTTTTCAGGCCGGGTATGTCGTATCCTTCATGTGGGGAGTTCTCGGTATCAGTCAGGGCAGTGTTACCTATGGTATGATGACAGCATTCCTGCAATTGGTGGGACAGATTCAGCGTCCGCTTCTCGATATGAGCAGTCAGATACCTTCCATAATACATGCAACTGCATCTGTCGACCGCATCATGGAACTTGAGGCTCTGCCTTGCGAAGAATATTCCGAGCCGGTTTTCCTCAAGGATGTTGCCGGAATATCTGTCGAGGAACTGTCGTTCAGTTATCCTGATGCATCAGAGGCAGTTCTTGATGGCTTTTCTTATGATTTCAAGCCAGGAAGCCGTACTGCGATTGTCGGACCTACTGGTGTCGGTAAAAGCACTCTCATCCGTCTTCTCCTTGCTCTTTTGAAACCTAAAAAGGGAAAGGTGTCCGTATATAACTCATCTGAAAGATATCCCGTATCTGCGTCTACGCGTTGCAACCTTATCTATGTGCCACAGGGTAACAGTCTTTTCAGTGGCTCTGTCAGGGAGAATCTCTTGATGGGAAATCCGGAGGCGACCCAGGAGCAGATGTGTGAAGCGTTGAAGACTGCGGCTGCGGATTTTGTCCTCCAGCATCCTGATGGACTTGATATGCAGTGCTTCGAGGCAGGAGGCGGACTCTCGGAGGGACAGGCACAGCGTATTGCCATTGCACGTGCCCTGCTTCGTCCCGGCAGCATTCTTCTGCTTGATGAGTTCAGTTCTGCTCTTGATGCAGATACAGAAGTCATGTTGATGGAACGTCTTACTGATGCCTTGTCTTCACATACAATGATATTTATAACCCATCGTGACAAGATCATAGATTATTGTGGCGATGTTGTACGTTTATAGTTGATTTAAAATATGAAACTGAACATGAAAATCTTTGATATATTTTCGCCCAAGGGCGATATCAAACGATTTTCATCGTGAAAGTGAGCGGTAGCGAACGGCTATCAGACTTTCACAAAATTTTTATAACCATAAAAATTTTTGATAGTAT
>JAEIGA010019933.1_pt1 | contig 10221 bp, 8 predicted proteins | sample 9270691 | NCBI WGS metagenome assembly JAEIGA01 (sample SAMN17057246, study PRJNA624740) | gut metagenome | biome: biome; isolation source: fecal sample | host: Bos grunniens | place: China: Xizang | collected 2019
GCCTCTGGCGGATATTACACCAAGGACCAACTCAGAGACCTTGTAGCATACGCACGTGACCGCCATATAGAGGTTATTCCGGAAATCGAGATGCCTAGCCATAGTGAGGAGGTGCTTGCAGCCTATCCTGAGCTTGGATGTAGCGGTGAGGCATATAAGGACAGTGATTTCTGTGTCGGAAATGAAGCGGTATACACATTCCTTGAGACGGTGCTGTCTGAGGTTATGGAAGTCTTCCCATCGGAATACATCCATATCGGTGGAGATGAGGCCGGAAAGCAGCATTGGAAGACATGTCCTAAGTGCCAGGCTCTCATGCAGCAGGAGGGAATGAAGGACGTTGACGAACTGCAGAGCTATATGATTCATCGCATAGAGCGTTTCGTGAACTCCAAGGGCCGCAGGATTATCGGATGGGACGAGATTCTGGATGGCGGACTTGCCCCCGACGCGACCGTCATGTCGTGGAGAGGTACAGAAGGAGGAATTGAGGCCATGAATCAAGGCCATGACGTGATAATGACGCCTGGCCGTTACTGTTATCTGGACCACACTCAGGATGCGCCGTTCCTGGAGCCGGAGTCCATAGGAGGTTATCTACCTCTTGATTCGGTATATGTTTATGAACCGGTTGAACCGGCAATGCCGAAAGATAAGCTGCATCACCTGCTGGGAGTGCAGGCAAACTTGTGGTCAGAATATGTGGTCACTGACGAGCACGCAGAATACATGTACTGGCCTCGCGCGATTGCAATTGCAGAGACTGGCTGGAGTCAGCCGGAAGACAAGGATCTCAAAGATTTCAGAAGAAGAGTCCTTGCTGCTCTGGATGTTCTGAATGCAAAAGGCTATACAACTTTCGACCTTGCAGATGAATATGGAGAGCGCAAGCTTGCTCAGACTGGGCTTGATCACAAGGCGAAGGGCAGGAAGGTTACATATAATAAGCCGATCCAGGACTGGTATCAGGCGGCCGGTGAGGCAACGTTTACGGACGGTGTGATAGGTGGCTGGACATACAGCGACAATCGATGGCAGGGATTCCTTTCGGATATTGATGTCACAATTGACCTTGAAACTGTCCAGAAGATCAGTTACATCGGAGGAACATTCATGCAGCTGACCGGACCAGGGGTATTCATGCCGCGCAAGGTCGATATATATGTGTCGGAGGACGGGGTGAACTTTGATCTTGTCCGCACAGTCTGGAACGATGTGCCGACTTCGCAGGAGGAACTCTCATTCAAGGAGTTCCACACAATATGCGACACTCAGGCAAGGTATGTAAGATATCATGCATATCGCAGCACGATGCGAGGATTCCTCTTCCTTGATGAAATTGTAATTAATTAATATTAAAACTATCATTTCGAGCGAGTATAACGAGTCGGGAAATCACAATTGGTCATATTGGTTCAATGCCATCAAATACCAGTTCCTCTTTTTTAAATGACAGATTTATACGATAAACAATAAAGATATGTTTCAGTCAGAAGTATATGTAAACAGACGTCGCTCGCTGCTGGGCAAGATGGCAGCGATGGACGCGCACGGTGTAGCCGTATTCCTTGGAAATGTAGATGCTGCGACAAATTATCGTGGTAATGATTATAAATTCCGCCAGGACAGTAACTTCCTCTATTTCTGGGGTATTGATGAGCCATGCTTTGCTGCTGTGCTCGATCTGGATAATGCGTCGGAGTGCCTTTATGGAAATGATGTGGACATCGATGATATCATCTGGATGGGCCCTCAGCCTTCTGTGGCATCGAAGGGTGCTGCTATCGGATGTGCAGCGACTGCCCCTCTTGCAGAGTTCTTCAAGGCGGTCGCAGATGCTGTAGCTGCCGGCCGTCCGGTGCACTTCCTGCCTCCTGCAAGATACTACAATCAGATGACTCTTGCTGAGATTACAGGTATTCCTTCGTCACAGGTAAGAAAAGTTGCTCCTATGGCAACGGATGGAGGCAGGCATGCTTCAGAGGAACTTGTAAAGGCCGTCGTGTCACTTCGCCTGATTAAAGAGGATTGTGAGATCGTCGAGATGGATTATGCTGCTGATCTTGGCTATCAGATGCATACGGAGGCCCGCCGTGGCTGCAAGCCTGGTGTGCTTGAGCAGGAGATTGTCGGCCGAATGGAAGGTGTGACTTATTCGAAGGGCTGGGGACCGTCATTCACTACAATTCTGTCGCAGAATGGCGAGACACTCCATAATCACAGCCATCATCAGATCATCACTCCAGGTCGTCTCCTTGTCGTTGATGCTGGTGCAGAGAGCAATACACACTATGCGTCCGACTTCACACGTACATATCCTTGTAGCGGAAAGTTCACTACAAAACAGCGTGAAATATATGATATTGTACAGCAGGCAAACGATTACGCATACAGTCTGACTAAGCCGGGAACGACATATTGGGATGTCCACTACGCGACTGCAGGATTCCTCCTGGAGGGCCTCAAGGCTTTGGACCTTGTTCGCGGAGATGTTGCAGAAATGCTACCTCTCGGTATCTCAGGTCTGTTTATGCCTCACGGACTTGGTCATAACATGGGTATGGATGTACATGACATGGAAGATCTCGGCGAGAACTATGTCGGTTATGCCGAGGATCAGAAACGCCACCCGCTTCTTGGTCTTGGAAACCTCAGAATGGCGCGCCGTCTGGAGCCGGGACATGTAATCACGGATGAGCCCGGTATCTATTTCATCCCTGCACTCATCGAGCAGTGGAAGAGGGAGGGTACAGACAAGGGATTCGTGAACTACGAGAAACTCTCTCAGTACTATGATTTCGGAGGCATCAGACTTGAGGATGATGTTCTTGTGACTGCGGACGGAGCACGCCGTCTGGGTGCTCAGCGTCTTCCTATCCTCTCGTCAGAAATTGAAGATGTAATGTCTAAAGAGTAATATATGGAAACAACTGTTGTAATATTCGCAATACTTGCCGGTATCGTAGGTATTCTGGGAAGTATCCTTCCCGGTCTTCCCGGCCCGCCTGTCAGCTGGTTTGGCATGCTCCTTCTCTATATATGGGGACCGGAGGAGATGGCTACAAGCACCCTTGTCATCTGGGGCGTAGTAATGGTGGTCGTGACAATTGTCGACTATTGGATTCCGATGTATTTTACCAAGGTTACAGGTGGCAGCAAGCATGCTGAACGTGGAGCAATGATAGGAATGATTCTGGGAATCTTCCTTACACCGATCGGAATGATTCTTGGCGCTTTTCTGGGTGCCTTGATCGCAGAGATGACATGGGCAAAGAAAGACCTCGGTCCAGCTCTCAAAGTAGCTGTCGGCTCATTTATCGGCTTCATGCTTGGAACCGGCATGAAGATCGTGGTGTCAGTCTTGATGCTTTGGAAAATAGTTGTCTCCTGTTTTTAAAAACATCTTCCACGGAAACATAGCAAAAGCGTGGCAGATCCGACCTTTGCGGTGGGTATCTGCCACGCTTTTCCTGTATATCCGTGCTAGGTGTTCACATGTAAAAAAAGAAATAATTTTAAGAAAAAGAAAAACCTGCATGCACCCTCTTGCATTCATGATATCTTGTTGTCACCTTTGACGGAACCCAAATATATAATGGTTATGAAACAGTATTATCATGTGAGCAGTAAAGCGTTGGAGAAGAATAATATTTTTCATTCGCGAGAGGATTTTGTGACGGCAATGAATGATATTGCAATGTGTCTGTTGAGGTATGATGTTGCAGTTCTGTGCTTTTGTCTGATGAATAATCACTTTCACTTTGTTCTCAAGGGGACATATCAGCAGTGCTATGCATATATGAATGAGTTTAAAAGGATATGTGCAATAAGAATGAGAGATAGATGCGGTGAAGTGAGCGGGCTGAAGGATGTTGATTTACACTTTGATCTTCTGGATACTCAGGAGTATCTGGAGAATGCAATTGCCTATGTTCTGCGCAATCCTCTTGCGGCACGTATAATCATGATGCCATATTTTTATGAATGGTCTTCCATCAGTGCGTATTTTCGGGGAAATACAGATGTGATAGGCCTGCCAGTAAATACCTTGAGTGTTAGAAAACGCAGAGAGATTTTGCGTACTCGTCATGATGAGGTCCCTGATAATTATGTTTTGGGATCCGAGGGCTATATTTTACCATCCTGTTATATCGCTTTCCGTGAAGTAGAGCAGGTGTTCAGACACCCGTCCTGTTTGATGATGGCCTTAGCACGACGCGTAGAAAATGAGTTCGAGGTGGCCTCCGGAGCAGCGGGTAGAATCACTATGTCTGACAATGAACTGAAGACACATGTAATAGAACTTGTGCGCCATGAGTTCGGTGTGACTTCTCTCACACAACTATCGGCAGATAATCGCCTACGATTATGTCAAATGATTCGGAAAAACTTCAATGCTTCTGTCAAGCAGATTGCAAGGGTTCTTCGGCTCAGCCAATCGGTAGTGTCTTCTGTATTGTAAACATCTTCCACGGAAACATAGCAAAAGCGTGGCAGATACCCACCGCAAAGGTCGGATCTTCCACGGAAATGTGGGAAAAGTGTGGCAGATGTTTACACAAAAAAGGCAGACCCGTTTTCGAGAGCGAGTCTGCCTATCCTTAATTGAGTTTTATGCCGATGCCAGCCATTCCGAATGTGTTGGCTGCCGATATATTTACTTCAGCAAGGCCATATACTCGTCCTTTTCCGAATTGAATGCCGACAGGAGCAATATAGGGCTATTTTATTTATAGGGCTAAATTAGATATTCTTGATGATCTCGCACATTGCGTCGTACTGGCGCTCCATGCTCTGGAGAAGCTTGTACTGTGCGTGTGTACGCACGAGGTTGTGCTCCGGATAAGCTATCTTGTAATATTTGTCGCCGTCAATGTAGTACATGAGGAAGCGGAGAACCTGCTCGAATGTGATATATCTTCCTGAGAATGCAAGCCAGTCAAGCTCGCTCTGAACCATAGATGCCTTCTGCTCGTGGAGGTAACCCTCTGCGTATGCCTTGAACATCTCGAGGCTCATCTCAACGTTGTCGAGGTTCTTATCATCCTCAGCACCTGTGTTGGTGTATGAGCGGATGGCATCACCGAAGTCGTTGAGAGAAGTCGATGACATCACGGTGTCAAGGTCGATCATGCAGAGCATGCTGCCGTCAGATGCATTGAAGAGAATATTGCTGATCTTCGTGTCGTTGTGAGTTACGTGCATTGGAATGGTGCCGTCCTCAACGAGCGACCAGAAATCGAGCATTTCCTTTCTGCGTGACTCAATCCATGAAATCTCCTCCTTAAGCTCTGCTACACGTCCTGCAGGGTCTGCAGCGATAGTCTCATCCCACTGCTGGAAACGCCAGCGGATATTGTGGAAACCTTTGATTGTCTCGTTGAGAGGTTGAGTGAAGTCTGAAAGAAGAGCCTGGAAACGACCTGTTCCGAGACCACCTTGATATGCAAGTTCAGGAGTATCTGCGCGCACTGGTGAAGTTGTGTCAGGAATGAAAAGACATGCTGCCCAGTAGTTATCGCCGTCCTTGACATATAGCTTGCCGTCCTTTGCCGGGATTACAGTGAGAGTCTCACGAAGGGGATCGGCAACCTTCGCCTTGATGTGCTCGGTCACAGCCTTGATGTTTTCCATCATGCCTGGCACGTCAGGGAAGATGACATGGTTCTTGCGCTGGAGGATGTAGTTTGGTGCATCGCCCTCAGTCTTGATTACGAATGTATCGTTGATGAAACCTTCGCCAAGAGGTTTGATCTCGGCGATTGTGCCTTCGAGTTCAAACTGTCCGGCGATGTTAAGAAGTCTTGTTTCCATTTTTATGTTATTAGATCCCTCCATTCACTTCGTTCAGTCGGAATGACAGGAGGGTGTTAAAATGTGATTTCTCCGAAGAATTCAGGGCAGTGGAAGTCTGGAGTCGGTAGGTCGATTGGCGACCAACTGAGAAAATGAGCCTGCTCGCAGCCGTCTCCACATTTGTAGAAGTTGCCTTTGAGTGATGCCGGTGCCTTGTCCAGTCCAAGCAGAGAGAAAGGGAGAATCTTAAGCATTGTCCATTCCTGATCCATACCCTTGCTGTCGATCTGCTCATGAGGAAGTGAACCGATAGTTCTGATTTGTGACATCAGCTCTTCTCCAAACATGTCGGCATCTGACCTTGAGCGTCTTTTGGCTGCCAGGGAGGTGCCGATGCAGCTTGTCTCGAAGTTGAAATATCCCTCTCCTGCCGGATCTGCCAGAAAAATCTCCACGCAGCTGTCTTCCCAAACGGGACCATTTGCCTCTAGGCTGACAGCCCGCACATGTGCTTCCTTGATTTTAAAGAAGATAGCCAAAGCCTTGTCTGAATGGGCTATATGGAATGACACCTCGGGAGCATAGGGATATTCATCCCAGTTTACACATTCTACGGGATAGGCCTGACAGCCTGAAACCACAGTCACGGCATCCTTGTCGGGCATTTCTTCAATTCCAGGAATATATGTCGAATATATGGTCTTTTTCATGTTGATATCTCATGATGTCATCAGCGCAAAGTTATCTCTTTAACATTTCATTTCAAATACTTGGTTTGTGAGAAAAATCTCAAAAGAGGGCCTTAAATAGTTTCTTTACAAGAAAAAAATCAATACTTTTGTAGGTTGATTACCGAACCTATTAATATGACACTCATTAAATCTATTTCAGGAATCCGCGGAACCATCGGCGGCGCTCCGGGCGAAGGTCTTTCGCCTCTCGATGTTGTAAAATTCAGCTATGCATACTGTGAAAAGATGCGTGAGCGCAGACCAAAACCTGCAGGCGAGCGCTATAAGGTTGTTGTCGGAAAAGATGCACGCCTTTCCGGTGATATGGTCGAGCAGCTCGTGTGTGGCACCCTCATCGCCTGCGGCGTTGATGTGGTGAAGGCTGGGTTATGTTCGACTCCGACAACAGAAATGGCTGTTGTCTTCGAAGAGGCAGATGGCGGTATCATCCTTACAGCGTCTCATAACCCAAAGCAGTGGAATGCTCTAAAGCTTCTTAATGAGAAGGGAGAGTTTCTCAATGCTGCTGAAGGAGCCGCTGTTCTCGCTTGTGCTGAGGCTGAGAACTTCAATTTCGCTCAGGTGGATGACCTTGGAGTGATTGAGGAGAAGGATTTCACGGATGCTCACCTTGATGCTGTGCTGGCTCTTCCTGCCGTTGATGTCGAGGCTGTGCGCAAGGCAGGTTTCAAGGTTGCTCTCGATGCAGTAAACTCAGTCGGCGGTATCATCATGCCACGCCTTCTTGAGCGTATGGGAGTGGAATGCGTGTGTGTAAACTGCGATCCTACAGGTGAGTTCGCTCACAATCCGGAGCCGCTTCCTTCAAACCTCGTCGAGCTAAGTGAGGCTGTTGTTGCAAATGGAGCTGATTTCGGTATTTCTGTAGATCCGGATGTTGACCGTCTTGCTCTCATCTGTGAAAACGGAAAGCCATTCGGTGAGGAATATACGCTTGTAAGTATTGCTGACTATCTTCTTTCAAGAGTTTATAATGAGGCTCTCAATACAGGAAAGTCTATTGAGGAAGTTGCTGCTCCATATCAGTTGGTGACATCCTCTAACCTGTCTTCTTCGCGTGCTCTTCGTGACGTTACAGAGCAGTATGGCGGTGAGTATTATACAGCGGCTGTAGGTGAGGTGAATGTGACTACAAAGATGCGTGAGGCTGGTGCTCTCATCGGAGGCGAGGGTAACGGTGGTGTAATCTATCCGGCTCTCCACTATGGACGTGACGCGATGGTCGGCGTTGCACTTTTCCTCACTAATCTTGCGTATAAGAAGATGAAAGTTTCGGAGCTTCTTGCAACATACCCTCAGTATGTTATTGCAAAGAACAAGATCGAGCTTTCTGACAGTGCTCTCATCGACAAGATTCTGGAGGAGGTCAAGACTGTTTATGCAGCGGAAGATATCAATACAATCGACGGAGTCAAGATCTCGTTTGAGGCGCGCAAGGAGTGGGTTCACCTTCGCCGTTCAAACACAGAGCCTATCATCCGAATTTACGCTGAGGCTGCAACAAAAGAGGCTGCGGACGCTCTGGCAGAGCAGATCATCAGCATCGCAAACAAAATGATTAACTAAAAAGAAAAATATCATAAGGCCTTTTGAGCGAAGCGATAGCTCAAATTAACCTTCGAAAAATAATAAACATTAAGTATATGAAACCGACACTTTTAGTTTTGGCTGCTGGAATGGGTAGCCGTTATGGTGGACTCAAGCAGCTTGATACACTTGGTCCTTCTGGTGAGACAATTATTGACTATTCAATCTACGATGCTGTTCAGGCAGGATTCGGTAAGGTAGTATATATCGTACGTGAGTACTTCAAGGAGCAGATTCAGGAGGTTGTGAAGCAGAAATATGGCAATGTCAAGTGTCTTGACGGAACTCCGCTTGAGTTTGTTTTTGTCACTCAGGAGCTTAATAAGATTCCTGAGGGCTTTACCCTTAATCCTGAGAGAGAAAAACCATGGGGAACTGCTCATGCCGTACTTATGGCTGCAGATGTTATCAAGGAACCATTTGCAGTTATTAATGGCGATGACTATTATGGCAAAGAGTCGTTCCAGATACTTGGTGAGTGGCTCAAGGCTCATGAAGGCAAGACAGGCGAGTATGCTCTTGTTGGATTTGAACTTGATAATACGCTTTCAGAGTCAGGTGGAGTGTCTCGCGGAATTGGTGCTTCAGGAGAGGACGGTTTCTTGACAGATGTTGTTGAGCATCATAAGATCGCAGCGGCTGAAGATGGAAAGATTTATGGAGAGAACAGTGTTACTGGCGAGAAAGTTGAGCTTGCTCCGAAGTCGCTTTGCTCTATGAATATGTGGGGTTTCACTCCTGATTATTTCGAGAAGAGTGGAAACGTCTTCACAGAATTCCTTAGGAAGAATGTCAATGAGCTTAAGTCCGAGTTTTACATTCCTTATGCGATAGACTGCATGATCAAAAACGGTGAGGGTAAGTGTGAACTTCTTCAGACTCCGTCACGCTGGTTTGGTGTTACCTTCAAGGAAGACCGTCCAGGCGTTGTAGCTAAGTTCCAGGAGTTTGCAGACAACGGTGTATATCCAACCCCACTTTATTAATATTCACGACTATGGCAAAGAAAGTATTGGTTTCCGGCGGAGCTGGATATATCGGCAGTCATGTGACTGTGGAGCTTATAGCAGCAGGATATGAGGTGGTGGTGGCAGATAATCTGTCAAACTGCGACATGACATGCTTCGAGGGTGTAAAGAAAATCACCGGACGCGAGGATATACCATTCTATCAGATAGATTGCTGCGATTACGCTTCTGTTGACAATCTTTTCACAGAGCACAAGATTGATGCGGTAATTCATTTTGCTGCATTCAAGGCAGTCGGAGAGTCTGTTGCTGAGCCGTTGATGTACTATCGCAACAACCTTGTGTCATTCCTCAATATTCTTGAGGTTGCCAAGAATCACGGCGGTTGCAATGTCCTCTTCTCGTCTTCTGCAACAGTCTATGGTGAGGCTGAGGTGCTTCCTGTGACTGAGCAGACTCCACGTCTGCCAGCAACATCTCCATACGGAAATACAAAGCAGATGTGTGAGGATATCCTTCGTGACGTGGTGCTTGCAACATCGTCTAAGGATGCTGTCATCAAGGGTATTGCACTTCGCTATTTCAACCCTATCGGAGCTCATCCGTCTGCACTTATCGGCGAGCTTCCTCGTGGTGTTCCAAACAATCTTGTACCATTCATCACCCAGACTGCTATCGGAAAGCGCGAGTGCCTGAGTATCTTCGGAAATGACTATCCTACAGAAGACGGAACATGTCTTCGCGACTATATTGATGTCGTAGACCTTGCCAAGGCTCACGTTGCCGCCGTTTCAAGAATGGTTGAATGCAGGATGAAGGAAGGATACGAAATCTTCAACGTAGGTACAGGTCGTCCGGTTTCTGTATATGAACTGGTTTCAGCTTTCGAGAAGGTGAACGATCTTAAGCTCAATTATAAGTATGTTGCCCGTCGTCCTGGTGATGTGATGGCTATCTGGGCAGATACAACCCTCGCTAACGATGAGCTTGGATGGAAGGCAGAGCGTACCGTTGAGGAAACTCTAGCTTCTGCATGGGCATGGGAGAAACACCTTGCAGGAAAATAGTAGGATTTATATCCATTATTATATGACAGTAATCCCGAAAGTTCGATATGA
>JAEIGA010019934.1_pt1 | contig 10221 bp, 9 predicted proteins | sample 9270691 | NCBI WGS metagenome assembly JAEIGA01 (sample SAMN17057246, study PRJNA624740) | gut metagenome | biome: biome; isolation source: fecal sample | host: Bos grunniens | place: China: Xizang | collected 2019
CCCGCAGCTATCCTTGCTAAGAACTCTATCAAGAGCGTTGAGGTTGTAGACTTCGAGGAGCTCGGCATGGAGGCAGTACGCAAGATCTATGTTGAGAACTTCCCTGCCTTCATCATCGTAGATGATAAGGGTAACGACTTTTTTGCCGACTACGCACATTAAAATCGTATAGCAGGGTTATTTCGGTGTCTGGCTCGTTGGTGAAATCCTCACATACTTCTTGTATGCTGCGGTTTCACCAACTTCGACCAGCCCCCAAATTAACCCTACTCTACAATTTTAATTGGGGGTGGGGTGTGGTGAGGCGGCGAGGCTTGCACAACAAAGAAATAGTTTGCCCTACTCTCCGATTTTAATTATTAGGGAGATTAAGGAGTTTAGGGAATTTAGGGAGAGGGTGTGGTATACTCCTCCCTAAACTCCCTAAGTTCCCTAAATTCTCTTGTATAGCTTTCCTCGCTTAATGCAATAAAACGCCATCCGAGGCGTTAGAGAAGTATCGGAGAAAAAGTAAATTTTATATGATGAGATTACGTCATTTCCTACTTGTGTTCACTCTGCTCATGACATCGTGGGTGGCATCGGCACAGGTATCTTTTACGGTGGATGCCCCAGCGCTCACGGCACTCGGGCAGCCCTTTCGTGTAGCATTCACGGTAGACGCCGAGCCCGAGGATGGTAGCTTCAAGGCACCCTCGTTCGAGGATTTCGATCTCTTGGCAGGCCCCTCAGTCTCTACGGGACACTCCGTGCAGTTCATAAACGGCAAGCAGTCATCGAGCTACAACTGCACCTATACCTACGTGCTTATGCCACGCGAGAATGGCACATTCACCATAGGCTCGGCATCGGTACGTGTAAACGGCAAGACATACACCACAAGGTCGATGCCCATAGAGGTAATAACCGAGAAGCAGAATTCGGGCGGTGGCAACAACACCAGCACCTCACCCGAGAGCAGCATAGGCAAGGATGACATCATTCTACGCCTTAAGGTGTCGTCAACGGAGCTATACAAGGGCGAGTCGTTGCGTGCCTCGTTGGTGCTCTACACGCGCGTTACGGTAGAAAATGTCGAGAGTCTCACCATGCCCCCATTCGATGGTTTCTGGTCGCAGGAACTCTCCTTCGACAATGCACCCTCGCGTGAGGAGTATAATGGTCGCGTATACGAGACCTATAAAATTACGGAACTGCTACTCTCACCCCAGGAGAGTGGTCAGATTGTAATCCCTGAGGCCGTTATGGATGTCGTAGCACAGGTTGTTGTGCAGGATAGGCGCAACTACGACCCCATCTTCGGTGGCCGTCAGGTATATCGTGTGTCGCGCGAGCTAAAGAGTGCTCCCGTGACCATAAACGTTAAGGAGTTCCCCGCAGGTGCTCCGCAGTCGTTCAACGGCGCGGTGGGTAGCTTCTCATTACGCAGCACCATGCCCGAAGCAGAGATCGATGCCAACAGCGCAGACCAAATAGAACTTACCATATCTGGTACTGGCAACCTCAAATTCATCACCGCCCCCCGCATAACCCTCCCCGAGTCTTTCGAGGTCTACGACACCAAAGTTGTGGACAACTGTAAAATCACAGCTACGGGAACGACGGGAAGTCTTACATACACATACCCCTTTGTGGCACGCTCGGCAGGTACATTCACAATACCTCGCATCGAGTTCTCGTTCTTCAACCCCGAGACGCAGGCTTACGAGATTCTCGCCACAGAGCCCTTTACGCTTGTAGTTAAGGATGACGGTAGTGGCACAGCCTCGTTACCCCTCTCTTCGAACTACAACTATGGCGGTCCTATGCGTCAGCTCGACCGCGATATACGTTTCATTCACACGGGCAAGCTCCCCTCAAAGGCGGCCGCGGCATTCCTATTTACTCCACTATACTGGCTCGTTCTCGTTGCCATGGTAGCGGTGTTCATCGTTGTATATGTCGTGTTGCGTAAGCGCATCCGCGAGCGCAACAACACCGTAGCACGCCGCATGCGCCATGCCGATAAGATTGCCGTGCAGCGCCTACGCATGGCAGAGCGATATATGCGCGAGCAGAATCGCCACGCCTTCTACGAGGAGATGCTACGTGCTATGTGGGGATATATCGGCGACAAGTTCAACATCCCCGTTGCCAGCCTCACGAAGGAGAAGATACGCGAGGAGCTATATCGTCGCAATGTCGTGGAGGCCACAGCAGAGCAGTTCTGTGAGGTTATATCACGCGCGGAGGAGGCGCAGTATGCACCCTCGGCGACAGGCGAGATGGATGAGATATATGCAGATGCCGTAGAGGTGATTTCTAAGATTGAATCGGCAGTAAAACGTTAGAGCAATGACAAGACGACTATATAATATATTATGTGCAGCCCTTATGGCGGTAGCTGTTGTGGCATCGCCAATGGTTTGCTTTGCTGCGGATAGCAAGACTACGGCACGTGCAAGCTGGGATGCTGGCATCGAGGCCTACAATGTCAAGGATTATGCTGCGGCAGTTGAGGTCTTCGAGACTGTTATAGCCAACGACTACGACTCGGCAGAGGTATACTACAACCTTGCTAATGCCTACTTCAAGTTGGGTCAGCAGAGTGCCTCATCACGCCCCTTTGCGGGTGGTGAGTTGGGTCAGGCGGTGCTCAACTACGAGCGCGCCTTGAAGCTCGACCCCACGTTGGATGATGCTCGCTACAACCTCGACATCGCCAAGGACTACACCAACGACACCGAGGCTGTCCCTGATAGCTTCATAAAGCGCATGTGGCACTCTATGGCGGGTGCTATGACCACAAATGGTTGGGTTACGCTCTCAATAGTGATGTTTGGCGTAGCGCTTATCTCGTTTGCCATCTATCTACTTAACGGTAACGTTGTGGTGCGTAAGGTTGCATTCTCCCTCTGGCTTATCGTAGCCATTCTCTTTGTGTTTAGCACGGCACTATCGCTCACCCAACTTAGGGCTGCGGAGGTGGATAACCGCGCTGTGATACTCGCATTGGACACCACACCCGTGCACGCATCACCCGATAGTGGCTCGAAGATTATCCGTGAGCCCTCGCAAGGTGTGACCGTAGAGGTAGAGCGCGAGCAGGGCGACTGGTGTGAAGTGCGCTTTGCCGATGGTGAGAAGGGCTGGGTGCGCAGTGCAAACATTGAAATAATATAGTTTGAGCCATGTCAAAGCTACTCGATGATGTATGCTCAGAGCTTCAGCGTTTGCCTGGCATAGGTCGCCGCACGGCGCTGCGCCTGGCTATGCACATGCTAAAGATGGAGCCCGAGATTGTGGACTCACTATCCAATAGCATCGCACGCTTCCGCCACGATATACGCTACTGCAAGGGGTGTAACAATCTCTCCGATGCCGAGCTCTGCCCTATATGTATGGATACTAACCGTGACCACTCTACGATATGCGTTGTGGAGCAGGTGGCAGACCTTATGTCCATCGAGAATACGGGTCAGTATCGAGGCATCTACCACGTATTAGGTGGCGTTATCTCGCCCATGCAGGGCGTAGGACCCTCAGACCTTAAGATTGACCTATTGTGTGATAAACTGCTCACAGGTGCGGTAAAAGAGGTCATTATAGCTATCTCCACATCAGTTGAGGGCGAGACGACACTCTTCTACCTTATGAGCCGCCTAAAGGCCTTCCCCGATGTCAAGGTTACGACCATTGCACGTGGTATAGGCTTTGGTGATGAGTTGGAGTATGTCGATGAGTTGACCATAACCCACGCATTGCTAAACCGCCGCGAGATATAATTTATATACATATAGATATAATAATAGCCACCTCGAGGTGGCTATTGTTGTTTATCTGCGTAGGTCCATCGTTGTTGGAGCCTGGTAGATGCGAACATCGAACAAGGGCGCGAGGGCCAAGACATGCGACACTATCTCGGTCTGCAAGTGCTCGTGTGGCACCCACTTGACATCCTTCGTGAAGAAGTACAACTCAATAGGTAGACCCCACTCCGTAGGCTGCAACTGGCGCACCATAGCGAGCATATTGTGGTTGACGCGGGGATGCTTGTCGATAAAGCGGTTCACGCATTTAATAAATAGGTCGACATTCGTGAAGCGCACACCCTCGATGCTCTCGGTTGCTACGTCATCCATAAGGTTGCATGTAATCTCGTTAGTGCGCAGGCGCTCAACAAGGGCGTCGTCGGCAAAGGCGAGAGAGGTGATATCCACGTTGAGTGAGCGTTTGATGCGTCGACCGCCCGACTCGAACATAGCCTGCCAGTTGTCGAAAGGCTCGCTGATGAGAAGGTATGGAGGGATAGTTTGAAGCGTGTTGTTCCATGCGCGAATCTTGATTGTGGTGAGCGTTACCTCCACAACCTCGCCATCGATGCCGCGCGAGGGCATCTCAATCCAGTCGCCAACCTTGAGCATGTCGTTGAGCGAGAGCTGTATACCCGCGATGAGACCCATGAGGCTATCCTTGAAGATGAACGATATGACCGCCGCCGAGGCACCAAGACCTGTTAGCAGCAGCATGGGCGACTTATGTATAAGGATAGAGACGATGAGTATGAGGCCTATGATGATGAGTATCACCTGGCAAGTCTGCAACAAACCGCGTATAGGCTTACCCTGCATGCCTGGGCGTTGCTCCAGAAGCTCGTACAGAACCTTGAGTAACGAATATACGAAGAGTAGTCCCGCAATCACGGTCCATATATCCACGATGTTGTATAGCGCACCCTGTAACCAGCGGCCTGTGATGTTCAGAGCAACGATGATTGAGGGCATCACGAGCTTGAAGATGATGGGCATGAGGATGTTGCCAAAGCGGCTCATTACCGTGTCGTCGAAGATGATTTCATCCCATGTGAACTTGGTGCGGTGAACCATCCAGTGTACAAGGCGTATTACACCACGGCGCATTACAGCGTGGATGAGAAGCACACATATTATGATGCCTATGAGCATAATCCAACCGTCGAAAGTGTCGGCAGTCTCCTGTGAGAAGCCTATCTTCAGCATCACGTTGTGGAGTTGCTGCAAGATATCTGGAGTTGTAATATCCATAGTGTAGTAGTTTGGGTTACGACAATTAGAATGTCACGCCAAGACCGATGAATACGCTCTGGTCGAGGCGCTTGCGGTTAACATCCTTAGGGCTGTAGCCATAGGGCTCCTTAATCACGGGGCGGGGATTCATCATCAACGCCTGGTAACCCAAGGTGATATCCACTTTGTAGTCCTTATCGGGAGCCTGAATACGCACTCCGACACCACCGGCACCTGTAGCACCAAAGCGCACGCCCTTAGTAAACACGGCGTTAGTACCGAGGTTCACGAAGTTGAAGAGGCAGGTCTTACGTGTGCCATAGAAGTAGTTGACCGTAGCATAGATAGGTACAGAGGTGTAGTCGTACTGTATCTGTGCACCGAGCTCCATACCCACCTTCCAGTGGTTGTTGATGAAGTAACCACCATTGAGCAAGACGCTACCGCCACACTTTGCGTGCGACTTGTATGCGCTCACGGGAGCCTCGTTGGCAACGCGCATGTAGTCCAACTCGTAGAACAAGAGGTTGAAGCGACCCGCAGCACCCCACTCCCAACCAGAGTAGTGGCGGGTTTTCATCTCGATCTCCTCGGGTGTCTCGCGGCGCTTAGCCTCGGCAGATGTTATTGCAAGAAGTGCAAAAAGCGCCAAAAGTAGTGTTTTCTTCATATTTGCTGTTGTGTGTTGACAATTATAACGTTAGGCACGCGGCCTATATTGTTTAGATGTTTCGCACGTGGCGCTCCCAGGCCCATGCGGCACGCAATGTGTCGCGTAGTTCACGCTCGGCATGCCAGCCGAGAACCTCGTTGGCGCGTGTCGTATCGGCCCATACGGCAGTAACATCGCCAGCACGGCGGGGTGCTACTTTATAGTTGAGTTTTAAGCCGTTAGCCTCCTCGAAACCGCGCACAAGTTCAAAGACCGATACGGGCTTACCAGTGCCGATGTTGAAGACCTCGTAACGCTCGGTGTTACGCTGGTTTACCATGCGGTCGATGGCCACGACGTGTGCACGTGCGAGGTCAATAATGTCTATATAGTCGCGTAGGCACGAACCATCGGGGGTGGGGTAGTCGTCACCAAAGATGCTCAAGCACTCGCGTATGCCCGCTGCAGTCTGCGTGATGTAGGGCACGAGGTTGTTAGGCACACCGCGTGGTAGTTCGCCAATGAGCGCTGTGGGGTGCGCACCGATGGGGTTGAAGTAGCGTAGCGCGATACCCGAAAGACCCTCTGTGGCTGCAACCATGTCGCGAAGTATATCCTCGCTCATCTGCTTAGTGTTGCCATAGGGCGATGTTGCGGGCTTGCGTGGTGTGAGCTCCGTAACGGGCAATACATCTGCGTCGCCATAGACCGTAGCTGAAGATGAGAATACGATATTTTTGCGGCCATACTCCTTCATCAGCTCAAGGATGTTAACCAGCGAGATGAGATTATTACGGTAGTATTTCATGGGCTCCGCCACCGACTCACCCACAGCCTTGAATGCGGCGAAGTGTATCGCAGAGTCGAAGTCATAGGCCTCGAATATGCGGCGCATAGCCTCCTTGTCGCAGCAGTCTGCCTCGATAAAGGTGGGTGCCACGCCCGTAATCTTGCGGATGCCCTCGAGGGATGAGGCATCGCTATTTGAGAAGTTGTCGACAATGACAACCTCATATCCAGCATTGATAAGTTCAACGGCGGTGTGCGAACCGATGTATCCTGCGCCACCTGCAACGAGTACTCTTTTGTTCATAGCTACATATATTTCAACTTACAAAGATAAAAATTTTATTGCAAACAGAGGGTTCTTGGTTGGATATTTTTCCGTAGAGCCCAAAAATCGTGCGCCGAAATATTAATTTATGAAATTAATTTAATAACTTTGTAGTTGTATTGGTGAATAAAAATCCAACAATTTTAAGATATGAAAGTATATAAATTTGGAGGTGCTTCGGTTAAGAATGCGGACGGTGTGCGCAACCTCCTCGACATAGTTACAGGTGAGAAGGAGTTATTTATCATCGTTTCAGCGATGGGCAAGACAACGAATGCCCTCGAGGGTGTCTTTGCCGCTATGCAGCAGGGCGACGAGGCCTTGGCAATTAGTCGCATCGACGAGAGCTACGCCTACCACCGCACAATCATCGACGACCTTATGGGTGCCGACATAACCATTGAGCAGGTCGACACGCTCTTTGAGCAGCTACGTAACATCGTGCGCAACACCATATACCGCGCCTCGGACGCCGAGTTGTGGTACGACACCATCGTTGCCTTTGGTGAGTTGGTATCTACAACCATCATCTCTAACTACCTCAATGGCCACGGCGTAGCGAACCGTTGGGTAGATATGCGTCGTGCCTTCCTCACCGAGCAGCGACATAAGGACGCTAACGTTAACCTCGAAGCTACGGCGGTGCGCCTAAAGCGTGAGATTAAGGATAGCTCGGTAAGCGTATTCGTGGGTCAGGGCTTCATCGGTGGCGCCCCCGATGGTACAACAACAACACTTGGACGTGAGGGCTCGGACTACTCTGCAGCCATCGTGGCAAATGTCCTCGATGCGGAGTCTATGAGCGTGTGGAAGGATGTGGATGGCATCCTCAATGCCGACCCTAAGAAGTTCCCCGATGCCAAGAAAATCGAGCGCCTTAACTACATGGATACCATAGAGATGGCATACAGCGGTGCGCAGATTATCCACCCCAAGACCATTAAGCCCTTGCAGCAGAAGAACATACCTCTCTACGTGCGCCCCTTTGGCAATAAGCACGCGCAGGGCTCGGTCATCACGGGCGATGTAGAGCGCGCTTATGAGCCTATCATGATTCACAAGGAGAATCAGGTGTTGTTGAAGCTCCACTCACGCGATTTGTCGTTCGTGCTCGAGGAGAAGTTCGCACGCCTCTTTACAACCTTCGATAGCCACCGCATACGCATCAACCTTGTGCACAACTCGGCTGTCAACCTCTACGTCGCTGTGGATGCCTCATGGCATATCGACGAGGCTATCTCGGAGCTTATAGCCGATGGCTTCGACGTGGAGAAGCAGGAGGATGTGGTGCTCGTTACCATTCGCTACTACAACGACGAGCTATATCGTCAGTATGCCTTCGATGAGCGCATCATCATCAAGCAGACAACCCCCCACTCACTGCGTTTCGTACGTGTAAAGTAAATACATAATTATATAAGTGTTATGAGAAAGTTTTTCGGTTCACTAATTATGGCGCTCGCCTTCTATGGCAGTGCCAATGCGCAGTTGCTCTACAAGATTTCGGGCAACGGCCTCAAGTCGCCCTCATATATCGTTGGTACTTACCACCTTGCCCCAGCATCGTTTGCCGATGAGATTGCGGGTATGAGCGATGCCTTTGCCGCTGTCGAGCAGGTCTATGGTGAGGTCGATATGCTTAGCGCGCAGTCGTCGCAGATGGCGATGGTGCAGGCTATGATGCTCCCCGAGGGTAAGTATGTGAGCGATATGTTTAGCGAGGAGGAGATGGAGCGCATCAACGCCTATGTGCGTGGCGCGATGGGTATGGACCTCAACCACCCCATGCTTCGAGACCAGCTCGGTCGTATGCGCCCTTCGGTGCTTGCTATGCAACTTGGACTCTTGGAGTTTATGAAGATTACGCCCAACTTTAATCCCAACGACCTCATTGACAACTACTTCCAGATGGAGGCGCGCAAAAAGGGATTGACCGTTGGAGGTTTCGAGAGTGTGGAGTTTCAAATGGAACTACTCTATGGCGATAGCACAGATGAGGAGGAGCGCGAGGCGTTGCTGAAGTTGGTGGATGACAAGGAGGCGTTGCTCGCGGAGATGAAGGCGATGACCGAGGCATACTTCTCGTTCGACATGAAGGGCATACACGCGCTCACAATCCGAAGCGTAGAGATTGGCGATATGAGCCCTGAGGAGTTCCGCGAGATGATCACCGACCGCAACCATAACTGGGTGGAGGTAATGCCCGAGATTATGGCGGCGAAGCCCACGTTGTTCGTTGTCGGTGCGGGTCACCTGCCTGGCGATGATGGAGTTCTTGAACTGCTTAAGGCTCAGGGATATAAGGTTAAGGCCGTGAAGTAGTCTGCCTGTAATTGACTATAAATAAAATAGCCCCAAACGGGGCTATTTTTAGTTTTGTACCATCGTCATTCGCTCCCATATGCAGCGGGGGATGCAGCGCCAGAAGCCAACCAATAACTTGTATCGCCAGTCGAAGATTGTGATGCGCTTATGGCGGCGGAGTGAGCGTGTGACATACTTTGCGGCTTGCTCGGCAGTCATAATCATAGGGTAGCGCTTCTCGGGGTTGAGAATCTCGGTAGCCACGAAGCCGGGGCGTATGTCGCCCACGGTGAGGGGTATTCTCTGCATGCGTGCATGCTGCGCAAGGGCGACAAGATAGGCGCTCTGCATGCTCTTTGTTGCCGAGTAGGCGGGTGCGGGGCCCATGCCCATGGTGCCAGCTACGGAGGTGATAACGGCGATGTGTGCCTTGTGCTTTTTGTTGTAGGTGGGCTCGCGCTTCACGTAGTTGATGAAGTGGTCAACGATGCGCACCATGCCTGCGCAGTTGGTCTCTACGGTGCGTAGTTCTATGGCCTCGTCGAGCGTGGGGTTCTGCTTGCCTATGCCCGAGGCGTAGAGTAGTGCGTCGGGAGCTCCAACTTCGGCGATAAGTTCGTCAAGAGCAGCGGTTGCCGAGGCCTCCGTAACATCCATAACGCGATAGCTAATAAGTTCTTTGCCAAAGCGTTGCTGAAGCTCTATGAGTCTCTCCTCGCGGCGGCCAGCGATACCCACGCGCACACCATCATTTGCAAGTCTTTCGACCACAGCGCGACCAATACCCGATGTCGCACCGATGACTATAACACTGCGTAATGTCATTACTAATTACTCTCATTAAAAAAAATAGGGCTGCCAAATGACAGCCCTCGTAATCACTTTTCGGTGACAGATTATGCCTCAGGAGCAATAGCCTCAGAGGGGCAAACGCCTGCGCAAGTACCGCAGTCGATGCACTTATCTGCGTCGATTACATAGATGTCACCTGCTGAAATTGCCTCAACGGGGCACTCGCCGATACATGTACCACATGCAACGCAAGAATCTGAAATTTTGTAAGCCATATTACTTAGTTTTTTAATGAGTGTTTCAATAATTGTGCACTATTCTCTGCAAAGATACAA
>JAEIGA010019935.1_pt1 | contig 10220 bp, 10 predicted proteins | sample 9270691 | NCBI WGS metagenome assembly JAEIGA01 (sample SAMN17057246, study PRJNA624740) | gut metagenome | biome: biome; isolation source: fecal sample | host: Bos grunniens | place: China: Xizang | collected 2019
AGATTAACTTGTACAAATAAAAATAGCTTATACATATTAGTAAACCGTCTTTATTATGAAGATGGTTTATTTTGTTTGAAAAGAAAATACGAAAAGGTAAAACATTTACTTGGCTCCGCCGCATAGAAATGTGCGGGCAAAAAGAATGGAAAATCGGTAAACGCTAAGTTTATATATAAATATGCCAATACCGAGGTAAAGCACAGATTACGAAAGGCTGTGGCTCACCGTAACGCATAGGTAGTGAATAAATATAATCTACCCACGAGTCCATTCCACCTAAACGTAAAGTCGTAGGTGAAAATATATGCTAAACTGGGCTGGAATTAACCAGTCGATGAAAATGAGGGAAACCTCCAGAGTTGCGGGTAAAAAACCGCAAGATAATAACAATTGCAGGGAAAAACGTACCTTACAGCTCTCTTCTGCTGTGTTCGTTGTATTTTGTTCCCCGGAACAAAAATAGTTGTAAGTTCGGGAACGTTAAAACAGGCAAACGAAGTTTTATTAAAAATACAAGACGACTTCATGAAGAGGTCTCCTATATTATGCTCGGAAATCGAGAAATGCAATATAGGTCAAAACGACGCAGTAATATCTTTTAGGAATACTTCTTGGATAAAAACAAGAACTAGTTCAGAAAATAGCAGATCTGCGAGAGCAAATATTATTATCGTAGACGAATTTAGAATGGTTGACGAAAGTGTTTTAAATACTGTTTTAAGAAAATTCTTAACAAGTCCTCGTCAGCCAAAATACTTAGAAAAGCCTGAATATAGACATCTTCAGGAAAGAAACAAAGAAATATATATGTCCAGTGCTTACTTCAAGAGCTCGTGGGCTTACAAGAAGGCTCAAAGTTATACTTTAAGTTTTTTTGATGACAAAAAGAAATATTTTATATGTGGTCTTCCCTACCAAGTATCCGTCAAAGAAGGTCTTTTATCAAGAGAACAAATCGAAGATGAAATGAGCGAACTTGACTTTAATGAATTGGTGCAGAGTATGGAAATGGAATGTTTATGGTTTGGAGATACAGACGGGAGTTTATTCAATTTTGATGCTTTAGCAAGTCGTAGAAAAATCAGAAATGCTTTTTTACCATTGCAGTTCTATGGCGACAAATTCCCAATGCCAAAATTGGGAGCGTCTGAAAAAAGAATATTATCTGTTGACGTAGCGTTGATGAAATCCACTAAAAAGAAAGATAATGACGCTGCTGCCGTTTATATAAATAATTTGGTGCAAACCAATAGTACATCGTATCAATCAAATTTTGTTTTAGGCGAAACATTTGAAGGGTTGACTACAGACGAACTTGGACTGATAGTTATGAGATATTTCTATAAGTACAATTGTACAGATTTGGTCATCGACTGTAATGGTTTGGGTTTGGGAGTATATGATTTTATTATAAAAGACCAATATGATCCAGACACGGGCGAAACCTATAAAGCTTTAACCTGTTGTAATGACAAAGATATGGCAGACAGATGCAAGGTTAAAGACGCAAAACAAGTTGTATGGGCTGTTAAGGCTACAGCCAAATTTAATAATGAAATATGTGTTTTATTGCGAAATGGAATTCAAAACGGCAAGATAAACTTTTTGATATCCGAGCAGAACGCAGATGATGTTTTAAAAGAAACCTATAAAGGTTATAACAAACTGTCATTGTCAGAAAAGGTAAAAATGAAAGTTTCTTACTTGCAAACAACAATGGCAATATATGAATTAGTTAAATTGGAACACGAGGTAAAAGACGGCAACATCAAAGTTAAAGAAGTTTCGGGTATGCGAAAGGATAGATACTCCTCTATTGCCTATTCGTACTGGTGTGCTTGTCAGCTAGAATTGAAGTTAAAACCAAAAAATGTTTCAACACAAAGTCTTGTATCTAATTTAACAATTAGACAGCCTAAGCGCTCGTCTTCTGTTTAATTTTAAAGTAAAGGAGGTGCTAGGGTTGGCACAAAATAAAAATGGAGTGTCTGACGCATCTCCTAAAAAATTGACCGCTGTCGAGATGAAGAAGTGGTATGAAGAGAATAAATCACAGCTTGGACAGTTTGCAAATTTTGCGAGTACGCAAGAGGCGTTTAAGAAACTGCGAGATGTTACTAAAAACACTCGTCAAACTTCAGTTTCGTCTTATAACAAAGATAAACTTATAACATATTTAAAAAATGTATCAAGTTACGAAACAGAACTTAGAAATCTGTCAAGATACCTGTTTTACAGGTCGCAAGTTTATTTTCGTTTAGTAATGTATAACGCTACAATGTTTGATTTGAACGCTCGTTATGTTGTACCCTTTTATGATTTAACAAAGGAAAACAACAAGGACAAGATGTTGAAATCTTACTATCAGACATTAAAGGTGTTAGACACTATGGATTTACAACACCAAATGCTTCCTGTTTTTGTAAATAACTTTATAGAGGACGCATTTTATGGCTGTTGCTGGATTGATGAGACGGGCATGTTTATTCTCCCAATTCCAGCAGATTATTGTAAGATATCAGGCAGATATTTTACTGGCGATTATTCTTTTAGCGTGGACATGAGCAATTATAAAAGAAACGAAGAGGTTATTGAATTTTTGGGCGAGCCATTTACCTCTATGTATCGCGCTTATGGTGGTAACAATTCCAATAAATGGCAACCAATGCCTGACGAGTATGCTTTATGCACTAAGGCAAGAATGGAGTCTTGGGAAACAGTATGCCCTATTTACTCTGGATTATTTCTTGATTTAATTAACCTTCTTGACTTAGCAGACATTCAGGCTATTGCCGACGAACAGCAGATATACAAATTGATAGTTGCGACCATACCTACTTTATCTGGTGCTAATAGTGCCGATGAGTGGGCTATAGATCCTGATACAGCTATAGATTATTACAATAAACTTGTTAATAGTTTGCCTGAATACGCAGGAGCCGCTATCTCCCCTATCCCATTGGATGTGCTGAGTTTTAGCGACGACCAAGCTACAGATACAACAAAAATTCAAAATGCTACCAAAAGCGTTCTTAATACTTCTGGCGGTGCTCAGATTTTGAATTCAAGTACAATATCTGGCGCAGAAGCATTTAGATCTGCAACAAGGTCTGATACCGAATTTGCAATTTCTGGATTACTCGGTCAGGTACAGGGTTTTGTAAATCGCATGTTGAGTTATCAGGTATCTAATCCTGCAAAAGTTAAATTCTTTGAGGTGTCAAGCTATACAAAAGATGCATTTAAGGAGTCTATGCAAAAAGATTTAAACTATGGTTTTGTAAGTAGTTTAGCTGTAAATGCATTAAATGGATTTAGCGAACTTGACACATTAGCTCTAAATTTCTTAGAAAAAGATGTTCTTAATTTAAGGGATAGATTTGAGCCCTTAAAGACAGCTTCCACTTCTTCTAACACCGACAAAGAAGGTGGCGGGCAGGAAAAGGATGGACAGTTGACAGACGAAGGGGAAAAGACTAGAGATTTGGGCAAAAACGAGTAACACACAAGAGGTGTTGTATTAATGAATAATAAAAAATTTATAATCACTCACGATAAAGGTGTGGGCGATAAATTAAAAAAGCTTGGATTCCAAGAAATCCCAAGCCAAAATGTTGATATTTGTATTTTTGTAAATGATACCAAAATATTGTTTGCAAATGATATAGATATGAGTAAGGTAAAATACTCAAATAAATTATTTTACTGATTGCCTCTTCTTGGGGCTAAACATTCTAAGAAAGGAGGTAATCAAATGGGAAATAAAAGATTGTTAACACTTGATGATTTGTATAACTATTATTCTACACATTCTCGTTCTACTCATTTTAGTTCGAAGGATAATGGCAGTCCTATTGTGGTTCAAGTGCCGGGCAACCTACTTTTTGATACAGATGATAGCTCTGCCGAAGGGCTGTTGCCTGTTGTATTGCAAGCTTGTCATACTGGTAAAAATATAAATAATACAATAATTAGCGATTCCACAATGTCTAATGCCTTGCCAAGCATTAGCAACAGACCTATCTTAGGGTACATCCATGAGGTGGACGGAGAGTGGCATTTTTACAAGCACAATTTGCACGAAGATGAAGACGGAGAGATAGTATATGATGAAATTCCGGTTGGTATAGTTCCAGAGTCGTGTGATGCGAAATTAGAATATGATGAAGAGAAGGGCAAAACTTACGTTGTTATTAACGGCTATATATTTGAAGAGTATTCTAAAGCCGCAGAAATATTAAGACGTGAAAAAGAGTGTTCTGTAAGCGTTGAATTGTCCGTTAGAGAATTTTCATATAATGCAAAAGAGCAATGCTTGGTAATTGAAGACATGTACTTCAGTGGCGTAACTATACTCGGTAAGCATCCTGATGGCGAGAATGTTATGCCGGGGATGTCTGGATCAAATATAAAACTTGCTGATTTTAGTGCTAAAAACAACAGCTTATTTGAAGACAAATATGAAACACAAATAATTGAAATGCAGGAAAAGTTAGACAAACTAATATCTTGCTTCAATATAGACAACTCTAAGAAAGGAGGAATTTCAATGAATCATTTTGAGGAATTATTGGCTAAATATAGTAAAACCGTAGAAGATATCACTTTTGAATACGAAGGTATGTCTGACGAAGAACTCGATGCTAAATTTGATGAATTGTTTGGTGAGGGTGTAGCTGATGGTGGGGAGAGTAAACCCGATGCCGACCCCGAGCCTATTGCTGAGCCTAACCCAATTGATGGCGAGGGCAATAGTGCAGAACCTACAGCAAAGCCAGAGGAAAACTTCTCTCGTATCTTTGAGCTGTCTCACGATGACATTCGCTGTGCCCTTTATTCGTTGCTGCTTCCTTACGAAGAAGCTGATAATACATATTATTACATCAGCGAAGTATTCGATGATTATTTCGTATATGAGTCTTTGTGTGGTAGCACAGTTTATGGACAGGCTTACACTAAAGATGAAGAAACTGTATCTTTTGATGGCGAAAGATATGAGTTATTTAAAGAGCTGTTAACCGCTTCTGAAAAAGCTGAATTAGAAGCTATGCGCTCTAATTATGCAGCTATTTTTGAAAAGCTCAAGGTCTATGAGGATGCCGAGATCGAAGCCAAGAAGGTTGAGTTGCTTAATGCTGACGATTATGTTTCTGTAAGAGATAGCGAAGCTTTTGTTGAGTTGGTTAAAGACCACGCAAATATTAGCTATGAGGAGCTTCAGGCAAAGTGCGACCAGATAATTTTGGACGCTGTTAAATCAGGCAAGTATAGTGCAGTTAATTCTGCGGATGATGCCACAAAGACATCAAAGAAACAGTTTACAAATCCTAAAGTTAAAAAGACAAAGCCGAGCAGATATGGTAATTTGTTCGCAAATGAAAACGAGTAAAATGATGGAGCCGACAGGCTCTTTTGTTATGTAAAAATTTAAATTAAGGAGGAAAAACAAATGGCAATTCGTTATGATATTGAAAAAGTTGGTTATGCATTCCCGACTAAGGTTCTTAGTTCGAGAGTTGGACATAACGTAAACATTGTTTTAGGTGAGGATAGCCCAAATGGTGCTATTGTTGGTGTGGGTGATTACGTAAGCTTCGACCAGTACGCAGAGGCCGCTGCTCCCGCTGGTTACGAGGCAATGATTATTGACACTGCTGCCGATGGTAATTTCTACGTTCAGGTAACAAAGGTTGATGTAAATGCTCCTGCTGTTCTTATTTATGATGTTCCCGAAGTTAGCGACACAAAGATCGCAACAGCTGAGAATTTCTACAATAAGGCTGGCAAGACGGTTCATGGTCTCGTTCTTACAACTCTTGATGTGTACGAGCTTAGCGCTGAGCTTTTTGACGGCACACCCGCAGTTGGTAAGAAGGTTACTATTACAGGTAGAAAGCACGTTGTTGGTGCGTAATTTATAGAGAGGAGGATTTACAATAATGAGAAAATTTAATTTTAGTTCAAGAGTAACAAGCATTTTTGAAAAAATGGAAACTTCTTATGAGGCAGTTAAAAATCTTATGTTCGACCTTTATCACAATGAGCTTGATGAGGGTGTAACAAAGAAGGAAGCCGAAGAGAAGCTTAGAGCCCTCTCTCTGGAAATCTTTGGTCTTACGAAGGATTCTTCTAAGAGAGACCGCAAGAGAGCATACGAGAAGTATGGCCGCGAGTTCTTCGATATAATCGAGGAAGTTCTTGACTATACTGTATCTACCGGCCTTAAGGAAAACGAGTGGTTCAACACTCTTGTTAATTACAAGAACATCAAGGAAGGCGACGAGAACGTCTTCACTAACAAGCAGGACGCGATCCTTTCTATCGCAAGAATGGGTAAGAGACATCATGACACAATGTTACAGAGACTTCCCGAAGGCGAAAAGTATTCTGTTGACACAGATCTTTATGGCGCAGCAGTAGGCGCAGATATTGACAGATATCTTATTGGTCAGGAAGACTGGACTAAGCTTGTTGATGCTGTTACAAAGGCTTTCATTGTTAAGGTTCAGGAAGTTATTTTTGCTGAGCTCCTTGCAGCTCCGGACAAGCTCCCGGTTCAGGATGGCTTCGTAGAGACTGGTGCTCTTAACACAGCAAACAGAAAGAAGTTCAATAAGATTCTTCAGAATGTATCTGTCGCTAATGACAACGCAGATGTTGTAATTGTTGGTACCATGGTAGGCCTTCAGGAGCTTGAAAATCTTATCAGCGTTAACTGGATTGCAGACTCCCAGAAGGAAAGCGTTGCAACCATCAGCCGTCTTGGTAACTATGGTCGTTACCAGATCGTTGAGATTCCGCAGAGATTTGCAAGAAATGATGTAACCAAGGATATCTACAACGATAATGTTCTTTATGTATTTGCAACCGGCGACGAGAAGATCATCGACTTCATTGATGTCGGCGAGACTATCATTGACGAAATCACCGAGAGAGGCGAAGCAAACGGCAACATTTCTGACCTTATGAAGTATGAGGTTCAGAGAGAGTTCGGTGCCGCTGCTCGTCTTGGCAGATACTTAGGCGAATGGACTATCACTGAAGACTAATTAAATTTAAAGAGAGTGCATTAATTTGCACTCTCTTTTTTGAATAAAAGGAGAAAAATATGGCTAACAAAAAAAAAGTTACAGGCGATGTTGCGACAGAAATTGAAACTGTTAAGACTACCGCTGTTAAAGAAGAAGCAAAAGTAAAAAAAGAGTTTAAAGATTCTGACTATGTTTTGTGCCGTTCTGTTTGGTCTGGTGGATTAAACATCACATGTAAGTCTGGTGCCACATACGAGTTTAAGAAGTATGGTACTGACTGTGATATTGAGTATAGGGATTTAGTATACCTTATCAGAAAGAATTCAGATCATATCTTTGCTCCGAGATTTGTAATCTTAGACGAAGATTTTCTGGAGGATTTTCCGCAAGTTAAGAGAGTGTATTCAACAATGTACTCCCCTACCGAGCTTCATACAATACTCGAACTGCCTATCAGCCAGATGAAAACAGAGATAGAAAATCTCCCGGATGCAACTAAGAAGACACTTTTAAGTTTAGCGGCTACTGAAGTTGCAAATGGTCGTCTTGATAGTATTAAGAAGGTTAAGGCATTGTCGGAGATTTTTGGATCCGATTTTAATTTACTGAGCGAACTTTTTAGTAATTAAGGAGGTATTACATGACCCTCCAATATGAAGATATATTTTCTATATTTTTAAGTAAAATTACCGACTATTCTTTTTTAGAGTATGATGAGAATTTTGTTAGAGGACAGATGGTGTCTTGGTTACACTCTTCGTCTTCCTCTCCCCGACTGAGAGCTAAATTTTCGACGCTTGCTCTGAATGACGAAGAAGCTGTTTTAAGCTTTTCTTTGAAAAACTCGGTGGACGAACAGTCCGACTGCGGTTTTGTTACTGACATATTGGCTCGTGCAATGGTGATTGCTTGGCTTGAACCGGAGGTTAAAAACGTTCTTTTAACCAAACAGTTACTGACTGGTTCAGAAGAAAAATTTTATGCTCAAGCTAATCACATTTCTCAGTTAGAACAGATGTTAGCTACCGCAAAAACTGAATTTAAAAACATTCTCCGAGATTATGGGTATTTAAATAACTCATACATAAAGGAGTAATTATGAAGCATAAATATGGTAATTTTACAGAAACACAGATGTTATTAACTAAAAAGTCAATTCGCAAGCAGATATTCTTCTTATTGCTGTGTGTTGACCCGAAAACAAAAGATAATTATACACACGTTGATGTTGACGAAGCTTTTAAAGGTTTGCTGTACAAACTCGACGGACTAAACAGTGTTTTGGGTGAGCCGCAAGAATTAGTAGATACAATTAGTTTGCTTGAAGAGGCTTTAAAAAAATATAATGAACCTAACTTTAACTTCCGAGTATATAGACGGCTGGTTTTAAATGCGGGTTCTTTAATTGATACCATAAGGGAGGTCGATTAGATGCCTTCTTTATCAGAATATAAAACACGCTTATCGCGTCAAGGTAATATTATTGGTCAAACACACAAGAGCAACGCGGACATGATAATGGAGCAAACTTGGGATAGAGATATTCAAAGTAAAAAATGTTACATATACGATTATTATCATGATGATCAGCCTTGGTTGCGAGAAGGTATGACATACGAAAACACAACAAAAACACCAATAGATGCAAAATTCATCATTACAACAGCCCAGTCTTTAGATAAAGACCGTGTTACTGTTATGCTTCAGTTTAAACCGAGCGAAAAGATTAAGTTTAGTGAGGGCGATGATTTGTATTATTACGAAACTGATTACAGAGGAAAATATAACTGCGACTACCCTTGTGGCATGTACTGTGACATTCCCGACGAATATGGTGTCTATCATAAATGGATTATTTGTGCAAGGCAGATCGGTAATCAGTTCCAAAAGTATTTGATACTCCCTGCCAATTACAGATTTTCGTGGGTGGAAACCAACGGAAACAAAAGGGTTATTAGGCGTGTATGGGGAGCCACAAGAAGCCAGAATTCGTAAAGTTATGCGCTTCATAAGGGAAACCTTATGTCGAAAGTTCTCTAATGCTGGGAACTCCTTAGAGTCTTACAAACTACAACGCAAGAATGAAATATATCTAAACGTGAATGTTTAAAAATTGTAAGAATTGGACAATCAGCAGCGAAGTTCCGAATAGGAATGCGCTCAACGACTATATGGGCAAGTGCCCTAACGGGAACAACCTAAGTTGCGAAAGCAATATGGTTTTGATATAGTCTGAACTTCGTGTGAAAACACGAGAAAATCATATACGTTTGATAATTAGACAGGACAGCGGGTAGCTCCCGTTTTGTTACATCTCCTAATGTAACAATAACTGTCTTTTTATAATGCAAATTTTAGGAGGAATTTAGCATGAAAAGAACTGTTTATAATAAGAAAATATTTACAGCAAATCAAATTCAAGACATTTTAGATATGTATATCAATCAAAAAATTTCGAGTGTAAAAATAGGTGCAAAATATGGATGTTCTCATAAGGTTATATTACGTTTATTGGAAGAACAAAATATAGACCATTCATGGAAGCCAAAAAGAAAATACGCTATAAATGAAACTTATTTTGACACAATAGACACTCCAAATAAAGCATACATATTAGGGTTTTTATATGCAGATGGTTCTAATTGTTTAGATAAGTGCACAGTTACAATGTCGCTACAAGAAGAAGATCGCGATATTCTTGAAAGGATTCGTAGAGAAATTGGTAGCGAAAAGCCATTGGAATATTTAGATTATACGAATAAAAATGATGGTGGATACACTTATAAAAATCAATATAGGCTATTGCTTTTTAATAAGCACATATGCAAAACTCTCGAAACAATTGGTATGATTCCAAACAAAAGTTTAAAACTAGAGTTTCCAAACATAAAGCCTGAATTGTATCCTCATTTTGTAAGAGGGTATTATGATGGTGATGGAAGCGTTTATCGACAAATTAAAAATGATAATAACCATGCGGTGATTCTAACAATCACTTCTACCGAGGAGTTTTGTAAAAAATTAGTCGATATATCCGAAAAATATATCGGAATAAAAACTAATTATTACGATGCATCTTGTCGTAATGGTGTTACAAAAGTTTTTACGATAAGCGGTAGAAATGTAGTTAAGAAGTTTTTAGATTGGATGTATCAAGATGCTGATTTGTTATTAAAAAGAAAACAT
>JAEIGA010019936.1_pt1 | contig 10219 bp, 14 predicted proteins | sample 9270691 | NCBI WGS metagenome assembly JAEIGA01 (sample SAMN17057246, study PRJNA624740) | gut metagenome | biome: biome; isolation source: fecal sample | host: Bos grunniens | place: China: Xizang | collected 2019
ACATGAGACCCGGGAGCGCGACTTGGAAAATGTACAAAGGAGAAAGTGATGGACAGGGAAATTAGAGCATTTATATTTGAGGTCCGCGCTGAACAGGATGAAGAGCACGGGCACTTTTTGACGGGGCAACCCATTGTTTACAACGAGCGTACAGATTTAGGCTGGTACGACGAAATAATCGACGATGACGCACTAGCGGAGACAGATCTTCGTGATGTGCGTTTTTTAGTTAATCACAATACGGACATGATCCCGCTGGCACGTAGCAGGAACAACAATGCCAACAGCACCATGCAGATGACTGTTGAGGCGGGCAAGGGCATGTTCATTCGCGTGAATCTCGATACTGAGAACAACGCGGAAGCACGAAGCCTGTATTCGGCGGTCGAACGTGAAGACATAACCGGAATGTCATTCATGTTCGCCGTCGATAAGGATACATGGGAAGACCTCGAGAGCGAGCACCCCACAAGACACGTAAGAAGTATTTCTAAGGTGTTCGAGGTGTCCGCCGTGACCTTCCCGGCATATGAAGCAACATCAATCACTGCGCGCGGGTTGTCTGATGCACTGGAGAGTGCGAAGGCATCACTGGAGAGTGCAAAAGCGGAGCAGAGAGCGATCGAGCTCAAGAAACGCAAACTCAAAATGCTTATGGAGGTAAAAACATGGAATTCACAAGCATGACCGTCGAAGAGCTTGAGGCAAGACTTGCACAGCTTCCCGATGAAATCGAGAAGGACGGCGCAGACCTCGATGCACTCGATGCAGAATTCAAGGGCATCACAGCAGAGCTTGACGCCCGTAAAGCGGCTGCCGCTAAGAAGGCGGAACTCAGAGCCGCAGTAGCAACCGGCGCAGGTGCCGTAATTACAGAAGTTCCTAAAGAGGAGAGAAAGATCATGACAAACGCAGAAGTTCGTGCCAGCCACGAGTATAACGTAGCATATGCAAATTACATTAAGACCGGCAACGATGCAGAGTGCCGCGCACTGCTGACCGAGAACGTATCCGGCAATGTTCCGGTAGCAACCTATGTCGAGGGCAGAGTCCGCACCGCATGGGATCGCGACGGAATCACAAGCCGCGTAAGAAAGACCTTCCTGAAGGGCAACGTGAAGATCGGCTATGAGATCAGCGCCGACGGTGCATATGTTCACACAGAATCCTCCAACACGGCAGTTACAGAGGAATCTCTGTCTCTCGGCATCGTCAACCTTGTCCCCCAGAGCATCAAGAAGTGGATTTCCATTTCTGATGAAGTCTATGATCTGGCTGGCGAGGAATTCCTTGACTACATCTACGACGAGCTGACATACAGAATCGCCAAGAAACTCGCTGACGCGATCATCACCGATATTGAGGCTTGCGGCACAACTTCCGCGACAAGCCTTCCCGCTGTTCCGAAGATCACATCCACGACCGTTACTGTCGGCCTTGTGGCTCAGGCACTCGCCGAACTGTCCGATGAGGCGGCTAATCCCGTTGTCATCATGAACAAGGCCACATGGGGGACCTTTAAGGCAGCTCAGGCGGCGAACGGATACAACTATGATCCTTTTGAGGGTCTGCCGGTAGTCTTCAACGACACAATCAGCAAATTCTCTGCCGCTACCACCGGCGTAACTTATGCAATCGTTGGCGATCTCGGCCTCGGTGCACAGGCGAACTTCCCGAATGGTCAGGAAATCGAAATCAAATTCGATGACAAAACCAAGATGGAATATGACCTGATCAGAATTCTCGGCAGAGAGTATGTCGGACATGCAGTCGTAGCGCCTAAGGCGTTCTGCAAGATCTGCCACTGATTCACAGCATAAAGGGGAACGAAATGAAAGTATTTATTGCGATACCGTCAATGGACACCGTGCCCGCTCTTTTCTGCCAGTCATTAGCACTGCTTCAAAGGGCGGGCGATACTGTTGTCGGGTTTCAGGTCGGGTCGCTTGTCTATAATGCAAGGAATGAACTTGCGAGACAGGCGATCAAGGCAGAGGCCGACTGGGTACTGTGGTTGGATTCGGACATGGTGTTCGAGCCTGACCTGTTAAAAAGGATGCTGGCGGTATGTAAGGAAAACGGCATTGATTTTCTTACTGCCGTTTGTTTCAGACGCAAGCCGCCATACACTCCATGCCTGTTCGACCGTCTTGAGAAGGTCGGCCACGGGGCAAGCTACACCGCTATCATGTCAGTTCCGGAAGGGCGCTTTAAGGTCGGCGGGTGTGGCTTCGCAGGTGTGCTCATGTCTACGGATGTGCTGTTATCTGTGGCGGCGAAGTTTGGCGGAAGAATGTTTGACCCGATGGAGGGATTCGGAGAAGACGTTTCTTTCTGTTGGCGGGCAAGGCAGTGCGGTTATGAAATCTGGTGCGACTCAGAGATTGAGCTGGGTCACGTCGGAAACATGGTCGTCACGCGTGAATTTTTTGAAGCATACAACGAAGGACACAAGTCATGATTGATAAAGTAAAACTTGCGCTCAGAATCACAACCAATGCCTTTGATGTGGAAATTTATGACCTCATCGAGGCGGCATTAAGGGATTTAGGCATCGCCGGCGTGGCCAATGATGATACTACGGACCCGCTTATTATTCGGGCGGTTATCACGTACTGCAAATGCCACTTTGGAGAGCCTGATGAATACGACCGCTTGAAGAGGGCTTATGATGAGCAGAAAGCGCAGTTGTCAATGGCTACGGGGTACACGACATGGACAGGAGCACAGTGATCACTCTCATCGGCTCGACCAACGAACAGGATGATTACGGCGTGTGGAGGCTGACCCGAACAGAACATGAAGTATTTGCACAGGTCGACTCTGTGACGCGCGCGGAATTCTTCGAGGGCGGTCGCAACGGTCTGAATCCCGAATTCAAGTTCACCATGTTCGCGGGAGATTACGACCGCGAAACCGAACTGATTTACAACGGAGACCGCTATTCCATCTATCGGAGTTATCACGGGCGCAATGATCGGGTCGAACTGTATGCGGAACGGAAAGGCGGGACAAATGGCAGTAGTTAATTCATCAAAGATGAACTTCCAAGATGTTGTAAACGACCTCTTACAGGACTACTACCGCGAGGGCGTTGTGGAAACCATGACGGAAGTCATTCCGCAAGTGGCGAAAGAAGCTGCTAAGAAGCTGAAACAGACGTCACCAAAAGGATCCAGCGGGAAGTACGCGAAAGGATGGGCAGTAAAGGTTGAGAAGGGCCGTATTTCTACGGGCGCTACTGTCTACGGAAAGTCTGGCACTTATCAGCTCGCTCATCTGCTTGAGCATGGACACGCTACAAGAAACGGAACGGGCAGAACATTCGACGACACACCCGCACATCCGCACATCGCAGAGGTCGAGAAATGGGCTGTTAATGAGGCATACGACAGGATAATGCACAAATTGGAGGCCGCTCCATGACATACAAAGAAATAAAGACAATGGTGGCGTCTATTGGGTATCCGTGTGCTTATTATCAGTTTCCGAACGATACCCCGCAGGCGCCGCCTTTTATTTGTTTTTTCTTTCCGAACAACTCGGATTTGATAGCCGATGACAGCAACTATCAAACGATAGCACACCTTGCTATCGAGCTTTACACAGATGCAAAAGACTTCGATGCAGAGGAAGCAGTCGAGACTGTACTTGCCAATAACGGCATGGTATGGACTCGGAGCGAAACGAGCATCGACGCAGAACGAATGTATGAAGTCGTCTATGAAATGGACGTCATCATTACAAAGGAGAATAACAATGGCTAACAAGATTAAATACGGTCTGAGCAATGTACATTATGCGGTCGCCACGATCGCGACAGACGGTACGGCAACATACGCCACTCCCGTAGCGATTCCCGGCGCCGTCAATCTCAGCCTTACGCCTCAGGGTGATAACGTCAAATTTTATGCTGACGATATTGAGTACTGGGTGGCGAACGGCAACAACGGTTATCAGGGCGATCTTGAGATCGCGGTTGTCCCTGACGCTTTCTGTCAGGATGTGCTTAATGAAATCGTGGACTCCAAAAATGTGCTTGTGGAAGACGCCAATTCCGCAGTCGTGCATTTTGCGCTCCTTTTCCAGTTTAAGGGGGATCAGGAAGCGACAAAGCACGTCCTTTATAACTGCACATGCAGCCGCCCGGACGTGGCAAGCGCAACAAAGGGCGAGAGCATTGATGTTCAGACTGAAAAGCTCACAATCACGGCATCGACGATCTATAACGCGTCGCTCCAGAAGAACATCACGAAGGCCCGCACAAAGGCAGACACTGATGCTACCTCTTACGCAGGATGGTATAGCGCAGTGTACGTTCCGACCGCGGCAACAGCTACGACCTGACAAGGGAAGGGGGAGCAATGTACGGAGAAATTCAAATCGGTTCAAAAAAGGTAGGGATGCTGTCAAACGCGGCGTCCCTTTATGTTTATAAGAATATCTTCCATGAGGATTTCTTAAAGAAACTGCAAGAAGAAAATCCCGACGAAGATCTGTTCCAGAAGATGGGCTTCGTTATGGCGAAGATGGCAGAGGTCGAGAGGCCTTCTGAGCTGATGAAAATGAACATCGACAGTTTCTATGATTGGCTGATGGGCTTTGATCCGCTCGACGTGGTTCTTGCTACGGAAGACATCTCTAAACTGTATCTTGCAAGCAAGGACGGCTCAAGCGTCCCAAAAAACATGGGCGGATGACCGACCGCCCTCATACAACGGGTCTATTTATGCTCCGATGCTTCGAGATGGGTCTGAACATTAACGACCTGCATTATCTCGACGAGGGGCAAGTTATTGACATGATTATTGAACGCGGAAACGATGACTGCGAATACGCAGAGATCGCAACGCAGAAAGATTTTGACAGGTTCTAACATGGCTGGAAGTCGCATAAAAGGTATCACCATTGAGATTGATGGAAATACCACTAAACTCCAACAATCGCTAAGCGGCGTAAATAAGGACCTCAAGAACACACAGGATGCGCTTAAGGATGTAGGCAAACTTCTCAAATTGGATCCCGGCAACGTCACATTGTTGGAACAGAAGCAGAAGAACCTCACTAAGGCGATTGAAAGCACTAAAGACAAACTCAACCAGTTAAAGGACGCACAGTCACAGGTCGCGAAAGGGTCTGACGAATGGGACGCCCTGCAACGTGAAATTGTCGCGACAGAACAGGACCTCAAGTCGCTGAAAAAGGAACAGAGTGATTTCGGAAGTGTTTCCGCACAGGTCCTCAAAGACGTCGGAAGCAAGGTCTCGGAAGTCGGCAACAAGATTTCTGACTTAGGAAAGAAGTTCAGCGGTGTCTCTGGTGCGGCGGCGGGCTTCGTCGGTGCGCTTGGCAAACTCGGTTATGATGCGGTAACGAGTGCCGATGACCTCAATACACTTTCCAAACAGACAGGCATCAGTACAGACACCTTGCAGAAGATGAAATACGCGTCCGACCTTGTGGACGTTTCCCTCGAAGACATCACGGGCGCATTGAAGAAAATGAAGCCCAAAATGGTCGATGGAAATGCGACGTTCGAGAAGCTGGGCGTCAGTGTCCGCGATGCAAACGGAAACCTTCGTGGCGCCGAAGAAGTCTTTTACGATGCTATCAAAGCAATGTCGCAGATTGAGAATGAAACCGAACGCGATCAGGTCGCTATGGAATTGTTTGGAAAGTCTGCTGACCAGTTAGCGGGCATCATTGACGATGGCGGCGAATCCCTTAAGGAATATGGCCAGCAGGCCGAAGAGATGGGGCTGATTCTTGACGGCGACACGCTCGATGCGCTGAATCAGACCAACGACACCATCGACCAAGTTAAAGCCACGACTGCGGCGACACTTGCACAGGTGGGCGCTGATGTAGCAACTGTTCTCGCTCCTGCTGTTGAGAAAATAGCGCAGTTCATTTCTGACATCACCGCAAAACTCCGCGAACTGACACCCGAACAGACTCAGCTGATTCTGACCATTGCGAGCATTATCGCGGTGATCGCGCCGGTTATCATCATTATCGGAAACATTGTAACGGGTATCGGTGGATTGATTACTGCTATCGGTGCGGTCGCGGGCGTTCTTGGCGTAGCAGCTTCGACGGTCGGAATTGTAATCGCGGCTATTGCGGGTATAATCGCAATCATTGTTCTGTGCATTACTCACTGGGATCAAATCAAAGCAAAGGTCAAAGAGGTATGGGAATCAATTTCCACGTACATGGCGAACCTCAAGGAAGCTGTATCGACCAAGTGGGCCGAGATTAAGCAGAACATTGCCGAAAAGATTCAGTCGATCAAGACAGATGTCCAAGAGAAGTGGGCGCAGATCAAGTCGGATACCATTCAGAAATTTACTGATATGAAGAACGATGCGCTTCAAAAGATCATCGACCTCAAGGATGGCATCAAGAAGAAAATCGATGACATCAAGGGATTCTTTACGGATCTCGTTTTGAAGATCCCGAAACCCGAACTCCCCAAACTCCCTCATTTTTCACTTGAAACATCATCCAAGGAGATTCTCGGAAAGACGATAACATATCCCACTGGGTTCGATGTTGAGTGGTATGCAAAAGCAATGACGAACCCGTATCTGTTCACGTCTCCCACTATAGTGGGCGCGGGCGAAGCGGGTGCGGAAGTCATGTACGGTCGTGACAACCTCATGAGGGACATCGCACAGGCAACTGCGGCAAACAACGAGTCACTGATTGATGGAATCTATGTAGCATTCTCTACTGCACTGCGTCAGGCAGACCTCACGGTGGAGATCAATGAGAGAGAATTCGGAAGAATCGTAAGGGAGGCAAGGTTATGAGAGTACCGATCAAATACATTGCCTCGTCAGGCAGAGAATACAGTCTGATGTCCAACGGTATCAGACAGAAAAACGCGGATTATCACAAGTGGGCATGGAGAGTCGAAGGCACAAAACTTCAGCACGGAGTGCGAGTTGCAGACTTCTCGCGAGAACCCGCGAATTACGAAACGGAGTTGTACATTTCGGGTGGAGAAGCAGAAAGACAGAGGGTCATCAATGCCTTGCATGATGATTTTGAAAATGATGTCAGAAGCAAAAAGACGGGGATACTTATATGGGGAAGTCACTACATCAAATTCTTTATAGTGAGTTCTGACACATTCCCCGCAGAGAACAACATCGAGACGGTGAATAAAATCGGCATATATGCTCCTTATCCTTTCTGGATCGAGGAGTTGACCATCTCAATGCCTCCGTCACAGGAAACAGAGAGTGAATTCCTCGACTTCCCGTATGACTTTGCATATGATTTCACTGCGCCGGTCATCGGGCAGAAAATCGCGCAGTCAGACTTTCCATTTGAATCTGAATTCGAAATGATTATCTACGGTTTCGTGGACAATCCTCGAATCACCATCAACGGATACAGTTATGTCTTATACACAACGATTCCACAGGGTGCATATGTCATTGTTGATTCAAGGGCAAAGACCATAACTCAGTACAACTCAAACGGCACACGGACGAACAAGTTTAACTATCGTAACAAAACGGACAGTGTATTTCAGAAGATACCGAAAGGGAATCTTGAGATCACGTGGGACGCAAGTTTTGGTGTTGACTTGAAGATTTATCATGAACGGTCTGAACCAAGAGCGGAGGTGATGGCATGATTGTTGTTGCTGATGCAAATGGTGTTGATCTTCGTGCATTGCAGTTTACCGAATATGATTTTGAGATAGGTGACACCGAAAACACTTTCCTCGTCACTTGTCTCAGAGGTGAATGGGAGACTATCTACGATGGGTCAAGAATTTACATTCCTGACACTGAGTACGGTGGTCTTTTTAAACGTCTCAAGACCAACACGAAGAACGGCACGATCTCATGCGGTGGATATACGTGGAGGGGAATGTTGCAAAACAAAATCCTCTGTCCTCTGTCCGGTCAGGACTATGCGGTCGATTCGGGCGAACTCAACGCAATCATTGGTTCAAGAGTATCAACTGCGTTTCCAAACCTTTTCGAAGGTTCAAACGAGTCAACTGGTATTACTGTGACCTACCAATACAACCGATATGTGACCTTGTACGAAGGGTTGAAGGCAATGCTCAAATCGGTTGGATATAAGATGAGAATCTCATACGACCAAGCCGATGGAAAGGTCAAAGTCGAGGCAGTACCTATCGTGGACTACTCAAGCCAAATCGAATACTCCTCCGACATGAATGCGAACTACTACATGACCAAAGAGGGCATGGGAGTCAATCATCTCATTTGTCTTGGACAGGGAGAGTTGAAAGACCGTACCGTGGTGCATCTGTATGTAGATGCGAACGGCAACATCAGCCAAACGCAATCATACTTCGGAGTTGACGAGATTGCACAAGTCTACGACTACGCGGGAGCATCAAGAGATGACCTCATCCAGTCAGGTACGGATCAGTTGAAGAACGCAAGGAATCAGAACTCCTTCCGCATCGACCTTGAGTCTGAAACGGATGTAGAGATCGGTGATATTGTTGGTGGCAGAGATTACACATCGGGCATGAGAATGACCGCTCCAATCACCACAAAGGTGGTCACATGGAGGAACGGATTTGAAAAGACGGAGTACAAACTCTCTGATGATGTCACCATTGAGTTAGGTGCGAGAAGCCTTATGAAAGTAAGCAGAAAGGCAGAAAGATGAACATTATCACAGGATACAGAAATGATCCGCACATCACTTCTCAACAGTTGCGGAATACATACATCCCGATTTTTGGTGAAGACGCGTGCATCCTTGATGTCGGGTCGAAAATGGCAGTCACAGTCATCTCTGCTAATGAGATTGAGATTGCTGACGGTCAGCTGATCTGCGAGGGATGCACGGCAGAGATTGCACACGGTACGACCGAGTCACTAACTATCGACAACGGCACACAGGCAGAGCAGAGGATCGACCTGATCGTTGCAAGATACACAAAAGACTCCGGTACGGGTGTTGAGGATATGCAGTTGGCAGTGGTAAAAGGAACTCCCGCCGCATCCAGTCCCGCGATACCGTCATACAACGATGGTAAAATCTCAGACGGAGATTCTCCCGTAGATTTCCCCATTTACAGAGTGAATTTGGACGGCATCAGCATTACATCTGTAGATCCTCTTGTGGACGTGGTAAGCGTTCCGGGCATGGTGGAAGAAGTGCAGAACGGAGTCGATGCAATCGTCACACGGACGGACAGATTCTATGTGTTCAGATTCCCTTCCATCTCGACTGCGGATGATACAAGCGCAATTGGTGCGGCATTGCAGAATATTTTGTCGAGAGGATTGGGCGACATCACTTTCCTGTGCTACATCTTCCGCACAGGTGCGTGGCAGTTGAACGGTTTCGGAAGTGTCCGTAGCGGAGAAGCAAGGGCGACATTCGTTAATGGTTATAACGGACAGATTACGGTCGTGAGCAGAACGACAACATCTGCGTTGACCGTTATCAGAACACTGTGAGGTGATGGCATGAGAAGTAATGTAAAGAGCGGTTTAAGCGACGTGTTAGAGCGACTTGAAGCATTGGGGGTGTAAGTCTATGGATACTTCCAAAATCATTAGGGGCATCGTCAACGGCAGAAATTACACCGTGACCGCTCCAATCGTAAAAGAGGACTATGGTCTGTACTTGCAGATTGAGGGGGTAGAGTTACCGCCCACGTATCAAGTGGACTTTTCCAATTCAGAGAACAATGGAACGTCCATAACGATGATTGGAAATGCTGACGGTGTGCTGATTCCTCGTGAGTTCATTGACACAGGAAAAGACGTGTTTGCGTTTTTGTACCATGTCGGCACTGACTACGGCAAGACCGTCTATAAATTCCGCATCCCGAACAAGTTAAGACCCGAGCGCACAAATATAGAACCGACACCCGAAGAGCAGAGCGTTATCGACCAGACCATTGCCGCTCTGAATGAAGCGGTAGAATCCGCACAAGACGCACAACAGGCGATAGAGAATATGTCCGTATCTGCACAGACTTTGTCAGAGGGGTCATCCGCAACAGTCACCAAGACAGAATCCGAGGGAGTTGTGCATCTCACTTTTGGTATCCCGACAGGCGCAACAGGCGCAAAGGGTGATAAGGGTGACAAGGGAGATAAGGGTGACACAGGCGCACAGGGTATTCAAGGCGAACAGGGAATACAAGGTGCTAAAGGTGACAAAGGCGATAAAGGCGATAAGGGCGAAAAAGGCGATACTG
>JAEIGA010019937.1_pt1 | contig 10219 bp, 7 predicted proteins | sample 9270691 | NCBI WGS metagenome assembly JAEIGA01 (sample SAMN17057246, study PRJNA624740) | gut metagenome | biome: biome; isolation source: fecal sample | host: Bos grunniens | place: China: Xizang | collected 2019
CACCTTGATGCTGAGTCTATTGACTGGCTAGAGCAACACCTTCACCAATATGCTGGTACCGTAATCTGTATCACTCACGACCGCTATTTCTTGGATAATGTAGCAGGTTGGATTCTTGAGTTGGACCGCGGCGAGGGTATTCCATGGAAGGGTAACTATTCTTCTTGGCTTGAGCAAAAGACTGCTCGTATGGCTATGGAGGAGAAGCAAGCTAGCAAGCGTCGTAAGACTCTCGAGCGCGAGTTAGAGTGGGTGCGCATGGCGCCTAAGGCTCGTCAAGCTAAAGGTAAAGCGCGTCTTGCGGCTTACGACCGAATGCTCAACGAAGAGCAGAAGGAGCGCGAGGAGAAGCTCGAGATCTTTATCCCTAACGGACCTCGTCTTGGTAATAAAGTTATTAATGCAGAGGGAGTTAGCAAGGCATTTGGCGATAAACTTCTCTTTGAGAATCTCGACTTTATGCTCCCACCTAACGGCATCGTGGGTATCATTGGTCCTAATGGTGCGGGTAAGACAACTCTATTCCGTATGATTATGGGTATGGAGCAAGCTGACAAGGGTACCTTCACCGTTGGTGAGACCGTACGTGTAGGTTATGTAGACCAAGTACACTCCAACATTGATCCTAACAAAACAGTCTTTGAGACTATCGCAGAAGGCACCGAATATATACGCGTAGGCGGACGCGAGATCAACGCTCGTGCATACCTCAGCCGCTTCAATTTTACAGGTGCAGACCAAGAGAAGAAGTGTGGTGTACTATCGGGTGGTGAACGCAATCGTTTGCACTTGGCATTGACACTCAAGTCAGAGGCTAATGTACTCTTGCTCGACGAGCCTACCAACGATATTGACGTGAATACCTTGCGTGCATTGGAGGAAGGTTTGGAGAACTTCGCTGGTTGTGCGGTAGTTATCTCCCACGACCGTTGGTTCCTGGATCGTATTTGTACGCATATTCTTGCTTTTGAGGGTGATAGCAAGCTCTACTGGTATGAGGGCAGCTACTCCGAATATGAGGCGCATAAGAAACTTCGCCTCGGTGAGGATGCCACGGAGCCAAAACGTATTCGCTATCGCAAGTTAGAATAATAAGAAAGGGCACTTTTCACAGTGCCCTTTTTATTATCTTGTCCGCTAAACCTTAAACCTTCATCCTTAAACCTTCTCTATAATACCGCCTCCGACAAGCAATCCGTCTTTGTAAACTACTAGCGACTGTCCAGGGGCCACTCCCCATACGGGCTCATCGAAGTGTATATGCAATTGGTTATCCACAATGGTCAATTTCCCTTTAATAGCTGGGGATTTATAGCGAATACGTGCTTCTACTTCTGCTGTTTCTTGCAGCCAATCTATGTCACGTACATGATAATTCTTCGCGCGAACTACCGTTGTATATAGTTCATCGTGATCGCCGAGGGTCACCGTATTGTTTTGCGCATCAATATGTGTAACATGTTTGGGACTACCCAATGCGATACCTAATCCTTTGCGTTGTCCAATCGTGTAGTAACAATACCCTTTGTGCAACCCCAATATCTTGCCACTAGCGTCAATGTAGTTGCCTGTGGGCACTTGCACGCCTTGCTCTGATAGAAAACTGTGATAGTCGTTGTTAGGGATAAAGCAAATGTCTTGACTCTCAGCTTTTTTGCTCAATGTTTCAAACCCATGATCCAATGCGATTTGTCGTACTTCTGTTTTAGTTAGACCACCTAGTGGGAAGATGGTTTTACGCAAATTTTCTTCGGTTAGCATCCACAAGAAATAGGTTTGATCTTTTTGTGTGTCTACTGCATTTTTTAGATAATAATGCCCCCTATGTTCTGATATTTGTGCGTAGTGCCCCGTGGCAATATAATCGCAACCAAATTCCTCAGCGGCTTGCATCAGTTTACCCCATTTGATATGTGAATTGCACATTACACAAGGATTGGGCGTGCGCCCGCACGCGTACTCACTTACAAAATTGGCTATCACATGCTCCTTGAAAGTATCGCGAAAATCCAATACATGATGTTCGAATCCTAGTACTTTAGCCATATGTTTGGCTTCGGTGATACTATCTTCCGAACAACAACTTTTCTTATTTTGACCACGTGCAACAGGTTTGGGATCAAAAGTGCGGAATGTGGCTCCGACTAACTCATATCCTTGCTCTAGTAGCAAGATCGCTGCTACGGTAGAATCAATACCGCCAGACATCCCTATAAGTACACGTTTGGACATAAATTCTCTATTTTGAGCGCAAAAGTACAGAAAAATTTTGATATGTGCAAAAAAAGTTGTAACTTTGCGCATTATTTGTACAAACTAATTAATAATATGAAAAAACTTACACTTTTACTTTTATCTGTGTTTGCACTTACTGCAGTAGCACAGGTAACAACTATTCCTGCTATTATCCAAAAGGGATATGATGGAGAGGTGACTATCATCTTTAACCCTAATGAAGGTAACAAAGGAATGGCAGGTGCTACTAAGTGCTATGCACACACAGGACTCATTACTAGTGCTTCATCTAGTGATGGTGATTGGAAAAATGTAGTAGAGGGTTGGCGTGCCAATACTAGCAAGACTCAGCTCACTCAAGATGGTAGTAATTGGAAACTAGTTATTCCTAATATCTACGAGTTCTACAATTGCCCTACAACTACAGAAATCAGGAAACTTGCTTTCGTATTTCATGATGGTCCTAGCGGATCCAAAGAAGGTAAGACTGCTGAAGGTACTGATATATTCGTAGAATTGGCTGAAGAGGGATTGGCTGTATCTATTAATGATTTACCTGAGATATCTTCGCTCAATACCAAAGTGACTCTCAAGGGTAATGCTACTGCCTCTGCTGATCTTACCCTTAAAATTAATGGCGAGACTGTAAAGACAGGGACCGGTACTGAACTTACTTATGAATATACTTTTGCTCAGCAAGGCAATTATGCTATAGAGTTCTCTGCAAATGATGGTACCAATACAGCAGAAGCTACTGCTTTCACATGTGTGCCAAATGCTCCAACTAAAGCCAATCGTCCTGCAGGGATCGTTAATGGCATCTACTATGATAAGAATGACCCAACTAAGGTAACTCTCTGTACATATGCTAGTAGCAAGATTGAAGCTGCTAAGAATGTTTTTGTAGTAGGTGATTTCAATAACTGGACCATCTCCAATGATTACCAACTCAAGCAAGCCAGCGATAGCGCATATTTCTGGATTGAACTCACAGGTCTCAACCCTGGCCAAGAGTACGCCATGCAATATGTGGTTGTTCGTGCTGACGGTAAGGTAGTACGCATCTCTGACCTCTATTCTGAGAAAGTTCTTCATGGGGATGATAAATGGATCACTGGCTACAAAAGCAACTATCCAACACAAGGTGATGGTTATGTGACAGTACTTCAGCCTGGTAAACCAGAGTTTGAATGGTCTGATGCTACACTCAACTTCAAACGTCCTAACAAGAACAACCTTGTAATCTATGAGCTTTGGGTATATGACCACACTCCTTCGCGCAATATCAAAGGTCTTATTGAGCGTCTTGACTATATTGAGGATCTTGGCGTAAATGCAGTAGAGTTGATGCCTATTACGGAGTTTGATGGTAATGATAGCTGGGGTTACTCGCCTAACCACTTCTTTGCGCTAGATAAGATGTATGGAACTCCAGAAGAACTTAAAACCTTCATTGACGAGTGCCACAAACGCGGAATCGCAGTCATTCTTGACATGGTGTTCAACCACGCTACAGGTCTCAATCCTATGAATAAACTATATCCTTATGGTACTGAACTTAGTAAAAACCCATGGTTTAATGTGAATGCACCTCACTCCGACAATGTGTACGAGGATTGGAACCACGAATTTGTTCCTACTAAGACTATGTTCACTCGCTCACTAAGCTATTGGCTTACAGAGTACAAGGTGGATGGCTTCCGTATGGATCTTAGTCACGGACTTTGTGGTACCAAGGCCAACACTTCTGTGGATAATATCAAACATTACTACCAACACGGTGTTAAGGCTGTTTCTCCTGATGCATACATGATTCTTGAGCACTGGGGTAGTAATATGGGTAGTGAGCGTCCTGCTCTTGTTAGGGAAGGTATGATGTGTTGGGATAATACCACCAACGCATATTATCAAACCGCGATGGGATGGCTCAAAGATGGTGATGGATTAGATGTGGCGAACAAAGACAACTATGTAACTTATTGCGAGAGCCATGATGAGGAACGAGCTTTCTTCAAGGCGAAACAATGGGGTAATGGTGACCTTAAAACCAATGAAGAAGCTCGCGTAGCGCGAGTACCTTTGAATATGGCATTCCTGACTATGCTCAATGGACCTAAGATGTTCTATCACTTTGCTGAACTTGGTTTTGACTATTCTAAATACCAAAATGCTCAAGGTAAATGGGGTAAAAACGACTACGGAATCGCTAGCCAACTAGGTGCTGACTACGATTGCAAGATGCAAACTAAATATCGTCCTGAAGGATGGATTAAAGCTGGAAATTGCCGTTTAGATGCTTTCCAAAAAGTCGGTCAAATTATCCAACTTCGTACCCGCCTTATGCCTGAGGTATTTGAGGGTAATCCAACCGCTTCTACACTTGGCTCTGGTAAAAAACTTCGTACAATTCAATGGGGTAATAATGTGTTTGTTGCGGGTAACTTTGATGTGACAGACAACCAAACGGTAAATGTTCCTGCTGGTACATGGTACAACTACTTTGAACAAAACCAACAATCTTCTTCTACCATCACATTGGCTCCTGGCGAGATTGTGATTCTTACTGGTAAGGAAGTCCAATTGCCACATATCGTGACCGATGTAGAGAATGTGCTTGTTCCTGGTGTATCTTCAGAGATTTTGCCTCCATACAATGTGACAATATACAATATCAATGGTCAAGTTGTGTCTGTTCAAAATAATGTAGAGCAAGCTAACTGGGGCGCTTTAAAGAATGGTCTCTATCTCATCCAATATGAGAAGAATGGCCAACGAGTAACTAAGAAAGTGGTTCGTTAATATTTCTATCTAGATAGCTAATTTATCTTATATATGAATATCAAAAACTGCGTCAAATTGGCGCAGTTTTTTTGTGAAATTATTATAAAAAATGTGAAGAATATATATCATATGTTTTTTTTTCAAAAAAAATGTGTATCTTTGCAGCATATTTTAATAATACCGGTATGTTATATAGATCTTTAACATCTGCTGAGATATCTCAGTTGCAACTACAAAATTGTACTGCTACCAATTGGTCGGATATATTGGTGACAGATAGCTTTGATGCGCAATATATACAAGATGTTCGTTTCTCGGGACATATAAAGTTGGGTGCGTTTACCCGTGAATATTCTCTACCAGGAGGGATTAATGTTCATTCTGGCTTGTATCATGCTACGATTCACAATTGCGAGATAGGTGACAATGTGCGGTTGTACAATATACATAATTATATAGCCAATTATCGTATTGGACATGATACATGTATAGAGAATGTCAATGCTATTTTGGTAGATGGTTCTACTAGTTTTGGCAATGGTGTGCGTGTACCTGTAATGAACGAGGGTGGTGGACGAGAAATCCCAATTTTTGATTTCCTGTCGGCTAGTCTAGCATATATCTTGACATTATATCGCCATCGTCCAAAAATGATTAAATTACTGGAGGAACAAATCGACGCATATGCAGCATCAAAGACCTCAAATATGGGAGAGATAGGGCATCATGTACACATTATTAATTGTGGCAGTATTAAGAATGTCAAAATAGGTGAGTATGCAGAACTGTTTGGAGTTAGTAGATTAAAAAATGGTAGTGTTAATTCTAATGTACATGCGCCTATTTATCTAGGAAGTGGGGTTAAATGTAGCGATTTTATTATTTGCTCAGGTGTGAGGATTGATGATTCTACGCTTGTAGATAAATGTTTTGTGGGGCAAGGTTGTAAGTTCGATAAACACTATTCAGCAAGTGAGTCGTTATTTTTTAGCAATTGTCAAGGTATGCATGGAGAAGCGTGCGCAATTTTTGCTGGACCATATACGGTCACTCACCATAAATCTACATTGCTTATTGCAGGTATGTTCTCATTTCTTAATGCTGGTTCAGGTAGCAACCAATCTAACCATATGTACAAACTTGGACCTATACACCAAGGTGTGGCTGAGCGAGGGGCTAAAACTACGAGTGATAGTTATATGCTTTGGCCATGTAAGATTGGTGCTTTTTCGCTCGTTATGGGGCGACATACCAATCATGCTGATACCTCTGATTTGCCATTCTCATATTTGATAGAGAATAATTCAGATAGCTATTTGGTGCCTGGTGCTAACCTACGAACGGTAGGTACGATTCGTGACGCTCAGAAATGGCCTAAACGTGATAGGCGAACAGATCCCCATAAATTAGATCAGATCAATTTCAATCTGCTCAGCCCATATACCGTACAAAAAATGTGGAGAGGCTACAATATACTTGATGATCTGTTGAAGTTGAGTGGTGAGAATACGGAGGTATATGGGTATAAGAATTGCAAAATCCGTAATTCTTCTCTTCGCCACGGACTAGAATTATATAAGATAGGTATTCAAAAATTTTTGGGTAATAGTTTAATCAGTCGCTTGGGAAATCATGCATATACGTCAATCGATGAAATACGCGTTGCATTGCGACCAGATTATGCTATTGGGTTGGGCGATTGGGTAGATTTGTCGGGATTAATTACACCTAAAAGTGAAGTGACAAGATTGCTTAACGATATTGAGCTGCATCACCTGACCATAGATGATGTTCATAATCGTTTTGTTGAGATGCATACTCGTTATTATTCCTATGAATGGACTTGGGCGCTATCTCTTCTTGAGACCGTATGGGGCTGCTCAGTGGATGAGGTAAGCGTAGAACAATTGAAAGATACTATTTCAAGATGGCTAAAGGCTGTGGTGTCGTTAGATAAAAAGGTGTATGATGATGCTCGTAAAGAGTTTGATTTGAATAGTCATACTGGATTTGGAGTGGATGGAAATCGACAACAAGTAGAAGCTGATTTTGAAGAAGTACGAGGGAGTTTTGATTCTAATGCTTTCGTGCAGGCAGTGCTTGAGCATATAAAAATAAAAACTCAATTAGGTGAATCAGTGCTAGATATGCTACAAAAGATTAGTTAAAATAGATTCCCAAAAGTTTTGCTTTTGGGAATCATTTTATAAATATTCTAAATAAATATACTTGGAATTAGAACAAATAGCGAACACCAAGGGTTAAACCATAGAAACCAGCTGTATTGAAATGATTGGCTCCAATGTTCCAACCAATGTTAGGACGATAATCTACAGAGAGTTGCAGTGGGAACCAGAAGTTGTATTCAACGCCTACGTGACCTACTGCACCTACATAGAATGCAGGAGCATTAAAGCCATAGATACCTAAACCAGCACCTACACCAAGAGACCAGTTCCACTCACCTTTTTCGTTCCAAGGAATTGCAGTACCGAATGGGTTAACCCAATCATAAGTAGCTGTAGCACCAATACCAGCGAATGCAGGGATATTTACAGACAAATCAATCATATTTGCCTCTCCCAAACTATGTTGGTATGATAGGTCAACACCATAACCAAGATTCAAACCAATTGCACGTGGTTGTGCTATTGCAGCTGCTGTACCTACAAATGCCAAAATGGCAATCAAAAGAATACTTTTTTTCATAACCGTTTGTTTTAGTAATTAATATTAACTTTACTAAATTATTTTCTTAAAGAAAGATAATTTTCTAAAATATCGTTGCAAAGATACAATATTTTTCTGGACTATGCAAATACTTCTTATATTTTATTGAAAGAAACTAAAATGTACACTACCATAGTTTCTCATCTCTAAAAAGCGCGGATGTGTGCTGAAATCGTTGTTTTTAGAGTGTTCCAGTACAAAAAAACCATCCTCTTTTAATATCCCTTGTTCAAAAATTAAATCGGGTAGGGTCGCCAATTGTGGTAAGTCGTATGGAGGATCTGCGTAGATAAAGTCGTATTGCACATGACATGCTTTCACAAACTTAAATACATCCCCACGAATCAAATGTAAGTTTCTAATCCCTAGTTGTTTGCAACATAAGATGATGAAGTTTTGCTGCGTATGTGCCATCTCCACTGCGGTTACTTCTCTCGCTCCTCGTGAGATAAACTCAATACCAATGCCACCAGTACCTGCAAACAGATCTAGCATATCCACATCCTCAAACTCCATGCGATTTGTGAGAAGATTAAACAAACTCTCCTTAGCAAAATCCGTGGTAGGGCGTGCTGTGATATTTTTAGGGGGCATCAATCGACGCCCCCTAAATGTCCCTGAAATAATTCTCATTATATTCTTGCCTATAACCTATAGCCCGCAGGGCGTCCTATAGCCTATCGCCTAGATATTACTCCCAGTTACCTGCATTGTTATTAGGAGCATCCACAGAACCTACCTTCAAACCAGGGTAGTGATCCAATTTTTGCTCTTTGTCAATGAGGTTCACGCGCTCTTGGTTGTTGAGGTCGTGGAGGTATGTGTCATAGTGAGCACGAATCTCAAAAATAGGCACCTTAATACCTTGTGATGTGGTGTAACCGTTGTTAGTTTCAACCTCAAACTTAACATTGTCGGTATATGGGATGTAGATGATCTCACCAATAGTCTCCTCGGTATATTGACCCTTGTACAATGCTTGAATCATATTGGTAAGGATAGTATCACGACGGAAACCTTGCAAGCCTTCTGCTTTCACTTCGCGGTCGTTCTCCCAAATATAGTTGTACAACATATCCAAACTATCGGTGCCTTGGAATTGCATCTTGCGTTGAGCTTTAAAGCGTGCACGCTCCAAGATCTTAGCTGCCTTGTTCTCGGTCATACCATCCTCCAATTGTTTCTCTGTCAAAGAACCCACTTTATATACCTCTTTCTTAGGTGTAGTTTGAAGATATGTTATAAGTGAATCAAGATCAGCGGTAAAATAGCCTTTGTCCAAACGGAATTGAGCCTCCGCAGTACGCAAACTTACAAGATTGTTGATTACTTTCACTTCGCGTTGTGTACGAGCCTCCTCAAACTTGATAGGAGTGACAACACTGTTTACGCAAATAACAGCCATGAATGCCACAGCTACCACGAGCAATACGTTGATGATAATGTTTTTTGTTTTCATATAGATTTTCTTGTTTATTTACAATTAAATGCTAAATTTGCTGCAAAATTACAAATTCTTTTTCATATGTGCAAATTTTTTTGTAACTTTGCACCCGAAAATAGCAATTTTAGCTTACTATGGCAGCAGAAGATAGCAATAAAGTTCTTTACGATATCCTTATCGAGCGTTTGGATCTTCTCCGAACTTTGGATAAGGAGGGAGATTCCGATCGTCGTCGTCATGTGGCGCGTGAGACCAGGGAACTTCATGCTCCTTTGGCTCATCGATTGGGCCTATATGTTATCAAAACAGAGATGGAGGACCTCTCTCTCAAATTCTTGGATTACAAGACCTATAAGTATATCGCACATGCTCTAAATGAGAAAAAAGCTCAGCGTGATGCCTATATTGCCGCGTTCATTACTCCTTTGGAGCAAAATCTCATGGAGCACGGCTTTCAGTTTACCATCAAGGGCCGTCCTAAGTCCATTCATAGTATCTACAACAAGATGCAATCCCAGCGTTGTGATGTGGATCGCATCTATGATCTCTTTGCCATCCGTATTATTCTTGACTCGCCGCTAGACCGCGAGAAGTTGGATTGCTGGCAAGTATATTCGATTATTACGGACATGTACAAACCAAATCCTAAGCGCCTACGCGATTGGCTCAGTGTGCCTAAGGAGAATGGCTATGAGAGTCTTCATACCACGGTGTTAGGTCCAGAAGAAAAATGGGTGGAAGTCCAAATCCGTACCCGACGTATGGATGAAGTGGCAGAGAAAGGTGTAGCTGCTCACTGGTCTTACAAAGGTGTGGATGGTAATGCCCTCAATACTGACAAACAAAGCGTCTATGTCTTTACCCCTACAGGCGATCTCAAACGCCTACAAGCAGGTGCAACTGTGTTGGATTTTGCATTCTCCATTCATAGCGATGTAGGGTGTAAATGTGTAGGTGGACGCATCCGCAACCAAAATGTGAGTATCCGTCAGAAACTCCAGAATGGTGATCAGGTAGAGATTATGACTG
>JAEIGA010019938.1_pt1 | contig 10218 bp, 10 predicted proteins | sample 9270691 | NCBI WGS metagenome assembly JAEIGA01 (sample SAMN17057246, study PRJNA624740) | gut metagenome | biome: biome; isolation source: fecal sample | host: Bos grunniens | place: China: Xizang | collected 2019
GAAGTCAAGGAGCGTATTGCAATGACGGGAGAGATGACCCTGCGTGGTCGTGTGATGCCTGTGGGTGGTATTAAGGAGAAGATTCTGGCCGCCAAGCGTGCAGGTATTGTCGAACTCATCATGTGCGAGGATAATCGCAAGGATGTAGAGGAGATAAAGGCCGAATATGTCGAGGGTCTTACCTTTAACTATGTTAAGCGCATAGAAGAGGTGTTGGCTTTAGCACTTAAGTAGAAGATTAGACTAATAAAATAATAACATTAACTTAAACACACTAAAACTTATTAACATGAAGAAGTTTTTATTTGTAGTCTTGATGGCTGGTATGATGTGTACCGCACAAGCAAAGGAGAATGACGGTTGGGTGTCGTTGTTCAACGGTCGTAACTTGAAAGGTTGGACCAAGATGAATGGTAAGGCCGAGTATAAGGTTAAGGATGGTGCTATCGTTGGTATCAGCACACTTGACACTCCCAACACCTTCCTTGTATCAAAGGAGAGCTATGGCGATTTTATCCTCGAGCTCGAGTATAAGGTTGAGGATGGTCTTAATTCAGGTATCCAGTTCCGTAGCCATTCGAAGCCCGACTATAAGGATGGTCGTTTCCACGGCTATCAGTGCGAGATCGACCCCTCTGATCGTGCATGGAGTGGTGGTATCTACGACGAGGGTCGTCGCGGTTGGCTCTATGATTTGAAGAATGAGCCCGAGGCACAGAAGGCTTTTAAGCACAACGATTGGAATAAGGTTCGTATCGAGGCTGTAGGTACCTCATTGCGTATCTGGCTTAACGGCGTTCCCACAGCTGACCTTCTCGACGATGCCGATGCCGAGGGTCACATCGCTTTGCAGGTACATGGTATTGGTAAGAAGGCCGAGTTGGCAGGCAAGACCATCAGCTGGAGAAACATTCGCATCAAGACCGAGAATATTGAGTCAGAGCTTACTCCCGAGAGCAATGCTATTGCACAAAAGAATAATATCCACAACACCATTTCAAAGCGTGAGGCTGCCCAGGGTTGGAAGCTCCTTTGGAATGGTAAGGATATGACAGGCTGGAAGAGCCTCTCACCCCGTGGCAATATGGCAAAGGGTTGGAAGGCTGTTGATGGCGTATTGGTTATTGCTGCAAAGTCAGGTGCTGGTGATATCATCACCGAGCAGAAGTATCACAGCTTTGAGCTCTCTATCGACTTCCAGCTTACTCCTGGTGCAAATGGTGGTATCAAGTACTTCATCAGCGAAAATGGTAGTGTAGGTTGCGAGTTCCAGGTTCTCGATGATGAGAAGCACCCCGATGCAAAGGCTGGTTTCAACAACAACCGTCGTTTGGGTTCTTTGTATGACCTTATCCCTGGCGGTGGCTGGCAGTATGTTAACAAGTATGGCTGGAATACAGCTCGTATCGTTGTTAAGGGTAACCATGTAGAGCACTGGGTGAATGGTAATAAACTTCTTGAGTATGAGAAGGGTAACGATATGTGGAATGCCCTTGTATCACACAGTAAGTTTGCCAAGACCAAGAACTTTGCAGGTGGTGACGGCGGTCATATCTTGTTGCAGGACCACTTCGATGAGGTACACTACCGTAATCTCAAGATTCGCGAGTTGTAGTCGATGTATCTATTAGCGGATATTGAATTTTTTGAAATGTAAAAACATCCGAACTATGAAGGATATAGTAATTCCAGCGGCGGTAATACGTCGAGAGATTATGATATGGCTTTGCTGCTTTGTCGCTGCCAATATCGTAAACTGGGTAGTTATAATTAAATTTGCCACCCCGTGGTATGAGATTTTTTCGCAGATTGGCTATGTGACAATCACATCGATTGTCTTCTATATTCTGTTGCTCGTGCTGCGTGTGGCGTGGTGGTTGCTGTCGCGAGTATTCAAAAAATAATTCAGGCCGATGCAATTTCAATTTAGCGACAAAAATCCGCAACACCCTGTGACCTATGCCTCATTCTATTCGATGCACACCCGCATTGAACTTGTGGCTACGGGTTTGAGCGAGGCTGTTGGACGAGAGTTGGCGCAGAGTGTCGAGACCGAGGTGAAGGCCATGGAGCATCGCTTCAATCGCTTTGATGATACCAGTCCCTTGACGGTTGTCAATATGCGTGCAGCACAAGATTTTGTGCCCGTAGATGATGAGCTGTTTATGGCGTTGGAACTTTGCGAGGCTTTCCGTCGTAGCACAGGTGGTTATTTCGATGTGGCTACATCGTCTGCCGCCACTGACGAAGGTTATGGAGTGAGCTATCTTCTCGACCCCAAACATCATACGGTGAAGTTCACCCATAAGGGCGTGAGCCTCGATATGGGTGGCTTTGCCAAAGGCTTTGCCTTGGAGCAGGTGCGTCGTCATGTGCAAGAGGCTGGAGCCGAGAGTGCTTTGGTGAATTTTGGTAATAGTTCTGTTGCCGCCATAGGTCATCATCCTTATGGAGAGTGTTGGTCGGTGGGCGTTGAGCATACCAAAGTGAAGGGCACGATGGCGCGCGAAATTAAACTGAACGATGGCGCGATGTCGGTTTCAGGCCGCAACTCCGATGGGGTTTACCATATTGTCAATCCCGTTACGGGAGGTATGGTTGCGGGCGATGAGTTGGTTATTGTCGAGGGTCGTTCAGCATTGGTTTGCGAGGTGCTTTCAACAGCTTTGTATGCAGCACCCCGGGCACAGCGAACAGCCATAATGAAAGAGTATAAAGGATATGTAGCCACCGAGCTATATTGTCGCGAAGGTGGAAGTTGTGAAATCCGCACAATAGATTGCAACAAGTAAAAAACTATAAAAATATGAATAGAAAAGAATTTTTATCCGATTGCGGTAAGATGGGGCTTGCTGGTGTAGCCTTGTCTCTGTTTCCGTGGTTGGAGTCGTGCACCGAGAAGGCAAAGCAGGAGGTGAACGGCGAGAAGGCTCGCATAGGTATCATCGGTACAGGCTCGCGAGGTGTCTTCCATATTAAGAACCTCATGACAATGGCTAATGCCGAGGTGGTAGCCTTGTGTGATGTCTATCATCCTCATTTGGAGGATGCTGCGCAGTATTACCCCCAGGCGAAACTCTATGAGGATTATCGTCAGTTGTTGGAGGATAAGAATGTGCAGGGTGTGATTATTGCCACTCCTCTATATCTGCATGGCCGCATGACTATCGATGCCATGAATGCCGGTAAGAGCGTCTTCTGCGAGAAGTCTATGGCTTTCACTCTGGACGAGGCTTTGGAGGTTTATAACCGCCGCAAGGAGCTCGGTAGTGTGCTTTTCATCGGTCAGCAGCGTCTTTTCGACCCCAAGTATGTCAAGGCTATGAGCATGATTCACGAGGGTGTGATTGGCGAGGTTGTTGGTGTGCGTAACTATTGGTATCGTAATAACAATTGGCGTCGTGAGGTTCCTTCGCCCGAGTTGGAGCGTCATATCAACTGGCGTCTTTATAGCGATTACTCTCGTGGCTTGATGACCGAGCTTGCCTGCCATCAGTTGCAGAACGGCTCATGGGCTATGGGTATGCTTCCGCAGCAGGTTATGGGTTCGGGTCACCTCGTATATTGGGGCAAGGAGGATGAGCGCGATGTTTACGATTGCGTGAGCGCTATCTTCACCTATCCCAATGGAGTGAATATGACCTTCGAGTCTATCATCTCGAACAAACACTTCGGTATGGGCGAGCAGATTCTCGGAACAAAAGGTACTATCGATTTGGTTACCGCTATGCACTACACCGACGAGCCTATGCCCAAGGGTAGCGGTATGCATCAGCTTGTTGAGCAGATCGAGCGTGGTGTGATGAGCAACTCTGTATTTGCAGGTACAAGTTGGGCAGCAGAGACCGGCTCTACAGCTCCAGGTATGCCCATTATGTCAAATGTTAAGGTCGTTACAGGTGAGAGCTCTGTAGGTGCCGAGGCTGATGGCTCACGCGAGTTGGTTGAGGCTTTCATTCACGCTACCATTACCGGCAAGCAGCCCGAGAAGGTGTTGGAGGAGTCTTACTATGCAACACAGTTCGCTCTGTTGGCCGACAAGGCAATGCATGAGAATGCGATTTTGACTCTTGATGATAAATATAAAGTGCCCTACGTGCCTCTTGGTAAGCGATAGGGTTTAAAAATTTGATGTCTTATGTACTCGTCACTCAAAGAATACATAGGCCGTCTTGAAAGTTGTGGGGAACTGGTGCGCGTCAGCGTGCCGGTTTCCACTCGTTTCGAGATAGCCGAAATCACCGATAGGATGGCAAAGAGCAAGGGCGGTGGTAAGGCTCTGCTTTTTGAGAATACAGGCACCGACTTTCCTGTTGTAACCAATATGATGGGCTCGGAGAGGCGTATGGCCATGGCTTTGGGTGTCGATTCTCTCGATGAGATATCACAGCGCATAGACTCTCTTTTGAGGGGTGCGCTATCCCCCAAAGGCTCGATGTGGGAGAAGATGCAGATGCTTCCATTACTTGCCGATGTGGCTAAATGGTTCCCGAAAAATGTGTCGGGGCGTGGTGCCTGTCAGCAGGTGGTATGGCAGGGTGATGAGGCTGATATGAATCGCTTGCCCTTGCTTCATTCATGGGAGTGTGACGGTGGAGCATTTGTAACCCTGCCCATGGTCAATACCATCGACCCTGAAACAGGTGTCCGTAATGTGGGCATGTATCGTATGCAGCGCTTTGATAGCAAATCAACGGGCATGCATTGGCATATCCATAAGACGGGAGCACGTCATTATGACGCATATAAACGTTTGGGCGAGAAGATGCCTGTAGTAGTGGCATTGGGAGGCGATCCTGCCTATACCTATGCGGCCACAGCCCCCATGCCCGATAATATGGATGAGTATCTGTTGGCGGGTTTTCTGCGACAAAAGCCTGTTAGGTTGGTTAAGGCTATCACTTGCGATATCCGCGTGCCCGAGGATTGCGATTTTGTCATCGAGGGCTATGTTGATCCAGCCGAGGAAAAAGTCGTTGAGGGCGATTTTGGTGACCATACAGGTTTTTACTCATTAAAGGATCTCTATCCCCGATTCCATGTTACTTGCATTACCCACCGTCGTGATGCCATATATCCCGCCACGGTTGTGGGTGTGCCACCACAGGAGGATGCCTATATCGCCGAGGCTACCGAGAAGATATTTTTGGCGCCCATCCGTCTTGCAGTGCAGCCCGAGGTTAAGGATTTATGGATGCCCGTCGAGGGTACAGCACATAATTTGGCCATTGTGTCAATTAAGAATCGTTATATGGGTCAGGCTCATAAGGTGGCGCAGTCGCTGTGGGGTGCAGGCCAGATGATGTTTAATAAATATATGGTCATTGCATCAGACGAGCATGATATACGCTCGTTTGCCACCCTCGGAGGTTTGTTGCGCAGGCTCGATGTGGCGAAGGGTGTGATTCGGGGCGAGGGTGTACTTGATGTTCTGGATCATGCTACTGCAACATGCGGTTTTGGTGGTAAGTTGGCTATCGATTTAACTGGAGTGAGTCTCTCTTCAGAGGTGGAACCTATTGCTGTTCCTCGTAGTGCCGAGCCTATGGCCGGCGTGGCATTGTTCGATACCCGTTTTGTGGAGGAGTACGGTTTGTTGATTCTTTTTGCCGAGCAGGGACATCCCCGAAATGTGGATGTTGAGTCTTATCTGCGCCATAACAATATAGTGGGAATCAAATATGTCGCCTTGTTTGATTATAACGCTGCGGGCGTGATGACGGCCAATGATTTGTTGTGGTTGGCTATGGCAAATAGCGATCCGAGACGAGATGTTTCGTTGCTCGAGTGCGGAGCATTGTTGCTTGATGCTTGCAGTAAACCGTCTGACGTTGAGGGTAATCCGTCGCGTTTCCCCAATGTCGTGATGTCGTCGGTCGATACCATTCATCTTGTGGACGATAGGTGGTCGGAGTATGGTATTGGTGAATTTGTGAAATCACCTTCGCGTCGTTATCGCAAGCTGTGGCTTTCGCCACGAGCCGAGTGGTAACGTGATGGAAAGATAGGGGCCGCTATGGAAATGTTTTCGAAAGAAAATCGTCGTGGGTTAATTTGTATTGCCCTGGTAATCGCATTCATTCTTACGGTGCATATTTATCTCGAGTGGGATTATAGAAGAGACCAGGCCCTCACAAGAATAGATATAGCGAGCAAACCTATGATGCCTATGACTAGCTTTGACCCCAATACGGTTGCGTTTGAAGAGTTGGCTGCTATGGGTGTCGATTTTGAATTTAGCGTATGGTTGGTTCGTTGGCGCAGTTATGGCAAGGTCTATCGCGTGGTTGAGGATTTAGCCCTTGTTAAAGGAATGACTGACTCTTTATATAGGTTTCTTAAACCCTATGTTGTCATCGGCGAGGAGTATGCTCCAAAGGTTAAGACCTATACAAGCGATAGCTATAATTCAGTGCAGAAGTCAAGCATTAAATCCTATAATGTCAGAGAATCTATTGCCGAGCCTTTTGTGTTGGATACAGTGTCGGTAGAGTATATGACTCGTTGGGGTTTTTCTCCGCGTCAGGCCGAGGTGCTGTTGCACTACCGCGATGCTATTGGCGGGATTCGTAGCGAGGAACAGCTGCGCAAGTGCTATGTTGTGGATGAGCCTATGGCTGATAGGTTGCTTCAGTATGTCGTTTTTGTTCCGGAAGCGAATGTTCTTGAGCCTATGATCGATAAGACTACTGCAGATTCGGTACAAAAACCTGCGCCAATGACTTTGTTGGACCTGAATAGTGCCGATTCTGCCATGCTTGTGGCGGTGGATGGTATTGGTGCAAAGAGTGCCTTCGAGATTATAAAATACAGAGAATTGCTTGGTGGATACCACTCTGTGGAGCAGTTGTCCGAGTTAAAATCGGTTACAGAGAGTAATTTTGAGAAAATTTTGCAACAAATTTACTGTGATAGTTGCAAAATATCAAAAATTGATATTAACTTTGCGGGTCCGAAAGAGTTAGAGCGTCATCCCTATGTGTCGGCGCGAGCTTTGAGGCGAATTATTAAACAACGACAATTGAAAGGAGGTTGGAGTAGAATCGAAGAGATGATTGAAGATGACATATTATCCGAGGAGGAGGCCGAGCGATTGGCTCCCTATCTTCGATTCGGGCCCCGTGCCACCGAGTAGAGTGTTTTTGAATTTTGGGGATGTCGGAATAAGATTCCTTGCCCTGCCGATATAGTTGGCCACTTACAGCCGAAAAAATAGATTAAATAACAAAAATAAAAAAAGAATAGAATTATGATTATTATGCCCGTTAAGGAGGGAGAGAATATCGAGAAGGCCCTCAAGAAGTTTAAGCGTAAGTATGAGCGTACTGGTGTTTTGAAGGAGTTGCGTCGTCGTCAGTACTTCACAAAGCCCTCAATCGCAAAGCGTGAGCAGATGCAGCGCGCTATCTACGTTGAGCACACTTATCGCCTGGAGGAGTAATATTGCATAGTTTTAGAGCAATAAGAAGTTCGCCTGATGTAATGTCGGGCGAACTTTCGTTTTGTATGTTCTATTTTTGGGCGTATCGTGCTGGTTGATTTTTCTATTACGAAAAAAAATTGTACCTTTGGACGAAATATACATATAAGCGATGATTGTAGATATTATATCAAAATATTTAGCCGAGAATAAGCGCTTGGTTGTTCCCAATCTGGGTGCGTTTATTGTCAAACAGGCCGGCGAGAGTATCCTCTTCTCTAATCTGATGAAGGGTGATGACGGTGTGTTGCGTGGTCTTATTATGGCCGATGGAGTGTCGGAGCTGGAGGCTGCAGGGGCAATAGGTCGTTTTGTCTTCGAGGTGAATTATCGTTTGGAGAATGGTGGTGTATGCCCTCTCAATGGTTTCGGTGAGTTGCGTAGTGGTGCAAATAGTACCATAACATTCAAGTTTGATCCTTCGGTTGTTGCCCAGCCGTTGGTCGGCGAGGTGGGTGCTCGAAAGCCCAAAGCAGAGCCTGCGCCTAATGTTGTTGAGTCGGTTAAGACTGTTGAGCCGGCCGAGCCCATGGCGCAGCAGGATGTTGAGGAGGATGCAGTGGTGGAGGTGGTCACTCGCCAGCGCAATAGTGAAAACCCCCAGCAGCATAGTGGTTCAATAGATTATGAGCCTCGTACTGTGTCGAGCAAGATGCAGCCAGCCGATTATGTGAAGGGATTGCGCTATGGTAAGGGTCGCAAAGTGGTTACAGGACGAGAGTATTCAACACCCCGCAAGAGCGCTAAAGGTGACGTATTTATTAAATTGGCAATTTTTGCTGCTGTGTTGGCTACTCTGGCGTTGGCCTATGGCTTGTGGAACGATTGGAGGGCGTCGCAGTATAATGAGCCTTATATCGATAACTCCGAGATATATGAGCAGGCTCCTGCAAGTGCCGAGGGAGGAGTGCGAAATCCCGATTTGGATTATATTCAGCCCTACGAAAATAAATAGTAATAGATGGCAGAGGTAGATATATTGTCGGTAAAACAGCGATTTGGCATTATCGGTAACTCCGAGGCTATGAATCGTGCTTTGGGTGTGGCGTTGAGTGTTGCTCCCACTGACCTCTCTGTGCTTGTTACGGGCGAGAGTGGTGTCGGAAAGGAGTATTTTCCACAGATTATACACGCCTATTCAGCCCGCAAGCATGCCAAATATATCGCAGTGAATTGCGGAGCTATCCCAGAGGGGACTATCGACTCGGAACTTTTTGGTCACGAGAAGGGTGCGTTTACGGGCGCTACCGAGGCTCGCAAGGGTTACTTCGAGGAGGCTGATGGTGGCACTATATTCCTTGATGAGGTGGGTGAGTTGCCTATCGCAACCCAGGTGCGTCTGTTGCGCGTGTTGCAGTCGGGTGAGTTTATTCGTGTAGGCTCGGCGCGAGTGCAGAAGACCAATGTCAGGGTAGTAGCTGCTACAAATAATGATTTGTTGCGTGCAATAGATAATGGTCGTTTTCGCGAGGATTTGTACTATCGTCTGAATACTGTGCCTATCTCTGTGCCAGCGTTGCGTGAGCGTCGAGAGGATATTCCTTTATTGTTCCGTAAGTTTGCTGCCGATGTGGCAGTGCAGTATCATATGCCTGCCGTACAGCTCGATGATAATGCACGAGCAATGTTGCAGAATTACTATTGGCGTGGCAATGTGCGTCAGCTAAAGAATGTAGCCGAGCAGATTTCAGCCCTCGAGAAGAGCCGTGTGATAACTGCTGATGTGTTGGCGGGGTATTTGTCACCACACGAATCTACGACCCCCACAATGCGCCTGGAAGGTGGTGTCGGCGGTGGTGATTTCTCCACCGAGCGAGAGCTGTTGTATAAGATTCTGTTCGATATGCGTAGCGACATCAATGACCTCAAGCGTATGGTGGGCGAGTTGATGCATGCTGCTGGTCGTATGCCTTCGCAACCTGCGGCGGATGTTGTAGGATTGCTCCCATCACCAGTGATTTCATCTGCTCCTGCAGACTATGCCGAGAGCGAAGAGGTTGTTGAGGTGCCTCACAAGGAGCTTACCAAGGCCGATATGCAACGTGAGCAGATTCTGCGTGCTTTGAAGAATAATAATGGTCGTCGTCGTGATGCTGCGCGAGAGCTGTTCCTCTCGGAACGTACGTTGTATAGACGTATGAAGGAGCTGGGTATTGGTGATGACGATATTTAATATAATTGGTTAGTAGTGAAAGGATTTTGGAATAAAATAGTTGTTGCATTGCTCTTTGCGAGTTGCGCGTTTATGAGTGGTTGCATTTTCATGAAGGGCGGTTATTCGCTCTCGGGTGCAAGTATTCCCGAGGCTGCCAAGACCTTCAGTGTGGCCTATTTCCCCAATAACGCCCCCATGGTGTCGCCATCGTTGAGTACGACATTGGTCGAGGCGCTGAAGGATAAGTTCTCACGTCAGACCAAGTTGCAGCTCGTTGAGGAGAATGGCGATTTTGCTTTCGAGGGCGAGATTGTGGGCTATAGCTCAACAACAGCCTCGGTGTCGAGTAACGACTATGCGGTGCTTAATCGCTTGATGATTACCGTTAAGGTGAAGTTTACGAATCTTATCGAGCCTAAAAACTCGTTCAATAAGAACTTTCAGGCCTTTACCGACTACGACTCACAGCAACTTCTCACCGATGTGCAGACTGCTTTGGATGCCGAGATTGTCGAGCAACTCGTAACCGATATTTATCAGGCAGCGGCCTCTAATTGGTAAAAACGATATTTATGCAGGAAAA
>JAEIGA010019939.1_pt1 | contig 10218 bp, 10 predicted proteins | sample 9270691 | NCBI WGS metagenome assembly JAEIGA01 (sample SAMN17057246, study PRJNA624740) | gut metagenome | biome: biome; isolation source: fecal sample | host: Bos grunniens | place: China: Xizang | collected 2019
GTTCTCAGTGCACTCTTACTATTATTCTATACTTTGGAGAGATGGGCCGACGGTAAAGCCAATGAATGTACCCTTATTGCGATACACCGCAATTGACAGGCATGAACGCGTTATTTGTCAAAACTGACATGAAATATAATGGGCGTTAATTATGATAATATTTTATCTAAACATGAATGTTCCAGCAGCATATCCGAATCCATATCAGAGTCCATATCCGGCAGCAGATCCGAATGCAGAACTAAGAGCAGCTCAGGAGGCAAATCCGTATGCGGTTAAGATTGCACGGCAGAGTGCAGAAATAAGAGCAGCTCGGGATGCCAATCGGCAAAAGCGCGAGAAATATCGTATCTTGAAAGATACATTCATGTCTATCTGCTTTATTGTATTCGCAGTGACAATACTAGTAGCAACTGTCATCGGTCTTTTAGCTGAAAAGCAAAAGGACAAGATATTAGCATCCACGGACGCGAATTATATCAGTGGCGCTCTTGGTGAAGTAATACGTAAGGAATTCAATACTTTAGGTTGGACTATGGGCGCTTTCGGTGTACTCTTTCTAACATTCTTGGGATTGGAGAGATGGGTCGACTATAAGTACGAAGTATGCACTAATCTTGAGATTAGCCGCAAAATACAAATAAAACCCAAGTGAGCGCGTTATTTTTATCTATTACTCCATACTAAATATGTCTGAAGACGGAGGAAAGACTTTTGCTATTGGACTATTCTGGCTTACTATATTATTCGCCGTTATATGTTGTGCCGCGTTTTCTATGAAAGTGGACAAAAACTCTACGGAACGAGCATATATAGATGAACGTAGAGCGAAAACCGGGTTACTATGGGTATCGTTGGGCGCATTTATAATATCCGCGTGCGCGACGATGTGGTTCATTCCAAATGATGCCGCTACCGGATGAATGAAGTACCACTAGAACCTTAAAGTATACCGGTATGATCAGTTAAAATTTATATATTTTTGTTAGAAAACCATATGGACGCGAAACACTTAATCGTAGTGATTTTCATTTGGCTAGCATCGTTAGTGTTGGTAGTTCTCACGGCTCTTCAAAAGACGGAGAAAGGAACTTCCGAACGAAACTGGTTCTTGTTCTTAATTATTCTATCATCGTCCTCATTGCTATTATCTACCGGCGTACTTGGATACAATATATTTAAGAAGTAAACACATGAAACGGTAACGCATTTCGCGGCCGATAGTGTTCTCCGTTAGACTAAATCGATAAAGTCTCTCATGCAATGGGACATTCATGCAAATCCCGGCATGGGAGCCGTATCATGAATCCCGGCACGGAAGCCGTATTGAATAACCGGTATCCGTATACCAAGTGAGTTTTTTTATCCATTTAACTAATGGATTTGGCGTCTTTTCTTACCCGTTCCCAGAAGAATGGTACCATTAATGCGATCGCAAATGGATTCGAGAATAGTCAGTTCAGCCAAGATATTCCAGACTGCGGAATCATGGTAAAAGACATTCTTGACAAACTCAATAAGGCGACTTCGAAGAGAATAGAAATTCCCACGGTAACGGGTGCTATTTCTAATAATTCTCTGCAATCCGATCCAAAGAAAACCACTAACAGTTTCTCGATGGAATTCAATACAATCTGTAATAACATCCTTGCTATTTGCGGATATGAATTGAGTTATAATCTCTCCATTCTGATGTCGTTGAAACATATCATCCAGCAATACATTGAAGACATCGAGTCCTCGGAAGACTATGAAAGTATTATATTAAACTTGAACATAATACGCAATATAGTTTCCCAGCCGGCTTTTGAAGTAGAATCTTTCGATTCTGCATTCATTAATGCGCAGGAAGATGATAGTCTCGTTTTCCGCTTTGATTCCGAATTGAAACCAGTAAAGGATGACTTCTTCGAGAATATCATCAAGCATGCAACGACGAATCAAGAACGCAAGAACATTAGCGGACTAGACCTGAATAAGAAGCTATATGTCTTACAGCTTAATGCGCTTCTCGAGAACACTAATGTAAAGACGATAGAGCCAGAGAACATCAATGAATTGCTCATGAACATAGGAAACAAGATTGCGTATCGTGGATGGTTCCTAAAAGCGTGGTCTATGCTCTATGATGAAATATTAGTGGACATGGGTTCCTGCGATATGTCTTCCAACCTACATCCTTTGGACGTGCTCTTCGAGAAATTAAAGATAGGAGTACATAAAAATAAGTACATTTCGCAGTTACTTGTGTATTTCGAGCAGGTAATCAATGAGACGAAATCCGGTATGACTGAAGCGCTCAAGACAGATGCGATTAACGTGGAACTGTCAAAGGAACTCCTCAAATATATCGCAGAAACCATGCTTTCTCTGTATACACAATTGGCATATGCGTTATACAATCATCAACGGTATAATACATTCAATAAGTCCGCCAGAGTGCATTATGCATTAATGTATTATCTCATTCTGACTTGCAAGCCGAAATTATACGAATATGATATAACACAGCAATCGGCGCTAAGATATCTTCTCCTACCGAAGAAAGCTATAGATGAATCCCTTTCTTTGTTGAAGACAAAGAGAAACTCTCCAAGCAGACGCATTATCGAGGAAGAAGTACTGGATCTCGATGAATCGGCTTCCGATGAAGAGAATGATACAGAAGAGGAAGAAGAACCGGAACCGCCAAAGAAAACTAGAGGAATGAAGGCGACAAAGATACAAGAAGCGGTAAAGCCTGGACGCAAGTCGCGTACAGTGAAAAAGCCTACAGAGAAATCCGAAAAGAAAACACCAGTGAGAAAGTCACGTGAAACGAAAAAGGCGAAGAAGTAATTAAAAAACTCTAGTTCTATTTTTGTATCGGTTTTTATCATTTATCATAATTATTACTCATCACAAACATGTTCTCGCCGCAGAAAACTCCTAATGACTTCGACTTCAATGAACTTCGCTTAGAGTATTCCAAAGACCCGCGATATATCTATATGGAAGAGTCTTTTAAGTGCCTTCTCTGCGCGGTTATCTCTAACTTGGCAATAACTCAAAAGCTAGTCAAAGAGCAGTCTTTCGAAGGATGCGATAAGCTCGACGCCGGCGACATCTTTAATGGACTTATGATAAAGAATAATAATGGATCCACTCATACGGATGAACTTACTAATGACGATCTTATGTCCATCGCTACTATCTTCAAACAGCAAATCGAAAAGCAATCCCACCTGAAAATATACGCTACACAGGCCGCTGATCCGATTAATTGCCTCTTCGATATGATGCACTATTTCTTCATTCCCGTCAGACTTGATGTAGATACGGTCCCGGAACCGATTAAGTTCCAATCATTAAAGAAGTGGCTCACGCTTGTAATGACGCTACCATTCCAGCAAATATACTCATCCCAGTATGAGAAATCAATTAACGGAATTACATTCCTGCATGAAGCGACGGACAAGATGCTCTCCAGCGACCAGGTTTTGCAAAGAATTTCTTCTGTTCATCCAGACTTCATTGTAAAGACTATCGCAAGGAATAGAACCACAAATACTACCCAGCATTTCATCAGGCTCGTCGGGCATCTTGTCATAGTCCTGTCCATAGAAGTTCTTAGGAAATACTGTCCAAACATCGTAGAATGCTGCCGTATAAATCCATCATATAACGGGGTCTGGCTGAATCTCGCTTTCGATAACATTTTCCAGCAACAAGTTTCGGAACTCACGAAGATAACAGAATGCTTTGAGATAAGCGAGTAAATACTATTCCGTTACATGAAAATACATCATTGTTTTTGTTAAAAACTATGGATGATTGTATCATTATAACCATAGTGGTTCTACTATTGGTGATAGGACTTCTTTATGTTTTCCTTCCGCGCAGAACAGAAGATGAGACCGACAGTGAAACGGGCAATGAAGGTATGGTAGGAGGCGCCGCGAAGAAGAAGAAACCGGCAAAGAAGAAACCAATAAAGAAAACTAAGAAACCGGAGAAGAAAACTAAGAAGAACTCTTTCCCTACTCGCGCTTCCGCATTAACTCAAATCCACCATAACTCCGATGCGCGCTATATTATAATATATATCGGTGATGTGTACCCGCGCTTCACGAAAGAAAGTGGTCTCTTCAAGAAAGCAATAAACCAAACGGATTATAAGAAAGAGGCGTACGCCGCATATGAAAGACCATTATTAGGACAATGGATGGATAGCGTGAGTTTCATAAAAACTACAGACGATTTCGAAAAGAAAGTCAGGAAGGAGTTCCATAAAGAGTTAGATAACGGAGCGCGGTTAGTATTAATAGGAAAAGGATACGGAGCATTCTTTACAAAAGTCCTTCGAGAAGCGCTATCCGATGATGTCCGCGTGTTCAAAAATATCGCTCTGAATCCATGGAGATTATATGAACTAATCCCGGAACTTATAATGACACATCTCGGACTTGATTCCATAAGACTAGGCGACATAGAATTCCTTTCCGATAGATGCATGTATGAAGGTGTGAACTGGCTCCCTCGCCTGGGAATATCTAGCGTATCATATGCGTTATTATTCTACAGCGAACAGGTATCGAATCAGGACTGTTATGCATTCTTTGGCGGCGCTGGATCGTCCGTCCCGGATGTCGTCACTTTCGATACATATTATGATAATTCATATACGGTTTCTTATGGAAAACGCTTCACTACAACGGAAGAATGGCTCCGTAGAGCGCCTATGTTAAACGCCGCGCTAAATACGGTACTGTAATTGATTTTTATTGATTTTTCAACCATATGTCTAGCATTTTCGATACATTTCCGAAATACTTTAGGCAATCCATTTTACAGGTATCAGAGACTGGTTATATATGCATAATTACCTTCTGGACACGCAAAGAGGAAATATATGAAATGATACCGGAAAATGATAGAGAAAAGGTACTTTGCATAGGAAATCTCTATACCGAAAATGGTATACAGTATATCGTAAAGAATTCTCTTTTATGTCCACGGATTAAGGGATTTATATTAATGGGTAATGACAAAAATGATGTACGTAAAACATTCTTGTCGAAGGAATATTACTATAACAGAGACGGGAATTTCAAGTTATTTTATAGCGCGTTCATCGAAACCGAGCTGTGCGTACCCGTGGAGGATAATGATATAAATTCTGCGTTCAGTGTACTTAATAAAGAATGCAAAAGATGTGACTGGATAAAGGAACCGATTGACTGTTACTCGGAAGACCGAGAGAATAGTAGTTCTCTTCCATCGGAACAATTAGGGTTTCACGTTCGCGATTCATCACTGGAAAATATGTGGCATAAGTCCCTCACATACATTAAAAGATTTGGCCAAGAACGAGTTACCTCTAGTGGTAAAAAGTATAGAGAAATCCTCGGTCTGACTAGTGTCTTGGAATGTTCCAATGAACCTATTAAGATGCCGGAAAATGCGCCATTATATTCGACCATAGAGACATATACCGCGCAGATTATAACCGATTCACCGCAATCGGGAATTGAATACACATATGGGCAGAGATTACATGCGCACGCGCAAGTAGATACAATTATCGAGAAACTTAAAGCGGATAAAGCTAACCGGCAAGCAATAGGCGTAACATGGAATCTTCCAAAGGATGGTACCAGTTTATATCCTCCGTGTTGCGTACTTGCGGACTTCAAAGTCCAGCCGGGAATACGAGACGGTTCTTCCGTGGATGTGTTATATCTTACACTGTACTTCCGTAGTCATGACATATATAGCGCATATTGCGCAAACATCTATGGATTCAGGAAAATGCAAGAGATGATAGCAGTATTTACCGACTGCGTTCCGGGTTATATGATGATAGTATCCGATTCTGCACACGTATATGACTACGATTACCCGCGGGCATTAATATATGAAGAGCTCGGCTGCAGGCTGGATCCAAGAGGGTATTTCATTATCGAACTTATTAAAGACGATGCGCGTATAATTAAACTGACTTATATGTCTCCGTCCGATCAAACAATCGCCTACGCGACGGGACTTGATGTACAAGAACTCTGCGATTTCGCTATGCCATATGTCTCTGAGATTTCTCACGCAATATACCTAGGGCGCGAGCTTCAACGAGCCCGTCATTGTATCGATAATGGTGTCAAATATGTGCAATCATAACTTCCTTCAAAAACAAAGAGCCTAATACTGTATTTCCTTTATGTTTTTAATTAACATAAATGCAATTCCATTCTATTGAAGAGTTAATCGATTCCGGAGATGAGAAGTTTAAATTGGGACTCGCGTGGTATTTAATATATAGAGAGATATTTGATGGAAACGATTATGCATATTCCTCGATGCTTAAAGAAGATAGTGCCGAAGAAATCAAGAAAAAACTAGATAAGGTGTATGTTAAGTTTTTGTTGCAAGGTGATCTAAATAAACAAGACCTAGGTTGCTCAATGACTTACGATGATATAACCATGATATTGAAACATGCGCGCAGGAAGGGTTACTTTGGAAGGTTTGGCTTTCGCGACAACGGTTATGCGCAATATAATAGCATATCCGAAGATATAGGTAATTACATGTATACATGTCTGGCCGATCCTAATACCTATCTTAAGAAAAACCGTAAAGTATCCGATATCGTTGATCATGCCGCGAATCGCGTTATTCGTAACTACCATGATGCAAAATTGCTTAAACGCGATACATCAATGGATTGTATGAAATATATCAGTTCATATTACGCATTAAAGGAATTCGATCGAGAAAGCAGTTGGTGAACGAATCCTAACTTCCTTCAAAAACAAAGAACCTAATACTGTATTTCCTTTATGTTTTTATATTCATATAATATCCATGGAGAATTCGCCATCTTATATCCTCTGCGACGATAATTATAAATACAGTTTCGATTACCATCCAGATATGCCAGATTTGATCTCCCAGTGCACCATTATGTCGATGAATTGTGGCATCGAGATCGCTCCGGCGCCCTCCGAATCAATACTGCCGAAACTCAAGTCATCCGCGGCTATATCATTGGATAGTACCTTCAAGAATCACAGAAAACTGCGCGATCTATGGCCATTCTTTGAGTTCCTTTATCAGCATGATCTGACGAGAATTGTCAGTACTTCCTGTACGTTCCAGTATTGCGACCGATTAACGGATATCCGCCCACTGACTTTTCTATCCACCGGGTACCTGATAGATACTTCCTTGATGTTCTTCGGGTGTTTCTGGCTCAGGGACCTATCTCCTTTATCCTTATGGGATATGTCCCACGTACGGAACATCCATGCTATGTTCCTTAACTGTACCTCGCTTCATGATATTTCTCCATTACAGCATTGGAACACGAAAAAGGCCAAGAAACGGCGATTAGTCTTCTGTAACTGCTTCGTGTCTGTCGGTAAGGAAATCGCGCTAAAAATGGACCCTCCAGTCTAATTATAGATGATTATTTTTAACAGCACATCTAAATGGAACCGGTGACCTGGGAAGACTATTTTGAGCTCTCAAATGGCGGCCTTGGCCTGAAATATCGGTACAAGGATACCTCGGTTAAAGCGCTCCCGGCAAATCTTCCAATGCCGCCAGCCGACAGAGGAATCGTATTCAGCAACTGCCATGATCTGGTAGACATCTCTGCTCTATCGGAATGGGATACGTCTAACCTCACAGATATGTGCGGTATGTTCAACCATTGCCACTCTCTGCGGGACATTTCACCGCTTAAACAATGGGAAACAAAGAACGTGACCGACATGGGATACATGTTTAACTGCTGCCGGAAATTAGAAGATATTTCTCCTCTATATGACTGGGATATTTCAAATGTGACCAAAATGCGATTCATCTTTAACGGATGCCATGCACTTCCAAGGGAAATCCACCTAGATGTACATGATTCGCATGAGTTCTCCATGGTGATGGATAAATACATCACACCCGTGATGTATCCGGTTACATATTACCCTGACTACGAGGAAGAAGAGTGCATTTTCGAGGACTACCTGGAATGACATTCATGAGAAAGTAATTAAAAAACCTGGAATCTATAACTGTATTTCCTATCGCATACACGATTAAGCGGAAAGTGATTCTTATTTTATAGTCATCTACTAATGTCCTCTATCCCGAAGTCCATCTTTGCTGGTACAGATATCAAAGTCCGTCAAATTACCCTTCCGGTTGCTACCAGGAAGGCATTCGGTGCACATTTTGCATACGAACGCGCTCATCCCATCGTCACCGATGAGGAACTCGAAGAGATGCACAGCATCTTCACGGAAGAGCAAAGAGCGGCCGCGGATTTCACACCTATCCGAGTAACTCCGTCTCCGACCGGACTCGAGAGAAACATCGATGGAGACAGAAGAAGTCATACACGGTGCTGTTACTACAAGCAAGAACTCCTCGGCGGAACTCCAGTGTATAGTTTCCTCAATGAGGTAAGACACTGTGATGAATCACGTAGCCCCGAATACATTCCGCATAAGCAGTACGTGTCTGATAACTTCCAATGGCTCATAGCCAATTTCAGATACGGATTCCAGGTCGCATATGATATCTACACAAAATGCGAAATCAGTGAGCGCGCGCACTCATTGCATAAGGAAATGGCGGAAGAGTATGAAAGATTAGCCGATACTCTTTAAAAAACCAAGACACTATTTTTGTATCATAACTGCGATAGTTGAAAGTGATTTTCTTTGTCTCCACAACATGTTCGAATTCCTTGAGAATTTCACATTTGAGACTAAGAAAGAAGCCGTCCAGTACGGTGCCATTCTCCTTCTCGAGAGGAACCTCATCGCTGACCCGGGCATTCTCTTCGAGAACGCGTTCTGGGGATGGAATATCCTCACCGACGAAGAGGAGGATTATGACTTAGAAAACAGTGAACACGGTGATGAATATTATCGCGTGAGCGCCACACATAAGGGCGATAAATGGGGTATTTCCATCAGAATGGTGACAATTCAAGAATTTGACCCAGATATGTTCTGGTACGGATAAAAAAAACTCTCAGGCTATTTTTGTATCCGAGTTTTAAGGTGATTTTTATTATAGAGTCATCTTATCTCATGTTCGCCGTTGAAAAGCATGAATGTGCCTGCTGCTTTGAAGAAACTACATGTTTCAAGTGTAGTCATTGTGGTGAATACTATGACGCAAAATGCATTAAAGACTGCGGAGAAGCGATGAATATTAAAGGAAGATGTCCGACTTGCAAAGCCAAGTATGGAAAAACAACTTGCTATGGAATCTACGGAGTCGACGTCGTCGATCTCATTTCCGAACAAGTAGATAAATACAGAGCAAGAATCCAGGAACATCCTTTATATAAACTATCTAAAGTGATGGATAACCTGACTGTAAATGAGGATATGTATTCTCATAAAGAACATGGCCTTTTCGATATGTTCCTGAACCAGATTGGTAAAAAACTCCATCCTGAGGCTATGCTCTCTACTTGGTGCACCGAAATGAAAGATTGCCCGGTCATCAATGTGATGTTCTGTCTTTTCTTCGACGCCGTTAATGGACTTAAAAGGATCACCGCTATAGCCGATGAGGTGAAGAAAGGAATCATCGCAATGAATAGAATATATAATGCGACATGTTCTCGTGTCAATGGAAAGAGAAATTATGCCGATTCATTAGCGAATTTCATATTCTACAAGCCCGCTGATATGCGAAATGGAAATCTTCATTCATTCGTTTATGAAGATGAGATATTCGCGCAAAAGAGGGTTTCAATTACCGAGAAGCCGAGAGTACTTTCAGAAGTGGATAGAGCGATTATTGAGGCAAGTATTATCTCCAATCGAGATATAGCTATAAGCGCAAACTCATATCGCTCATTCCATCCCGAAGTATATCAAGAACTTCTACAGAACTCGGATAAATATAAACTAAACTATGAATATCATGTGTCCGTGTCTGATGAGTCATTAATAGAAGTTCAAGGAATTCAATATGTCGCGTTCGCTGTAGATGTCTCTACACAAGACATCGAACTCTTGCCGGTAGTGAAGAATCACGAGAGTATGATCGAAGAAAACGGGTTCCTCGACGCTATGCAGTATTACTATGATTTATCCAGCGGGCTGAAGTCAGTCATAACTGATGAAATTAAACTAAATACGCCGGAAAAACCACAGCTCGAATCCCATTTAAACGCGATATGCACGATGTTATCTTTCTGCGATATTGCGTTAAGAA
>JAEIGA010019940.1_pt1 | contig 10217 bp, 8 predicted proteins | sample 9270691 | NCBI WGS metagenome assembly JAEIGA01 (sample SAMN17057246, study PRJNA624740) | gut metagenome | biome: biome; isolation source: fecal sample | host: Bos grunniens | place: China: Xizang | collected 2019
CAGATTGCGGACTTTCTCCCTGCTACTGGGCCAGTGAGGAGAAGAATGCCAAAGCTGAAATCGATTTCCTTTGCACCGTGCGCGGTAATATCGTGCCTATCGAGGTCAAGAGTGGCCATAATACCCAGGCAAAAAGCCTGCATGTCTATTGCCAGCGTTTCCAACCGAAACAAGCAGTCAGAACCTCATTAAATCCGTTCTGCAGAAACGAAATTTCCTTCAAGAAGCCCGAATATAATCACAAAGCGGCAACCCTCCTTGATTTGCCCCTCTACGCATTGTCCCGCTTGCGTGAGGAACTGGAAAGCTCTCTCAATTCTTTTACTGCATAAAGTTTTCTATTATAATTATGAGAATTACACCTTGGCTTATTTTTTTGCTGGTATCTACCACTATAGCTTTTATATACCCTTATCTCATACATTCTTTCACTAAATTGGATTTGCCTGGAAATATTGGAGAGTTTGGTGATATGTATGGAGTGCTGAATCCTGTGATATCAGCTTTGGCTTTTTTTGGTGTGATGTATTCATTATTTCTGCAGCAAAAACAGATAAGATTGCAACGAGAAGATTTGAAAAATCAGAGAGCAGATTTGAAACTTCAGCGAGAAGAGATGGTGAAACAACGTGAGGTGAGTGAAGCCCAGACTCGTCAATTTGAAGCGCAAGTTAAGCTGGCTGAAAAAGGGCAAAAGATAGATGAATTGTATAAGCGGCTAACAATTGTTGTTCAATTTGCGGAAGAGGTAGTGTTTGCTAGTTTGAAAACATCAATTTCTTATGATGAACGACAAAAACAAGCTGAAATGAGTGAAAAAGCCACTCGAGCAATATATATGATTCAAGTGAATCTAAAGGCTATATTGCGCACTTGTTATAAAGGATTGCAAACCTTGCAGGCAAAGAGAGAGTATATATATGATAGGTTTTTAAATGTGGAACGTTGGCTTGAGGCATTGTTGAGTATTATTCAATATGTGCGTTACAGTTTTAATGAGGAGGAATCTGTAGAGTTCGCCAAGATGATAATGTCAACGTGCTCTAATTCGCAGAAGTTTTTAATGTTCGCCTTTGCTGGGGCCGATGACCATGACCGAGGTGAGGATATACGATCTTTTTTAATTGAAAAGCAAATAGTTTCGCAAGAAATAATACCTGATATGTTATTAGACGCTGAATTTAGATGTAAGTTAGATGATCTGATTCGCTCAATGAATACACATGAAAAATGAAGATGTCGTAAGTCGAAGAACGTTTGATTATGGAGCTTATCTGGTGTTTCAGATAAGCTCCTTTTTATACAATAATATTTAAGGAGATTAGCTATGCTTCAGTTTCAGCGCATCAGTAAGCAACTGTGCCACCAGTTCATCGATGCTGATGTTGGCTGTGGCTGCCCAGATGGTGAGTAGGGGAGCAAATTCATCGGGCAGGGTGACCGTAAGTCATCCATCATGCCGTTCCATGAGCTCGCCAATTCTCGCGTCTAGATGTGGGGATAAGGGCTTTGTGCCAGCCAGAACAGGCAGCCCCATTACAGTTCCAGCATAATAATCCGAGACTGTATCTCCGTTAAATCATTGCGATATGCAATCCTTTGGAAGTTTCCGCACTCTTCCATTATCAACTCATCAGCCATGGAGGTGTTTTCTCTGGCAAACTCGTCCATTATCATTTTCTGCTGTTGCAGGGCATCATCCATGCTATCAAAAGGGCCGAGGCAGTCCATGGATAGGGCACCTTCGAAATTCATGCTTGCATATTGGAGAATATAGCGTTCCATATCACTTGATTTTTCTGTAGATACCACGGGTGGTAAATTCGATGAGCCCTTTGTCACGCAGGAATTGAAGTTGCTGGCGGATTTTTGCTTCGATGTTGTTATTGTGGGGGTGTCTGGCTTTCAGATGCGGTACAAAGGAGTACATCTGTTCCAGTGTGAAGGTTGTACCGAGTTTTTCGGTGCATTGGAGAACATCGAACAGCCAGCCGCGGCTTTCGATGCTCTTTGTCTGCAATGAATACACCTGGTTGTATTTTTTGCAGACTTCGTCTGCTGCGAGAACTACACCATTGCGGATGATGGAAATCTTAGCCGCTTCAGGAACTTTCCCCAGCAAGATATTGCATCCTTCCCATCCGGAGCGTCTGGCGGTATCGGGCAGCGGTTTGCGCTTTTCTATGATTTCAGGAATAAAGAAGCATTTAGGAACGATGATGAGGTTGTTGACCTCGTACCTGTCATAGTGCAGGAAAAAGAAACTGGGGTTATCGAGAGCGGTGATGCGCTTAATCATGGTACGATAAACGCCATCATTGACCGTGCGATTGAAATTGCTGCTTGTTGCCTTCTTACTTTTCAGCTCATATTGAGATTTGCAATGCTTGCAGATGTAGTCTTTGACCGGGGAATTTGCTTCGGCCCGGTGTATGGTGTTTTCGCCGCAGATGGGGCAGTACATGTTGCGGGCGAGCCAGTCTTCCGTCAGCACTCTCGCAATCTGTGCTGCGCTTTTGTAGCCTTGAATCAGGGCGGTGTTGAAACTTAAATCCATGAGGGCTGTTTTCTGATGTGTATGTTAGCAGAAATGCGAATTTAATCAAGCCGGATGAAGTGCGGGTGAATGAGGTTCCGGAATCGATTCTGTTCTCCTGGCTTCGTGGGGGGATGTGTATTCTGTAACAGACAGGAGAAATTGTTTTTCCATAATAGGCTTGATTAAAACTGGCGTTAAATTATACTGGCCTAAGCACGTTGTTTCCTTGTTTTTCTTTTTTACCTCTGCTTTCGATGATGTCTGGATGTACAGTTTTGATGTTGGGCCTTTCGCTGATGATGGGCGGATTGGAAAAATTCAAGCCTCTGGATTCAAATCCTGTGAAGGTGGAATGTGAGGAAAAAGTAAGCAAGAAGGTGATTACACAGAAGGCATCGGGGAAGGTTTCGCTCAGACGCCCTGGTGCATCGGATAGGAAGCCGGAAGGTGGGAGAGGAGAAGTTGGAAGGCTTGAAGAGGTTGGAAAGGATGGCGACACTGCGAATCACCACGAGAGACTGAATCAGATTGCCCGGGAATGCCTGGAGTGTGATGAATTGCGCTGGGCGGTTATCTGTGAATACTATGGGTGGCTGACTTCGCATTATCCCGCAGATAAGGTAGGAGGAAGTACTGGCATGGTCATTATCAATGGCAAGAACTGCACGCCCTGCGGGGCAGGTACGGCCTCGGCCACGTTCCTGGGAACAGATAACAAGGAATATCGGTTTGCTCATGCCCGCCACAGTAGCTGCAAGCATGCCAGCGAGCATTTTCATGATGCACAGTATTATCTTTTCTTTACTCCTGAGGGAAGGTTGCTGCAGGAGCAGTACAGGGAGGAGATTGAGGAATTGAAACGCCTGAATGAAGGCAGAAAGCAGCAGAAGCCTGCTGGAGAGGGTAAGGAGTATTCAGCGTTGGCTTCGGACCAGATTATCCAGGAATGCCTGGAGTGTGATGAGTTGCGCTGGGCGGTTATCTGTGAATACTACGGGTGGCTGACTTCGCATTATCCCGCAGATAAGGTAGGGGGAAGTACAGGCATGGTTATTATTAATGGCAAGAACTGCACGCCTTGCGGGGCGGGTGCGTCCTCGGCCACGTTCCTGGGAACAGATAACAAGGAATATCGGTTTGCTCATGCCCGCCACAGTAGCTGCAAGCATGCCAGCGATTATTTCCATAACGCGCAGTACCACTTGTTCTTTACCCCTGAGGGACAGATGCTGCAGGAGCAGTACAGGGAGGAGATTGAGGAATTGAAGCGCTTGAATGAAGGCAGAAAGCAGCAGAAGCCTGCTGGAAACGGCAAGGAGTTTTCTGAGTTGGCTTCGGACCAGATTATCCAGGAATGCCTGGAGTGTGATGAGTTGCGCTGGGCGGTTATCTGTGAATACTACGGGTGGCTGACTTCGCATTATCCCGCAGATAAGGTAGGGGGAAGTAGAGGCATGGTCATCATCAATGGCAAGAACTGCACGCCTTGCGGGGCGGGTGCGTCCTCGGCCTTTTTCATAGGGCCAGACAACAAGGAGTATAATTTCGCCCATGCCCGCCACAGTAGCTGCAAGCATGCCAGCGATTATTTCCATAACGCACAGTATCACCTTTTCTTCACTCCGGATGGCCGGCGGTTGCAGAGTGAATATGCCAGGGAAATCCAGCAGTTACGGAAGCTCAATGCCAATAAGAAGAAACAGCAGAGGAAGAGGGATTCCTCAAAGCGCCGTAATTCGAACAATCGCCGCCGCTGAGAAGCATCCTGCCTGACGCCTTTTTGCATACGTGCCCCAAAGATTTTGAGATACGAGGATTTACGATTTGCGAAATAATAATCAGTGACTTTCGCCGGATATGGGATAGATGGACGCTTTCTGCAGATGGCAGGGCTCATGATACCCCTGTGCAGAAATTTATGCAGAATACGATGATTACATGTCGTTTACAGCCTTTTTTCTGTAATTTCTGGGACACATTTGGCTTTTTTGAGGCGTTCCGGGCTTTTAGCCTTGATTCTCCGGCAGGATGCTGTTAGTTTCTGGGTATGGCCAGATGTTGTCTCCGTTTTCTGTTTGCCTTATCTTTCTTCTCCGGCTGCTGTGCTTCTGCAGCTGCTCCGGCTCTTGAGCTGGGGAATGTCATGTTTGTGGGTGATTCCATTACCCACGGGTTCAGAACAGCCTCGTATCGCTGGCCGTTGCATAAGACTTTGGTGGACAACGGAGTTGCGTTTACTGCCGTGGGTGTGCATGCCGGAAATACCTTCCGCGAGGGGAGTGTGGCACCCGGTGTTGTGTATGCCGGGGTGGTATTCAATAACCGCCACTCTGCCATGAGCAGCGAGCGCGCGTATGAGGTTTCCGGCCGCAATAATGCTTCCAGTCGTCTGGGGCATAGCAATATCCGCCAGTGGCTGGGGTTGGATGCTGCGTATTCCGGCCCGTACCGGATTAACATGGCTCAGGAACGCCCGGATGTTTTTGTGCTGATGATTGGCACAAATGATACATTCTCCGATTACGGGCGCCGTGGCGGCTTCGGTCTGGAACACCATAGCCGGGAGGTGATGCAGAATCTGCTGGGGGTGCAGCAGGCTGATGGCACATTCCTCGGCGGCGACATGGAGGCAATCGTGCGCTCTATGCGCGAGGCAAACCCGGATTGCCGGATTCTTGTGCTGACTCTTCCCACCTGGCATGATTCCACTCCGCATTCCCATGCCCGGGCAGATTACCTTGCACTGCGCCGGATGAATGAGGGTATTGCCCGCTGGGCGGCTCAGCACCAGCTTCAGGTGGTAGATAGTAACAACGGGATGGTTGACCTGACCCGCAATGACAAACCGTGTGTGGGTGAGGCTTCATTCTTCTCTTCCAGAGATGGCCTGCATCCGACTCCGCAGGGCGATCTCATTATTGCTGAAACAGTGGCTCGGGCATTGGGCTGCCCCGGTCGCACGGCTGGGCTGGAGCGGCGTGAATCTGTTTCTTTTTCTTATTCTGCGGCTGGTTCTGAGCCGGCGCTCGCGCCTGCTGAATGGGCGGCGGTGGATGCCCGGCAGGGATTTACGGTGGCCTTGCGTGCTTCTGTGGGCAACGGTGCACAGGATGGCTGGGAACGCGGCCCGGTTCTTTCGCTTGCGTTCAGCAAGGCCGATGCCGGGGTGAGCGGAAGTTTTTCCGTGAGTGAATCCGGTATTTTCTGGCAGGGCCGAGATATGCTCTTCAGCGCAGATATGGCGGCCAACCAGGATGAAATACGTGTAGCCTGGCACCCCGGCAATCAGGAGAAATCCATTCCCTCAGGGTTTTATATGTGGCTGGGGGACCGCCTTATCGGCGAGGCTCTGCCGGCGGATGCGGCGCTTCCGGACGGAACGGAAAATGCTGTGTATGCCCAGATAACGGCAGCGGGTGTACCTGTGAGAATTGAATCTCTCCGGGGTAGCGCAGGCTGCTTTGCCCCTCCTGCCGGTGGGCAGAAGCTTCCGGAATAAGTCGGAATTGCCGTTTTGCCGGAGAGGCAGAAGCGCAACCGCATGCGTCTGGCTGGGCAGAGGCATGCGGTTGAAATGTTCCGGAATGGGGTTCCGGTGTTATTTGCTGCAGGAGTTGAGACGCTGGAGAGTTGCCTCAATGATGGCTCGGCCCCGCTGTACATCTGCGGTGTGGTCGTCGCCCTTGCTCCGCTCTACGGAGAAAATGCCGGCCAGTTGTTCATTCATGATGCGTACTGCGTCTGCCGCCTCCGGAGATTCGGCAGCGCGGGCTCGGAGGATATTGATTTTCTCGTAATTCTCAATGCCGTCGCGCAAGCGCTCGAAGCGGATGGAACTGCGATTGCCCGGGTATACCAGGAAGCAGTCACCAGAGGGCCATTGTACGAAATCTGTGCATTCGAAGGGATTGCGGTTCCAGGAATTATAGGCCCATCGCAGGAACCCGTCCAGATGATTGGCGGCGGCAAAGAAGCCAAGCCATTCTGCCTGGGCTGGGGGGGAGTAGGTGAAGGTGTTGGGCTTGAGCGGGTGCAGGCACACGTAGAAGGTCGTTATCTTACCGGCTTTCCGGCGTTCTGTGAGCAGATCTCCCAGAGTGGTGCCGGCGTGGGTGATTACGGGGGAAATGTTGTAGACATCGCGGGAAAGCTCGGAAGGCTTATCCACCGCCGATGCCACGCGGAACTTCGGGGCATTTTCGGCAACCAGCTTCATGGCTGCTTTCACCATGGCATCCGGGCGTTCGTCAATGGCAATGCAGGTTTTGTCTGCCCAGCCTTTTTCCTGCATGTGCTTCTGGAAATCGCGCAGAAATGGTGCCCAGAGAGCATCGTATTCCGGCGTGCCGGGCCTGGCTTTCACCTGGCCGTAATGGTTGGTGGATTCATCGAAGAAGCGCACGCTGAGGTGCCAGGGAATCATGGTGTAGCAGCTTATCTGTTCCCGGATGCCGATTTCATCGTGCATGAAGGAAATCCAGGCATCCAGCTGCGTGTAGTCATAACGCATCACGCCATCGCGCCCGCGAATCCAGCGGATCATGGATGGGAAGGTATCGTAGGTCTGCCCGTTCCATGCTTCATCGAGCAGGGTGCAGGTAATGCACTTCTGCCCGGCTTCAGCCAGGCGCTTCATGAGCGGGCGGAGCAGGGCGAAATGCTCCGGTGACCATGGCTCCACATCGTGCCAGCGGGCTACTGCCTGCGGGTGCTGCCAGAGGTCCAGGTGGATTTTCCACTTGTCAGGGGAGGGAAGGGAGGCTTCATCGACAAAGAGAACGATTTTCTGCTTTGCTTCCGCACAGCCCGGGGCATTGACATTCACAAACCCCAGGTAGACACCCGGTTCTGCGTTGTGGGGAATTTCCACCTGCACCCAGATACCGCGGGTGACCCGGGCCGGGTTGTCGCAGTTCTGCTCACGGCCGATGATATCTGCCGTGGGGGTATTATGGGCCTTGGTGTAACGGATGAACGAAACCTGTGCAGGAATTGTGCTGCGGCCATTGCTCAGACCGGTGCAGGAAACGCGGAGCTGCCGGGCCGGGCCGTTGGGCGTTACGGCCATCTGGGTGCTGCAGCGTTCTCCGCGCCACCCGTGCAGCGTTACCTCATTGAAAAGACTGCCGGGGGCAAGAGGCGTCAGTGCCGGAACTGTGCTGGAGCTTTCTGTTGTCAGTCGCTCAGCCGCACATTCGCGCAGGGTAAGGTAGGTGGCAGGTGTCTGGGAATCTGCCGTGGTGGGGGCTGCGGCATCGTACGGCTGTTTCCGTTCAGCGGGCCATTGAGCCAGGCTCACGCTGGTTCCGAGAAGCAGGAAAAGGGAAATTAAATGCAGTTTCATGTGTTTCGTAATGTACGTATCATATCGGTCGTTTTTTTCAAGTAAAAAGTGACTGTATGCCGTATAGATGCGGACTCCGGATTGTGCAGAGGGGGGGGGCCAGCCTGAACGTGGTGGACGACGAGACCATCGGGCTCTTCTATGCCCCCTCTCATGTGAGCGAGACCAATGATTACCATGGTATCGGCTTCCTCCGCATCCCACTGAGCGAGGTGATTTCATCGTGTTTTAAGTGCGATGGCAAGTAAAATAATTGCAACTTATTGAAGAAAAGCAGTCCTCAAAGAGAGGTAAGTGATGATTTTGTTGCTTTTTTTCAGAAGAAATTAATCTAACGCACTGACAATCCAATGAAATAAAAGCCATCGCACTTAAAATGCGATACACTTGCTGCAGCAGCTCGGGACAGGTCTCCCATCATCCCATCGCGCGCGGGAATGCGTATCCCTGTACGGGTTGTCTTACACACTGACAATTAAAGATTATATGAAAAAGACACTTATTACCCTTGTGGCGCTGGCGGGCCTTGCATCTGCTGCAACAGATGTGACTATCGCGGCTTTTGGTAATGCGGATACGGATGCACTTAAGGAATCTAAACCCTTCATTACTGATGCTTTTTATGTACAAAACACAAATTCGGCTACATGCACATTATCAAATGGCGATAAGATAGTGCTTGCTGGCGTTGGCGGGGCAAATCTCTATGGTGGCTCTACTGATGGCGCTATTGATAAGACATGGGAAAATGACGCCGCAGTAACGGAGATGAATGCTACGCTTGGGCTCAGTGCAGAAAATGGTTATTCCGCTGCAGATTTTACAGCAGGCAGTGGTATTTATTATACTGCAACAGGCAACAATAATAGTCAATCAACACTGACTCTGACTCTCAATTCCGCAAGTGTTGGTGATAGCATTACGATGTATCTGACCGTGGCAAGTCGTCAGCAGCATTCTGCCGGCCTCAATATCACGGGTCTGGATGCATCTACCGCAACGATTTCTTATGCTGGCCTTAATGGTGACGGCTTTGACGTTGTATCTGGAACGAGTCTGGCGTATTCCTCCTCCCTCGCCGATAACTGGAGCCCGAATACTAAATCTGTGATGGTTTACAAGATTACAGGTACTTTGACATCTACCAGCCTGGTAATGGATCAGGGTACAACGGCTAAGAACGGATGGCAGACTCTGGCCTATTTCACCACACCTGCAGTTCCGGAGCCGGCCACAGCAACGCTGAGCCTGCTTGCTCTCTGCGGTATGGCTTCCCGTCGCCGTCGCCGTTAAGCCACAGGTATGAACTGTTGAGCTTCAGAAATCTTATAAAATAATAAAACCAGGAATCTCGGCTCGGTATACGAGCCGAGATTCCTCTTTTCAGGAAAGGCAGGGGGAGTTTTCCTTATCTGTCTGGAATGACGATATGATTCAGCCCCGCCGGGCACACGACTACCCGACAGGGCTTTTACTGCAATACACGTTACAGCACAACAAACGGATGGCGCATCAGAACGAGAATACAGTCTGGACACCCCAGATGCTTTCGCTGCTGATATCGCGGTAGGCCGGGTTCTTGATGAACTGGAAGTGGGGCACGAACTTGAGGTAATCGTTCACCTGGAAGCTGTACATGAGCTCGAGCACCTGTTCGCGGCGGTTGCCGTGGGATTCGCCGTCCTCATCGCTGAGGTAAGCGGGATACCCGCGGTAGTTGTTTACCGCACCCTTGAAGATACCATAGGAGATACCGAAGAAGTCATCTTCGCGGCTGGGGATGAGCTTGAGATGGGCACCTACGCTCAATTCACCGCTGTTGTAATCAATATGATCATGGTGGGCAAGACCGGCGCGGGAATACACGGTGCAGAAATCATTAAGGGTGTACTCAATGCTGGCGCTGAGCCCCCAGTTGCTGCGCTTGTGCTCGCCGCGCTCATCGCCGAAGTCCACATCGATGCGCTGGTAGAAGGGATTGAGTCGGAATGTGGCGTTGCCATCAGCAAAGAGGTGTCCCCATTCTCCCACAACGACATAGCCGTTGGAGTTGCTGCTTCTGAAGGGATTGTCGCCGTATTCACATCCGGTACGGGAAATGCCCAGCATCAAGTAGTTTGCATCATTCAGTTCGTACTGGAACACTGTACCCAGATTGGCATCGTACAGCGGAAGGACGCTGGAGTTGATGAAAGCGTCGTTGGTGAAGCTGGAGTAGGAATCATTGGCGATGCTCACACAGTCAAAATAGTTGGTGAGGTTCACCATGCCGGCGATGACGCAGGCGCGCTTATTGTTGAAATACTGCATAAGGGCCAGCTCCGGGATGACTCC
>JAEIGA010019941.1_pt1 | contig 10217 bp, 14 predicted proteins | sample 9270691 | NCBI WGS metagenome assembly JAEIGA01 (sample SAMN17057246, study PRJNA624740) | gut metagenome | biome: biome; isolation source: fecal sample | host: Bos grunniens | place: China: Xizang | collected 2019
AAGGTAGTAGAGTATGCAGACTATTTCAATGCAGTATTGACAGGAAATGGAAAGAAAAAGGGAAAGAAGAAGCCTACATTTACTCACGAAGAAGTGATCGCGATAGGTAATAAGGTTACTGAATTGATTAATGATATTTCTATTCAGAATATCGAACGTCCTATTGAACCAAACCTCTTGATTAAGATTTCAAATGCTTTGAAGGATACTCAAGAAGCGTGTATGGAAGAGATCAACAAGTCAGCAGGTATTTCTTCGGATAGTGGTGAAATTCAGGATGTTTCAAAGATCAATATTGAACCTACCGAATTGGCAAAGATCATTACTCGTTGGAATTCTGTGGCTTCAGTAGAATTGAATTTCTTGAATCTCGTAAAGAATGCTACTAAGAACTATGAATCTACAACTGCAAGTAAGGTTGAAACAGATATTGAACAGTTCCGTCGTAGTAACTTCCGATTGAAGTTCTTATATAAATATGCACTTAAGCGTGCAGATGATCTTGATGCAGTCAAGAGTTTGATTCCAGAACCTAAAATGGGAGCTTAAGAGTTATGATGAGAGGTCAAAATCATTTTGATTCTATCAAATCTTTTGTAGATTTTTCTTATAAAAGTTTTGGTAATTCATTAAGTATCTCTCAGAAGCCTTTCAATCCGATTTCTCCGGAACTTGGATACTGTTTTAAGTATAAAGGTGTTGGAGTAAATATGTACCGTATTGTAACTGCACCAACAGGGGATCAATTTGCAGATTTTCGTGTTTTGATGCATGAATATGGTCATATTTACTTAGGACATCTGGAAGGTATTCATGAAGAGCTTGATGAACGTTTGGCTTGGACTATTCAGAATAGAAGAACAGAGCTTATTGAACATATCAATAAAAAATGTAATATTGATTATGCAGATAAGCTCATTGAGCGAGTTATCGATGATCCAGTCTTGAATCACAGTCTTCATAATATTGCTATGGACATGGAAGTTAATTCTAAAGTCCTTAGTGATGAAGATGTTGATGAAATGGAACAACGAATCACTGCAGTTCTTCCTAAATTTGATGAAGAATATTTAAGATATCTTCAAGATAAGACTGAAGATGAAAAAATTAAGAAGGATCTTCAGGACCGTATCGACAAGATGGCAAAGGAAAGTAAGATTAAACTTATTCTTCCATGTCGTTATCATACATCAGATGGTAAGCCTTTTCCAGATGAATTGACTTATCCTGAATATCTTATGATGATTGTTGAAAATCTTGATGAATTTGTGAAGATGTTGATTTCTATCAAAAATGGTGGAAATGGAGATACTTCACAAGTTACAGATCAACAACTTCAGGAGGCCATGAATGGTCAAGGTCAAGGACAACAACAAGGCCAAGGTCAGCCTATTCCAGGAGGCAGTGGAGGAGGTGGAATGCAATCTTTTGATGATCTTATGAAAGATTGTGGTCTTTCTGATGGAAATGACTCTAATCAAGGAGGAGATCAACAAGGCCAAAGTCAACAATCTGGACAAGGAAGTAAAGAACCAAAAGAAAGTCCTTATAAAGGTATGTATGGAGGAGATGAAACTTCTGACAAACCAAAAGATAAGGATGGTTCTGGAGGTGGTGATCATAATACTCCTGAACGCGATGAAGCAGATAAGAAGCGTGAGCTTGGGCAGATCCGTTCACAAGGTGGATTGGGTTGTGGTAAAAATGGCGGTCCAGATGTGACACGACTTGTTACTGAACAGGACCCAATTGATATGGCTCTTGAAGAAGTTATTCTCAATTTTAAGTCAAGAGTAGTTAAGATGGACTATAAGAGAGACATGATGCATAAGTATAATCGTGGCATTCTTCGAACGGTTATTGCTCCATCTTATATGAATAAGATTACATTATCTACTGATCCAACTATTGTATTTTTGATTGATGTTTCTGGTTCAATGAATACGGCATTAGTCGATCGTTGTCTTGGAACAATTTCAAGAAAGATGAAGCGTATTGGTAAAGGTTTGAAATATAATATTATTACATGGTCAACTAGACTTGGAGAGCATATTCAGAATATTGATCCAAGAAAACCCGTTCCACGTATCTCATGTGGTGGTGGTACTAGAATGGCAGGTGGTATTGAATATTTTAAAGACCATTACAAAGATGATGCAATTTTAATCTTAATTTCTGACTTTGAAGATGACTTACAGGATTGGCATAGAGTAGAAAAATCCATGCCTACATACACTATGTATGGATTCAATTACGGTTATCAAAGTTATAAACAAGAGTGGACGAATTTCCGAGTAAAGGATTTCACTCAAGGAAATAGAAGATATTGAAATGGCAATACATAAAGACAGAATTCATGAGCTGGTAGAGATTTTCTACCAGCGCAAATTCAAAACTTTTTATGTTAATTCTACAGATGGAAAGACATTTTCAACCCCAAGTGGAGTATTTGTAAGTTTAGGAATTACTACTCCACTCAGAGTTTTAAAAGACATGCAGAAAGTTTTGAATGAAGAATATAATGCACGTCTTGCTGAAATTAAATCGAATATTGTAGGTGGACAGTATTTAAATATTGTAACCGAAAAGAAAGAAGAAGATATTGATCAATACATTATTAGTGAAGATCAGTATCCAGAAAAGACGTTAAATGAAGTAGAAACAAAGGAGTTATATGAAATGCTTAAGTCAAAGCTTGTTTCAGAGACTCCAGTAGAACTGATTAGGGAAATAGGACCTAAAGTAAGTAAACTTCGTCAAATTATTCAATTTTTGGATAGTTCAGATTGGGATAGACATCTAGTTCAATGTGATGAAGATGAGAATTATAAAATATTCCATACAAAAGTTAATTACTGGAAAGACCTAGATTCCGGAAGTGAATATAGAATTGGTGTTTATGTCACAGAAAAGTAGTTTAGTTATTACTGTCATAGTACTTAGTTTTGTTCTTGGGATTATGTTAGGAAGATATATTTTTCCAAAGCAAGATAAAGTAGAAGTTATTGACATTAATAAGGAATACTATGCTACTCAAATACGTAAAAATTTGTCTACTATAGATTCACTTGAGTCGAGAATAAAGATTCAAGAGTCTATAGTAGACTCTTTTTTGAATTTACGTGAAAGAGTTAGAATTGAGTACATAGTGAAAAGAGAAGAAATGAAGAGTCTTCCACTAGATTCAAGTGTTTTAGTTCTTAGAAATTTTATCAAAGAATATGAAGAAAATCCTGTTAATTTTAGTGCTATTACTAGGGGGAATAAGCAATAGTTTTTCACAAGAAAATGTAACTTCTCATAAGGGAGATACAGTAATTCTTTTAGAAAAGAAAAGTATCGAGACTTTAAACGAAATTGCACTTCATCGTAAATATTTAATAAGAGACCTAGAATTATGCGATTCTTTAGGGATGATTAAAGATTCTTTACTTCAAGATAAAGAGGAACAGATAGAAAGATATAAAAATCTTCAATCTATAAATAATTTAAAAATTGATTCATATAATGATAAAATTATTGAATTAGAGAAAAATATTACTAAAAAAGAAAGAGAAAATGCATTACTTCTTGGCGGAGGTATTTTTGCTTTTCTTATGTCAATTTTATTTTTATGATTGAGATAGTAATTAATTATGATAAATCTAAAAAAGAATACAAGATTTATGAAAGTTCTTCAGAGACTTTAATGATTTCTGAAAACCTAACTCAAGGATTAGTAACTCTAAATGATTTTCTTAGAAACCATTACCTTATTAAAGAAGATATTTTACAAGAAAAAGATATAATGTATCATATCGATGGAACGACTATGATTGAAATTATTATGTCTAATGTAAATCTTTTGAAACAATTGAAAAACTTAGCGCCGAGTAGTTTTCAAATTAGTACATCTAAGTTTGGATCAACTACGAAGACTACTGCACCTCCTATCCCTGGTTTTTACCAGGGAGAATCTAAACTGGCCTCTGCATCGGGGAAAGGTTTTGGAAAAGGGTCTTTTGGTGGAAAGTTTTCAGGTGAGTCTGAATTGATACAAAGTTCTAAGAAATTAGGAACTCCTCCTGACAAAAAGAATGGAGGATATTATGGAAAACCAGGTTGGAAAAAGTAAAATAATATGAGTACATTAAATTTAAAATTTTGGACTTCATATGTATCGCCCGCTACAATGGAGTTATTGCCGAAAAATAATATTCTTCCTATTTTTGTAATTAGAAAAATCTCTAATTCAAATCTTATAGGAGGATATTCTGGAACATCTGTTCATATTAAAGAATTATCTCCTTCTTATGAATTATTAAGGGATTATAAATATGAAGGGAAAATAGGAATAGAAGAATTTGAGAAAGGATATATTATTGAACTTTCTCAATTAAATATTGAAAAAATTATGGGACGTATTTGTTCTATGGCCCAGTCTTGTAGTGCTACTGGAGTAGCTTTTATGGGATATGGAAAATTCGAGGAAGATTACAGAGGTATTCTTTCTCGTTTTTTATCTTCTTATGGACATTACGGAGAAATTAAAGAGATTATTTTGTGAAAATTCCTAGAGAAATAGAAATAGAAGATTATATCAAGGATTCTTTAGCTGAAAAATTTGAAATTTTCTGCTTTTCAGTTCTTTATACTGAATGTTACGGCTCTCCTAGGATTTCAGTAACTCTTTTTGGTAGAGAAGATTTAATTGAACTACTTGATATACTTAAGTACAAGTCTAGGTGCGATAAAACAGGGTATACAATATTTTATGATAAAAATACTATTATTTTTTATCACCAGGCTAAGGATCATTTTTTCAATATTTTAAAAGATGACTGAGAAAACGATAGAGTCCATTTTTAATGAATATATCTATCTCAATAGAAAAGAGATATTAGATACAGGATGGACCACTTTATATTTAACTGATACTGCTATTTCTGATTATGTCTTTTATAGAGATTATGGAGAGACAGTTCAGTTTCTTTATTTATATTCAGGTATGTCTTTAATAATCCCTCAGGAGTATATGAAAACATTTTTTATGTTTCAGTCTACGAAATATGAAGAGATTATATGTAAGAATCCTGAATCATCTCTTGATGCATTTATATTAGGTATGTCAAAAGTATCTAGAATTATTTCTAGAAAACTTTGTAATGATGATCCACTAGAATTACTTGAGATCATAAAAGATTTATGTACAATAGGGACAGAAGAGTTTAGAGAAACATATTCTTTTATTAATTTTGATGCATGGAGATTACGTAATATTCTATCTGAAAAAGAAATTTAAAAAATTATGAAAGTTAGATATATTTATACAGATGGATCTCACTTTAAAAATGGTGGATCTGGGCGTTTAGGTATTGGGGGAGTTATTGTAGACCCCGCTATTGGTCCTAACGGTAAAGAGCTCGCTCATTTTTCAACTGAGATTCTTCCTAAATTTGTTCAAACTCATTACGGTACTGCAGATGTATCTAATCCGACAATGGAATTACTAGCTGCTCTTCAATCTTTGGATGAATTTAAAGATAAAATAGATAGCGATACTAGAATTATTATGAGACAGGATTATCTAGGCGTATCTTCTTGGATGACAGGTAAATGGAAAATAACAAAACCTTATATTTTAAAAATTAAAGAAGAAATTACCAAGATAATCAGAGATAGAGGTCTTACTGTTGAATGGGAATGGGTACGTGGACATCAAAAATCTACAACAACTGAAGCATACTGGAATAATGTAGTTGATAAACTAGCGAAAGGAGAGTAAGAGATGGCAAAAATTAAGAAAAAAGAAAAACCAAAACCTTTAGAAGGATCTTGGGGATATAAGGACATTGTAGGTTCCAAAGTATCTATATCATCTCTTCCTATAGTTTCTAGTTATCGAAAGAGATTTGTAGATAATTCACAGTCATTGACTGTAGAAGATATTATATTTAAAGTATCTAGAGATGGAGAAATTCTTCCATTATATAAATTTTTAGGTATAGATGAATATTTTCCTTCTCAATTTTTAACTGTCTTAAGTGTAGATCCGGTTCCGGGTAAAACAGCTATTTGTGGTTGTTTTCTTTGCGGAGAAGCTCTTTGTGGACATAATTGTGAAAGTGATATGGCAACAGATATAGATAAGGGAGGTATTGTTATTGTAAATGATGATAGCTCTGTAGTAATTAAAGAACGCGCTGTTAATATTGTTGGTGCTACAGTAGAGAATCCTGAAACAGATCAAGATGGTGTCACTAAAATTCAGGTTAATTTTGAAGGAGATATTCTTGATTAATAATTATGGCAAAAATAGAATTTCCTCGAGTCATAAATATTTTTGACTCTAGAGATAAAGCTTTGATAAAGCTTGACTCTATTACATTTTCTTATGGGATGCCTGCTGTTGTTCGATATAAAGATTCTGAAAGTAATGTGCGCTGTTTGTTCGCAATCGGGATTAATGATGGAATTGGAGCATATCGAATAATTAACACAGATCAAGATACTTCTTATTACAGTTGTACTCGTTTCAGTGAAGAGGCTGATGAAAATGCTATTGCTAGAACGACTTATGGAAGAATCTTAAATCCTGGAGATATTATCCAAATAGTAACACAGAATAATGGTAAGACAATTGATACTATTACTTATATTTTTTCAGGAGTAAAATGGGAATCTTTAACCAGTATTATAGATGCGTCAAAAATTATAGTAACATCTAAAGGAGATGAAGACCAAGATATTCATGCTTCATTAGATCAAGTTATTCAAGAAATCTTTGATAGATTGGCAAAAGGTGGTATAGAATGGCATACAGAAAGTGATTTAACTTTTACTCAAGTAATTGTCAATAATTCACAGCAAATCAAGGCATCTTTAAGATTTTATGAACCAAAAGAAAATGAGTATCCTAATGCTCTTCAAAGAAAAGAAGGCGGTGATATTTATGTAGAAGATCGTACTAGAGATCTTAATAGTATGATTACACGTATTACGTCCGTAGAAGCTTCTCTTCGTGAAATGAATGAAAAGTGGAAAATGGATGGAAAAAGTTTAATATATAACCAATCGACTGGAGAATTTGAAGTAGGAACTGTCGATGGAGGTAGATTTATTTTATAAAACATGGCACAACAAATATTCTTTAAAAGAAATAGAGACATCTATAATAGTCAGAGTTTGGCTGTAGATGCATTAAACAAACTTACATTCAGTAATGGGGAACCTGTAGTTGTACAGTACGTAGATCAAGCTACCTCCTCAGTTAGAATTCTTTTTGCAATCGGTATTGCAAATGGTTACGGTCCAGATAAGTATCGACTAATTTCTACATTTAGTAATTTTGAAGAACTAACATCTTCTCTTCAAGCATTATCTGCTATCTTCAGCCTTCACGAAGATACTTTAGCTAATGACACTACTCCAGGCCACGTTTATGATAGTGCAGAGAGTGATTTAGAATATAAGAATGGTATTGCTACCTTAAAAAAAGGTTCAATTGCATTTGATGTTCTTGAGCAAGCCTCACAGTCAGGTATTATCGGTATATCGTCTAAAGATTTATCTGTTAGTAATGGACAAGTCTCTCCAAAATTACTTAATTGGAGTTCAGTAACTGAAGAACTTTTTAATTCAGGTTATCGCCCAATTCAAAAGTTAACTATCGGAGATGTATCTCTTACTTCAAGAAGCCCATTAGGTGATGATATTAAGATTACTCTCGATAATAATTTCTCTGTTACTCAAACTTCTCCTAATCAAGCTACAATATCTTTTGTAGGAGAGATTACAGGTGGTGAAGGTGGAGGTTCTGGTACCCCTATCACAGGAGAACTTAATACAATTGCAGGTCCTGTAAAAATTCAAGGAAATCCAGGAGCACTTGTTACCTCATTCTCAAATGATGATATTGCTTTTCCTGTAACTCCATCAATTGATAAGCCAGTTAGTGTAGGTGATATCAATGATACTCCAACTTCAGATTTAGTATCAACAGTAGGTTATGTTAATTCTAAGATTTCTCAAGCACTTGCAGCCAATGATGCAATGCATTATAAAGGAACATTTAATCCTACTACACAGACACTTCCAACAGCTGGAGCAGGTGACATGTATGTAATCTCTGCAACCGGAAATATTAGTGGTCTTGGTGTTGTTCATTCTGGAGACATGATTATCTGTTTCAAAGATAATACTCCTGCACAATCTCCATCTAACTGGCAAATTGTAGAAGTACATACAGGAACAGTTTCAGGTCCATCAACATCTGTTGATAGTAACTTAGTTGCATTTGATGGTTCGACAGGTAAGGTCATTAAAGACTCAGGAATTAAGACTTCTGATATTGTAAAAGGAAATAGACGTGTAGGTGCAGGTTCAGGTCTCGAGCTCGTAGGTAATATTACTGGAGAACTTGGACAAGGAGATGTAGTTGTTGCTCACTCTAAAGTGACAAAAGAAATTAAAGGTTCTGGTAATGTAGTAACAGGGATTGAAACAAATGACTATGGTCACGTTACTAAGATTACTTATGGTCAAGGAGGAACAGGATCAGGTTTAGAAGATGTACTATACACTTCTAGTGAAAGTGATGGAAAAGGTTGGTCAGGTCAATTCGTATCTCCTGGATATTTTATTAATGGAATTGCTTTAGAAAATTCAACTCTTCATTTATTTGCAGGTAAAATGCCTGGTACAGTTAGAGTTAATGCTTCAGGAAATGCGCAGTACTTAGCAGATGCTATTGTTGGAAAGAATAATACTACTATTAACGAATATCCCGTATTAGCTGAAGTATCTGAAGATAAGTTACAGCTCAGCGTATTAATTAACAGAATAGACGGAGGAGAGTTTTAATTATGATAATCATACCTAAGAAATCAAAAATCCTTGGACGTGTTCCAACAAAAGAAGACCTTGAAGAAGGAGAAATTGCAATAAATATTGCTAATGGAGGAGAAAAGATCTATGTAAAGAATGCCGAAGGAGAAGTTGTTCTCTTAGGTGGATCTGATTTATATACTATTATTGCAGAGACAAAAGAAATTCTTGAAGAACACCTAATAGATCCAGAAGCTCATCAAGATATAAGAGAATCTATTAAATTAGATTATACTTTTAGCGATTCTTCTGTCTCTGTTTCTCCTGGAACAATAAATGGAACTGATATCATACTTAACGAATTACCTATGCCTTCTACCTATGTAGAACCTCAAGCAAATGATACAATATCTACTGCTATAGGTAAAATTGTAAAAAAGCTTTGGAATAAATAATGAAAAGATATAGTAAAGTATTTAAAAATAGACAGGTTCTTACTTCAGGAGAAATGAATGATATCGTTGATGTAATCAACGATATCATTAGTCAATTTAATGATAGTAATGGAAGTGAAGGATTTGAAGTAAGTGTTTACCCTAAATCAATCATTAGAGGAACTATTACTCCTGTTACAGTATCTGTAGATAAATTAAATGACCCTAATTTAGATCCTAATAAGATTAAGATCTATTCAAGTGAAGATGCTTTTTTTAAGGAGCACAGCAATGGAAAAACATTCAATATAGGAAATACTACTACATTTAAAGTCACAGTTCCAAATATAGATACAGGAAAATTACATACACTAATGGTAACAGTTTATGCTACTTCTCCTGTATATATTGTATCTGGTAAATCGTTGGTGGATGTAGTTGAAAAAATTAAACAAGATGAAGTAGAACCAAGAGAAGATAGTGAAGGAAATAAATTTACTGATTCTTTATATGGAGAATTTGGAGTAGATATTCTTAAAGGAGAGGATATTTATTTAGTAATTCCTGAATCTATTAAGTTTGATCCTAAGAATATTTATCTTGATTCTATAGTATTTCCTGTAAAAAAATTAGAAGAAGAAGATGGAGTAACCTCTGAAATCCAAGAAATAAAGAATGCTTTTTATAAGTTCTATAAAAGTTCTGGTGGAGAAGAGGGATTTACAAAGTCCGGATCAATTGTACTTGAAATAATACCTGAAGACTAAAAAGTTTATGGAAAAAATTAACATAGGCGGCGAGCTAAATCCACTTTATGGACGTGTAGCTTCAGCCGAACATATATATGATTATACAAATCTTGACTCCCAAGATAGAATTAATAGTCGTATTCTTAATGAATTATTATCTTTTAGTCTAAATCTTTCTGTATCTTCATTACTTAATGGTGTAGAAGTAGATTTAGATGTAGTAGAATAT
>JAEIGA010019942.1_pt1 | contig 10217 bp, 14 predicted proteins | sample 9270691 | NCBI WGS metagenome assembly JAEIGA01 (sample SAMN17057246, study PRJNA624740) | gut metagenome | biome: biome; isolation source: fecal sample | host: Bos grunniens | place: China: Xizang | collected 2019
AAGCGCCATCGGGTAGTCCTCCCCGTTCATGCGCAGTATCCGCGTGTTCATCTCGTACTGGTAGTAGTCGAGCGTCTTCTTGACGTAATCCATCCCCGGCCACGAGGCGCAGTGGAACGGGATTATCCGCTTGAAGTACCGCGTCAGCGAGAGCCACGAGCAGAGGCTGTCCTTACCACGAGAAAATCCAAGGAAGCACACTCCCTTGGACTTCTTTGCGACCTCCTTGCAGAGCTCGTCTGTCGCGGCTGTTGTGAATGTCGGCGCAATCACGGCGGCGTGTTCACCATCTTACTTGTGGAACGGGTCTACCCCGAACTTCACGAGGTGGTTGCCCTTGATCGCCTTGCGAATCTTCGCAACGGACGTGTTTCGCCCAAGCCTGCGCTGACGTTGCATCTCCTTGCGGACAGACCCTCCGCTCACCGCCTTGTTGCGCGACAGCTTGAACTTGTTGCCGAGATCCCCCCACTCGCGACCAGTCGCCCAGCGCATGTCATGCCCCTTGTAGGGTCGTCCGCTGTTCTGCTTCTCGGCAATCAGCCTGTCCGCATGGTCATTCAGGTAGTCCGTAATGGCATTGAGGTTTCTGTTGACAAACCCCGTGACTGACGGGTGCTGCTTGCGTGCCACATAAAGCCTTCTGTATCCTTGCATGGTCTAAATCCTTTCTCGCTCGGTTATCGCGCTTATAATGGTTGCCCCTGCGTCAACTACTCCACTTTCATTGAATTGAAAAAGGCGGCGGGGAGGTGAGGCTCGTATCCATATCCAGACCTCGCTCCCCGCCGCCGGGCTTCTACGCGGTGCGTACCGCCGCGCTACGTCGCCTTGCCATTGCGTTGAAACGCCTTGCGGCACCTCGCGATGCCTCAGCGTAGCCCCGCGTTGCCTCGCTTTGCTGTGCCATCGCCGCTCGGTGCATTTCTCCGTATGGCATTGCCTCGCATCGCCGTTGCACGACCCTGCCTTGCATAGCCGTTGCGTTGCGTTGCTCAACTAATCTGTGCCTTTGCCGTGCCTGTCGTAGCCTTGCGTATCGGCACCATGCCGTTGCTTAGCCTCGCCTTGCTGCGCATAGCCTTTGCACCGCCCTGCGTGTCTTTGCATTGCCGTTGCAGAGCAAATCTCCGCCGACCACAGCTTCGCCGTTGCCGTGCCAATCCTTGAATCTCCTTGCCTTGCCCTTGCGTAGGTTCGCACCACTTCGCCGTTGCAGAGCCGTGCTGAACTTTTCAATGCCCTCGCATTGGTTTGATGTCCATCGCTGTGCCGTTGCGATGCTGAACTGAGCCATACTTTGCCCTTGCTATGCGGGGTCGCGCGTCGCTACGCCTTTGCATTGCATCTCTTTGCCGTTGCTGTGCTTGTCTACGCATTGCCCTGGCGATGCCAATCTACGCGCCGCCACGCCCTCGCGTTGCCGAACTCCGCTGTGCCGTGCCATTGCTCAGATTCGCTAGGACACGCCACGCCTTGCCTCTGCGTTGCTCCGCCCTGCATGACCGTGCTATGCCTTTGCATGGCCTAGCGAGGCCGTGTCAAGCCTTGCCATTGCAACTAGGCTACTTCAACTCCTCCCAAGTGAATCGACCCATCCCGCTGTTCCGCCACTGGCCGATGCCGCGCAACGCGCCGTAGTCAAGCCACTCGCGCACCACGCCCTCAAGGTCGGGGTTCAGCATCGTGATCGTGAACGTGAGGGTCGTCCCAGCAGGGACGCTCTCGCTCTTCGCTAGCGCGACACGCTCTCCCTGCATCGTCTGCGCCCTCAAAGGACGCTCCACGATCCCGATTTCCCCGCCATCCGGCAACACAAGCGGAATCCGCCGCTCGTCTACGAACACCTGTCCGTCGATGATTTTCTTGTACGCCTTCAGCGCACCGCTCTTCGTCTTCGGCACCGTCCGCAAAGTGCCGCAGGCGTCCTTGTAGAACCCCTTGATCTGGTAGTCCCACAACATCGGCAATCCGTCATCCGTGCGGTGGAAGCACGTCATGGACTTCTCGCGCTCGTCGCACTCCTCGTTCATGCGCCGTTCAGCTTCGGCCTCGTCGGCCGCCTCGCCCTCCGGGCGTTTCGCCGCTATGAACTTTGTGAACAACTCCTCGTTCGCGGACTTTGTGCCGAGCATCGGCTCCGTCAGCGTGAGGCGAACTTTGATCTTTTTCATGTTATCGGTTCTTTCGTTTTTTGGTTGATTGATCTTTGATTCACCGCAATCGCGGCCCTGTGCCGTGCTTGCGTGAGATAGTATATCAAATCCTTGCGGGGATTGCAATAGGGTTATTCAACCTTTTTTCAGAATGTTGAAAGTGAAACGCCGCGACCTTGCGGACGCGGCGCGTGATGCCACTGCTTGCGTGTGGTGCGCGGGTTTGACAGCAAGCGTACTACAACAAGAGGCGGCTCAATCCGGGAACGGAATTGGAGGCTCGTCGCCCTCGTCTATCTCCGGCGGCGGGAGCGTGTAGGTATTGCCTTCATCGTCCGTGAAGGTCATGCCGCCCTCGCTTTCGCCGTTGCCATTCGCCTTGCTTTCTCCGCCTTCATCTTGCGCTGCTTCGCCCTTTTCACCCTCCCCTTCGCCATTGGCAGATTCCGCGCCCTGTGGCTCGTCCGGCGGCGTGGGCGCGTCATTCCCTTCGCCGTCGCCCTGCTCACCTTCCACGGGCTTGTTTTCGCCCTCTGGCGGCGGCGTAGGTGGCGTGGGTGCGGCTGACGTCTCAGCCGTCCCATTCTCCTCTGCTTCCCCGCTGATGGAAATCACCGGCCCTTTCGCCGCACGTTCCTGCGCCTCCTTCGCCGACTGTCGCTCCTTCGCCTCCTCGGCACGGGCTTCGGCCTCTATCGCCGCGTCCTCTTCCGCCTCGCGTCTGCGCCGCTCCACGAACTCCGCGTATGCCTGCGGGTTCTTGCGCGCCCATTCCACAGCCTTCTTTATCGTCTCAAGATGGTTCATCGCTTTCTGCTCCTTCTCTCTCTTTGAGATTGCTTCTTTGCTTATTGTTTTGCCAACGAGTCAAGTTTACCGAATCTATCCCGCCTTTGCAAGCGGCTTTTCAGCCCACGCCTCGCTTTCCCCCTCTACCATGATCTCCAGCCCGTGCGAAAGCGCGACCTCCAGTTCGTCCCGAGTACCCGCGCTCCGCTCCCACCCACGCAGGAGGTATATCGCGTCACACGCCCTCACCTCGCGCAGTTCCTCGGCTATCAGCCTGTTGAACACCGCCGGGTCTGTCACAACCTTCTCCACCCCGACCTCGCGGCTCATGTCGGCGGGGTTCACCACCTCGTACCCTTGCTTGCGCAACCGTTCAGCCGCCGCGTCAAACGCGGGGAAGTTGTAGCCAGGCCTGCCCCGCATTGGACCGGCGGTATACACTCGCTTGCTCATGCCCTTACTCCTGTCTCTTGCGATTTCCATTCTGCACATTCACATTTCCGCGCTTCAACATACCTTCCCCATGCCTTGCGGACATCCTGTATTCCGTATAGGTCTGTTTCACAAATCTTCTCGTTCCCATCGTTCCAAGGTATCTGCTTGCACATTTCTATCCCGCCCTCTATCAGAAAGGCATTGAACTTCTGGTCATATACGTATGGCGCACCCTGCTCGTTCCGCCCGAAATCGCAGTCATGCCACTTCTCATTACGCCATACTACAATCCGCTTTCGCGATTCGTTTTTCGCGTTGAAGTCCTTTGCCTCGCGCTCCAAGTCCCATATATCGCTTCCTTCTACTCTTCCCTTTATTCTCTTCACGATTGAAAATGTCCCGATTTTAGGCAATGTCGGCATACACTCGTTCACCACGGGCAACATGCAAGGCTTACCGCAAGGACGTTCTGCATAGTGAGGGCATTTCCTCATTCTCGGAGCGAGCTCCTGTATCTCGCAATCGCAATCTCGGTCTCCGTCAACGAGCCTGTAAATGGTTGTCCCGCCTTTGAGCATCAATTCCTTTTCCCCGTTTTCGGTCTCTGACTCCTCAACACCCGCCTGCTCGAAGATACGCGCCTTGACCTCCGCGTAGTCTGCCTTGCCTTCTACCAACTCAGCCGCAACCTTCTCGGCCCACCTCATCGCCGCGTTCTGCGCCTTGTAGGGTTGAGCCCTCCGCGCCACCCCGGCCGCCTCAATCTCCTTGTACAGGCTTGCCGCCGCGATTGCCTCGCAAATCGTCCTCATCGTCGGGTGCGAAAGCGCAGTTTCACCTACCCCGCACAGGTACATCTGCGACCTCACGCACCGCGCGATTTCTGATATGCAATCAGAAAAACCGATTGAATTGCACCATTGGCGCACGTCTGAAACGAGTTGCGCGTATGTCATCCGGCTATTTGTTGATTTCATTCGTTCAATCCTCGCTTTCGTAATCCTCTTCATACCATGGAATCGGAACTACTAGTTGATAAAACATTCCAAAGAGTCCGACGAGCGTCACAACCCCAATAAATGCCGCTACAGCTACTGCTACCAAACAACCGCTTGCTTCGTATGCCGCAACTACCGCCATGCAACCACCGAAAATAATCGCCGCAACCGCCCCAACAACCGAAAACAGACCCACCCACGCAAGCACAGGGCTGATTCTGTACAGATCGTGCCAAAGCAACTTGTACCCCGGAATCTTCCTTGTCTCGCTACTGCGCTTCTCCATCACGCACCTCGCTTTCATTTACTCCTTCGCACATCTCTTCTTTTCAGTGTTGGACTTACCCATGCCACCCGAAATGTGCCGCGTGGACTCCAGTATCGGCAAGCCGCCCTCGGTCGGTATGTAGATTATCGTCTTGTCGTTGAGGTCGTTCTGCTGGCGCACCCACAGATAGCGTATGTACGTCTCCGTGAGCTTGCCCTGCTCTATCTCTATCGCCTGAGCGGCCCCCTTCGCCCTCTCTATCTCCGCTTGCGCGTTGAGTTTCTCCGCCTCCAGGTTCGCCTCAGCCTCGGACACCTTGATCTTGCGGTTCTGCTCCGCGCGGACAAGTTCCGCTCGTCCCGCAAGTTCGCTTCGCCACACATTGTATGGCGGCAACGTGAACATGAGCAAGACTGAGAAAAACACGAGCACGATCACGCCTACCAGAATGTAGGCGGCATAGTTCGGCTCATAGTCTTCACTCGATTCTTGTTTTCCGTATGGGTATGACATTGTTGTTTTTCCTTTCTGATTTTTGGTTAGTCCTTCTGTTTCAGAAGGTAGTTGTTGTTGATTATCTTGCACGACATGAACGGCCCGTCGTCGCACGTCTTCAGCACCACGCCCTCGCGCTCATTCCCCTCCAATGTCTCGCCCTCCGCGAATGTTAATGCAAGTTCCATCGTGGGTATCTTGTCAAAGAACGGGTAGTCCGTTGCCACCACCTCTACGTGAGGAATCCCCATCACGTCACACGCCCTTGAGCACTCATTCGGGTTCATCCACCGCTGGGCGGTAATGTCCCAGATTCTGAAACACTTGAACTCGTATTCCTTCTCGCGGTTGCGGTCGCCGTTGATTCCGGGGCCTACAATCTCGCCCTGCACCGCTAACTCATTGTCGGGAAAGTGGTAACGAACCTTGTTCGGAATGTCATACTTGTTCGCCATCTGCCAGTAGACGGGAACCTTCCCGTCCGCGCTTTGCGGCTTGAGGCGGAGATTGCGCGAACACACAATCACGGGGTTCTCGGCATCTATGGACGGGGCGTATGCGATTGTGCATGAAGTCCCATCGTGCTTGCAAGTGATCTCCCACTTGCGCCCCTTCATGGTCTCGAACCAGTCTCCGAGATTCTGAATTCTCGGCTCGTCTGTTTTGGGTATGAACGCGGTCGGGAACGGCCCCATCGCGTCAGCACTCATCGGGTTGCCCATCGCTGGCTGCAACTGCTCCTTCACCTCGTCATGGTGCTCGACGTGGAGCAATTCAGTCAGGTCTGAATCTACGCCAACCTCTACCTTTTGGACATAGGTTGATCCGCTTTCGTCCGTGACCTCCTTGTTGTAGTAGAGTGTGCTTATGTACACTCCTTCTAACTCCTCCTGCGTAACGGGCGATCCGTCTTCAGACACAACGTCCTCTGGTCTCGCTGGGTGGTTCTCGACTAGTATCTCCTTGCCGACAAACGCAGAGAGAGGCATCAGCAGCCCCTGCGACACCACGCCCCGCAACTTGCACGTCTTGATCCTGATCCCCTCGCGCAACACGTTGCCGCCCTTGCTCACGAACTTGCGGAGGCAACGCTCGCGCAGAAAAGCATAGCGCGGGTCATCGCTCGGCAAAAAACTATCAATCTCGAAGTACGAGGCAAGGTCTCCTCTATGGAATTCGTCACGCCCCGTGACTACCTTCCAGCCCTTCCCCTTCATCGTAGCCACCGATAGCCGCTCCGTGTCGGGTATCGGCTCGCACGATTCAATCTCTACTATTGACGCCAGTTTCCTAGACATTGCTCTGCTCCTTCTTCTTATCCATGTTTACTAATTGTCATCGGGTGTGACCATAAATCGGCTCCATAAAAACATGTTACACTAATGATGGCATCAAGTACACCTCTCAACCATTGATCCCGCGTTTCTAGTTTCACATGAGATCCGCCTTGTAGGAATTGTTTCATCTTGTCAACCTCTAACATGACCTTATCATACAATGTCTCATCTGATTTCCGTGTAGGGCTATTGTAGAATGGCTGATTTGCACTTACGGAAAGAATGTTTGCATAGTTGTCTATGTAAACTTCAGCGACTGAACATGTCGTGCGTTCGAACCCTCCGCCCCAATCGCCAAGTCCGCTGACGAACCTCCCAACTCCGATCTTGAACCACTTCTCAGTATCAAACTCAATGGGGGTTTCATTCCTCTCTCCGTAATAATTTCTCCCATTGTAAACCCATATAATATCGGTTCCAATGAGGCTCACTAATTTGTCGAAGAACGACATGTCTTTCGGCTTGCGCAAGAACATTTTCCAGAACATTACATGACCTCCTTCTTTTCAACTTCTGATTTGTTAAAAACCTTTTTCATTACGGCACTGCGCAGCTGAAACAGATTCCAGTCTAACACGCCCCCTCGCTCCGTCATGGGGAACTCTATCCCAAATGCCGCCTCAAGGTCATTAAGCGCGAAGTCGATCTCTGAGCCGTTCATCAGCTCCACTATGGGCGTGAAGGGCGAAAGCCACCACATCTTGACCGGCAAGTGAGGGTCTACCGAATCCCTGAACCTCACGGCGAAATCTGCGCCCCAGTCCAGCACCCGTTGGTGGTCGGCCTCCACCTGCTTCATCGTGGTTTCGTCCATCTGCTGCATGACGTATTTAGGCGCGCTCGTTTCGGGCTGGTCATCCTTGCTCTCGCCATCGGCATCCTCGTCCTTCTCAAACGAGAAGTCATGCAGATAGTACCCGTTGTGGTCCGTATATGCCTCGAAAACAAGCGGCTTGCCATCCGTCCCCTCATCTGGCAAGAGGCGAACGCGAACGCAGTCCAGTATTTCTACCAATTCACCACGGCGATTAAGACGCCCCTCTTGGTTCTCTCTTGATGTGAATTGAACGGTCTCAGCCCCGCCCTCAAAGTCGAAGTGGTACGGCATCCCGTCTGGGGATTCCGCAACCTTCTCTTTCGTCTCCGGGTCATACACGCCCCAACCCCACTCCTCGCAACAGTTTTGCGAATCATCATAACCGAACACGACCTTGTTCTGGTCTATCCAGTTCTTCTTCCACTCGCAGTGCTGAATCTTGATCTCGCGTATCATTGAGCGTTACTCCTTCTTGCCGTCGTCCAACTTGATCCGCGCCTCAAGAATAAGCGCGTAGTCCGCCATCACCTGCGCCTGCTTGCGCAGCAACTTCACGTCAAGGTCGGCGGAATCGCCTACCTTCTCCAAAAACTGACGCAACTTCAGCCGCTTTGCCTCAAGTTCCATGAACTCGTTTTTGAGCCGCTGGTTGCTCTCCGTGGTCATCTTTTTCATTGGTCATCTCCTTTTTCCGTTTTCTCTTTTGCCTCTTTCCCGCCATTCCCGGACGTTGCAGATGCAGAAAGCGAAAGGCTTCCCTTCGGCACTGTAATCGTGAGGAACGCCATCACCATGAACGAGACTGCGAACCACTCGTGTCCATCGCGGACGCACAGATACCCAAGCACGGCAAGCGCAACCCCCGCCGCGTTCAAGAGAAACAACATGAATCCGAATCTGGTCATTCCATTCACCTCCCCGTGCTCCCGAACCCTCCCGTGCCGCGCTCCGTTTCGGACACCTCGGCAATCTCCATCGGCTCGCACCGCGTCACAGGCGCAAGCACCAACTGCGCGATGCGGTCGCCCTTGTTGATGTAGTATTTGTCTCTTCGCGACTTGACATACTTTGGCGGAAGAGGGACTCTCCCAAACAATCTCATGAACAAACTCTTGAACCATGACGCCCTCAAGTATCGGCAATGTTCCTTGCAGAACTTTTCCCATGATTTCTTGTTAGCCTCAACTGCTTCTGGTATCTTGCTTCCGCATGTCGCCATGAGTATCACGCATATCTCGCCGCGAAAGTTTTGGTCGATAGATCCAGGGCTGTTCCAAACAGTCACGCCGTCAGCCGCAAGGCCGCTACGCGGACGCACCTGCAACTCATAGCCATTGGGTATCTCCGCTATGAGTCCAGTTGGCACGATTGCCGGAACATTGAGATCTAGCACGATGTTCATTGGCACGTATACATCCATGCCTGTGTCGCCGGGGTGGGCGTATGTCGGTATCTTCGCGTCCGGGCGTACCTTCTTGAAGCCTAGTTTCATTCCGATTCCCTCTTTCTCTTTTGGGTTTATGAAAAACGCTTGACGATTTCCTCTGCGGATTCTCCTAGTGAGTAGAAAGCCATGGCAATCTTATGAATGTCGCATGAACTCCATGCCCGGCCTTTCTGACTTGCCAATGTCTCTACTACGCTGGAGGGTATCTTATAGCATTGCAGTCCGTAACGGAGTTTCTCGGAATAAGAGTCAAAAGACACGTACTCTCCCTTGACCCCATCAAACCACTGAATCCCTTTCCCGTCCATGTCAATGAAATCAAAACTGGAGAAATAGACAGGATTCACGTCTTCAGCGCGGCGCGTTTCGCGCGGTTCTTCGTCAGTAGCCATCTTCACCGGCACCTCATTATATCCCAACATGATAGCAACAATCCTTTCTAGTTCTGGCGGCAAACTGAGATCATAGTCTGGCGACGTGACTTTTGAAAATGTTTCTGCTATCGCCTCGTCATAGTTTCTGACCGAGTATTCACTGACCGCCTTAGATTTGACATACTCCCAACGCTAAAGCAGTTGGGATTCTGGGCTGGTAGCGGCTCGTGCCATGACCTCCGCTCTGGAGACCTTGGACTTACTTGAGCCTCGCCCACTGGAAGATGTCCCTTCCAGACAGATGTTCATCGCGGCGTTCCTGTCGCGGTCATGCTCGGTACCACAATGAGGGCATACCCACTTCCGAACACTCAGGTCTTTCACTGCTAGGTTCTTGTACTTGCACACGTGGCACAATTGGCTCGACGGGAAGTTCCATGGTACGTACCTTACTTCCTTGCCAGTTATCTGTGCTTTGTACTCCAACTTGGACAGGAACTCGGCGAATCCGTACTCTCCAATCTTCCGCCCGAACCGCTTCTTCCCGTGCTTCTTCCCCGGCTTGCGTACTTGCCGTGACATACCTTTGAGGTTCAAGCCCTCAAAGCACAGTACATCATACTCATGCACTAGACGATTAGCCAACTTCCACTGGAAGTCATTACGTCTGTTGGCAAGCCGCCGCATGAAACGCGCCTTGCGGAGTCTAGCCTTTCTGCGGTTGTTGCTTCCAAGCACTTTTCTTGATACAGCCCGTGACACCTTTAGGTTTTCTTTCGCCGCTCTCTGCATGAACAGAGGGGCTGCTATGTCTCTGTAGTCAGACGCAACCAGAAACGTCTTCATGCCGAAGTCATACCCAACGCTTTTACCCGATTTTGGCAAAGCCTCGACATCGTTCCAGTCCGTCGTGACTATGATCCAGTAGTCGCCGCACCGATCACGCTTTATCGTTACTGTCTTTACCTTTCCTTTCCAGTCTCTCGACTTGTGGAATCCGTACCAGACTCCGCAGAGCCTGACCTTGTTGTTTTCAAACTTGTACCCCGCCTGCTTCAAGGTGTACGAAGCATACTTCTTCACCGCCTTGAACTTCGGCGG
>JAEIGA010019943.1_pt1 | contig 10217 bp, 7 predicted proteins | sample 9270691 | NCBI WGS metagenome assembly JAEIGA01 (sample SAMN17057246, study PRJNA624740) | gut metagenome | biome: biome; isolation source: fecal sample | host: Bos grunniens | place: China: Xizang | collected 2019
GCTCGCACATCGAAAACAGTTCAATATCCTTTACCAATACCATCTGCTGATACTCCTCCGTAAAGATTGCCGAGTTGATGATCTCGATAGGATCCTGCGTCTAGCCCTTCGTCACGAATGACATAGCTTTCGCTACGCGCTCGGGAGTCTTTATGAGTCCCTCACGTTGGGGGTCCTCACCCAGCAGAGCGAGAATTTCACGGTAGTGGTATGCAAGTTTTTCTATGCGGTCGGCGTCGTAACGCTCTTCGCGAATGTAATTCTGTTCCATATACGAGGCAAAGTTACTCATTGTTTGGCTATTTTGCAATGCTACCGTAGAAAATGTGGACCCACCCAATGTTAATAAATATAACTATGGTGCGGTTTGTTTTTCCCTCTGTTTTGTCGAAAGTGTATTACAATTTGTAATCAAAAGCCGAAAAAAGTGGCAAAAACTGTTGTTTGTGTTGATAATGTTTAGTAATTTTGTTGAAAATTGTAAGTAAACGACAAGAGTGAATTAAAAATATAAAATCAAAAAACTATGTACGGAAAGATTAAAGAGTATCTCCAGCAGGAGCTGGATGCCATCAAGGCCGCTGGCCTTTACAAGACCGAGCGCATAATCGAGTCACCTCAGCGTGCCGAGATCGACGTGGCGGGTAAGAAGGTTTTGAACTTCTGTGCCAACAACTACCTCGGCCTATCGGACAATCCCCGTCTTATCGAGGCGGCAAAGAAGGCTATGGACGAGCGTGGCTTCGGTATGTCGTCAGTTCGTTTCATCTGCGGCTGCCAGGATATGCACAAGGAACTGGAGAAGGCTATCGCCGACTACTTCGGCACCGAGGATACCATCCTCTACGCTGCCTGCTTCGATGCCAATGGTGGTGTGTTCGAGCCTCTCTTGACCGAGCAGGATGCCATCATCTCTGACGCCCTGAACCACGCCTCAATCATCGACGGTGTGCGTCTTTGCAAGGCTGTGCGTTACCGCTATGCCAATGCCGATATGGCCGAGCTGGAGGATTGTCTGAAGCGTGCACAGGCACAGCGCTTCCGCATCATCGTAACCGACGGTGTATTCTCTATGGACGGCAACGCCGCACCGCTGGACGAGATCTGCACCCTGGCCGAAAAGTACGATGCACTCGTAATGGTGGATGAGTGCCACTCGGCAGGTGTGCTGGGTGCAACAGGTCGCGGTATTACCGAGCTTTATAACCTGCGTGGTCAGGTGGATATCCTCACCGGTACACTGGGTAAGGCCTTTGGTGGTGCTGTGGGTGGCTTCACTACAGGTCGTAAGGAGATTATCGATATGCTGCGTCAGCGTTCACGCCCCTATCTGTTCTCTAACTCTCTGCCCCCCGCAGTAGTAGGTGCAGGTATAGAGATGTTCCGTATGCTGGAGGAGAGTGACGAGTTGCACGACCGTCTGGCTGCCAACGTTGAGCACTTCCGCACCAAGATGATCGCTGCTGGCTTCGACATCAAGCCTACGCAGTCGGCTATCTGCGCTGTGATGTTGTACGACGCAAAGCTTTCGCAGGACTTCGCTGCCAAGTTGCAGGATGAGGGCGTATTCGTTACGGGCTTCTACTACCCCGTAGTGCCCAAGGGTCAGGCTCGTATCCGCGTGCAGGTGTCGGCAGGCCACACAACCGAGCAGCTCGATCGCTGCGTTGAGGCCTTCGTAAAGATTGGTAAGGAGTTGGGAGTATTGAAATAATAAAGCGAGAGAGTAACTATGGCAAAGACTACATTGGACGCAACGGATAAGAAAATCCTGCGTTTTCTGATCAAGAATGCCCGTACACCCTTCCTGGAGATTGCTCGCGAGTGCGGTATCTCGGGTGCGGCCATTCACCAGCGCATCAAGAAGCTGGAGGATATGGGAGTGATTCAGGGCAGCCGCCTTGTTGTAGCACCCAAGTCGCTCGGCTTTGATGTGTGTGCATTCATCTCAATTCGCGTGAGCGATATCACCCGCCAGCAGGATACTGTCGAGCAGCTGAAGGGTATCCCCGAGATTGTTGAGTGCCACTACATCACCGGTGCCTACAACCTGATGGTTAAACTCTACTGCATCGACAACGAGCACCTGATGCGTACCATCTTCGACAAGATTCTCCACGTTCCCGGAGTGTCGAATACGCAGACCTATATGTCGCTCAATGAGTCGTTCCAGCGCGAGATCTATGTAGATTGCCTGGAGTAACAGAGCTCACAAACAGAGCAAAATAGATTTTTTAATAAAAGAGGTTGCCTGACCTGCGGTTAGACAGCCTCTTTTTTTTGCACAAGAGCGATAAAAAACGTATTTTTGTAAGTAACAAGATTGTAAATTATGGCAACTATTCGACTTACCAAGGAGTTTTCTTTCGAGGCGGCCCATTCGCTTGAGGGCTACGATGGTGCGTGCCGCGAGATTCACGGCCACTCATACCGTCTCTTCGTTACGATCAAGGGCGAGCCCTCGACCGATGAGTGCGATCCCAAGCAGGGAATGGTTATGGACTTCGGTCTATTGAAGCGCATCGTGGGCGAGCAGATCATATCGCAGTTCGACCACGCGTTTATTGTGCGCCGCACAGAGCAGGGCGAGCAGCTGCGCTGTCTGCTCGATGGCCTCTACTCCAACATTGTGATGGTCGATTACCAGCCCACGTGTGAGAATATGCTCTCGGACTTTGCCGAGCGACTGCTTGAGTCGCTGCCCGACGAGGTGGAGCTCTACTCGCTGCGTCTGCACGAGACGGCATCGTCGTATGCCGAGTGGTATGCCTCGGATAATTTGTAAACTTCCTATGAAACGATTATTCCTTATTGACGCCTACGCGCTCGTATTCAAATACTACTATGCCTTCTTCGGTCGCCCGATGCGCAACCGCCATGGTATGAACACCTCGGTTTTGTTCGGTTTCACGAAGTTTTTGCGCGACATACAGAAGCGCGAGAAGCCCGATATGCTGGGTGTCGCTCTCGACCCGAAGGGAGGCTGCTTCCGTTGCGACCTCTACCCCGAGTACAAGGCCAACCGCCCCGCCACACCCGAGGATATCATCGCCTCGGTGCCCTACCTGCGCCGTCTGTTGCAGGCTATGCGCATCCCCGTCTATGAGATCGAGGGCTATGAGGCCGACGATGTTATCGGTACGCTGGCACACAAGGCCTCGGCCGAGGGTTACGATGTCTATATGGTCACGCCCGATAAGGATTATGGTCAGCTGGTAGGCCCTCGCCGCCACCTCTACAAGCAGAAGGGTGACGACATAGAGATCGTGCGCGAGCAGGATATATGTGCAAAGTATGGCATTTCGGATCCCGTGCTGGTGCGCGACATATTGGCTATCTGGGGCGATGCGTCGGACAATATCCCCGGTGTGCCGGGCATTGGTGAGAAGGGAGCCTGCAAGCTGGTTGGCGAGTGGGGCGACTGCGAAACGATCCTTGCCAATGTGCAGAATATCAAGGGTAAGCAGGGCGAGAAGATAGCCGCGTGGGGCGATAAATTGTTGCTCTCGAAGCGTCTGGCCTCAATCTGTACCGATGTCCCCGTGGAGTTTTCGCCTGAGGATCTCGAGATCTGCCCTCCCAATATTGACGAGTTGCGTGCGCTCTATGCCGAGCTCGATTTTACCTCTTTCCTGCGCGATGTGCAGAATCTTGCGCCAGCTCAGGAGCCCAGTGTGCCGCAGCAGGCACCGCAGCGTCAGCTCACCGAGATGGCACAGGCCAAGTCGGCAGCTAAAAAGCGTGAGGCGATGGCTGGTCAGGGTGATCTCTTTGCCGCCTTTGCTGCTCCCGTAGCCGAGCCTGCCGCGCCGCAGAGTGTGGAGGTTGAGCCGCAGACAATCGAGCCACAGGGATTTGCCACGGCGCAGACTACGCCGCACACCTATCATTTAGTCACTTCGGAGCAGGAGTTGCGCTCGCTCGTGGAGCGGTTGATGCTCTGCGATGAGATATGCTTCGATACCGAGACTACGGGCTTCGACCACTTCCGCGACCGCATCGTGGGTATGTCGTTTGCCGTGGAGAAGGGTGAGGCGTGGTACGTTTCGTTTACGCCTGAAAATACGCCGACCTTTGCCGAGGTGGTGCGTCAGCTGTTTGAGTGCGAGCGCATCTGCAAGGTGGCACAGAACATAAAATTCGACCTTATGGTTCTCTCGCGTCTGGGCATTGAGGTGCGTGGTCGCAAGATCGACACCATGATTGTGCACTATCTGCTCGATGCAGAGTCGCGTCACAATATGAACTTTCTGGCCGAGCGCTATCTTAACTATTCGCCCATAGCTATCGAAACACTTATCGGCAAGGGTACGCGCCAGCTGACGATGGATCAGGTGAGTGTGGAGCTTGTCAAGGAGTATGCTGCCGAGGATGCCGACATCACATTGCAGCTTAAGCATCAGCTATGGCCGATGTTGCTTGAGCAGGGCCTTGAGGAGTTGTATTCCAGGGTTGAGGAGCCTATGATCGATGTGTTGGCCGATATGGAGCTTGCGGGCGTGAAGATTGATTCGCAGCAGCTTGCCGACTATGCCGTCGAACTCAATGCTCTGCTGCAGGATCTGGAGGCGGAGATACGCCAGATTGCCGATGAGCCTATGCTCAACATCAATTCGGCACGTCAGCTGGGTGAGGTGCTCTTTGCCAAGATGCGCATCACGGATAAGCCCAAGATGACCAAGACACGCCAGTTCTCCACAGATGAGGAGTATCTGCAGGGTTTTGCGGGCAAGCACCGCATCGTGGATCTGATACTGCAGTACCGCGGCGTGAAGAAGCTTATTTCGACCTACGTCGAGGCTCTGCCTCAGCTTGTGAATCCTGTGACTGGACGCATACACACCTCCTTCAATCAGGCCGTCACGGCTACGGGCCGATTGTCATCGACCAATCCCAATTTGCAGAATATCCCCGTTCGTGACGATATGGGCCGCCGCATACGCCGTGCCTTTGTACCATCGGACGATGAGCATATATTCCTGGCTGCCGACTATAGTCAGGTGGAGTTGCGCGTAATGGCGCATCTGAGCGATGATCCCTCGCTTATCGAGGCCTTTAAGAATGGTGAGGATATCCACTCAGCTACGGCTGCCAAGCTCTTCCATAAGAGCATCGCCGAGGTTACCTCGGATGAGCGCCGTAAGGCCAAGACCGCCAACATCGGTATCATCTACGGTATCTCCGCCTTCGGTCTGGCTCAGCGACTCGACATCCCGCGCACCGAGGCCAAGGATATTATTGAGGGCTACTTTGCCACCTATCCGCAGGTCAAAGCCTATATGGATCGTGCCGTGGCCGATGCCCGCGAAAAGGGATTTGTGGAGACCGCCTTCGGGCGTCGTCGAGTGCTGCGCGATATTGACTCGCGCAACGCTGTGGCACGAGGTGTGGCCGAGCGCAATGCCATCAACGCACCCATTCAGGGCACTGCTGCCGATATTATGAAACTTGCGATGATTGAGATCCGCCGCCGCTTCATTGAGGAGGGTATCCGCTCGCAGATGATCCTGCAGGTGCACGACGAGGTTATCGTCGATATGCTGCGTGACGAGAGCGAGCGTGTCATCCGCATTGTGCGCGAGGCTATGGAGGGCGTGGTGCAGCTGCGAGTGCCACTGATATCGGATACGGGCACAGGACAGAACTGGCTGGAGGCGCATTAAAAAACAAAGGCTGTTCAACAGAGTTGAGCAGCCTTATTCATTTATGGGCATAAAAAATCCCACCCAAATGGGCAGGAGCGATATATAAGATCCCCTCTGGGGATGAATGTGCAAAAAAAAATGAGGGTTCTCGGGAGGTATTCGACTCGGGACGAGCACCGTCCTTCGTCTTAGTGAAATGTGCGCCACAGAAACGCTCCATTTTATTCACAACCTGCCGATATCCTCTACCAACCTAAAACTACTAACCTAAATGAACCTTAAAACTTCGAGTGCAAAGGTAAGGCGAAAAAGGATACCGTGCAAGAGTTATTCAAAAAATTTTCTAATTTATTAATAAAATTTAACATCTACTTAACATTGGCCATACGTTGCGAGTCTAAAAAGCCAATTTTTCATCTAAAACTCGCCTCGGGTTTGGCCTCATCATAGCAAAAAAAACAGGGTGCAGAGATCGCTGCACCCTTATTTTTTATTGTCCGTGGCATTTAATCCATCACAAAATTAGCTACTGCATCGGCCACACGCTCGCCATCCAGCGCCGCCGACACGATACCTCCCGCATAACCTGCTCCCTCACCCGCAGGGAAGAGACCCTTGAGTTCGGGGTGCATCAGTGTCTCGCTGTCGCGAGGAATACGCACGGGGGTGGATGTGCGCGACTCAACACCCACGACAATGGCGTTGGGTGTTACATATCCACGCATCTTTCTATCGAACGAGGCGATACCCTTGCGCAGTGCTGATGCCATGAAATCGGGCATCCACTGATCCAGACGCGAAGCCTTCAGTCCGGGGATGTATGATGTGCGGGGCAGGGATGTTGAGGCTCTGCCCGCCACAAAGTCCGATACGCGCTGTGCCGGTGCCACCTGCTTGTCGCCGCCATTCAGACGTGCCGCCTCCTCCAGCTGCTGCTGGAACACCAGACCGGCCAGGGCTCCGTGCTCCTCCATCAGGTGAGCATAATCCTCGGGGCGCACCTCCGTAACAAGACCTGAGTTTGCCCACTGCGAGTTACGACCGCTGGGCGACATTCCATTCACTACCGACTGCGCGGCGTCGGTCATCGCAGGCACGATAAATCCGCCCGGACACATGCAGAATGAATAGACGCCACGTCCCTCGATCTGATTCACGAGCGAGTATGATGCTGCAGGCAGATACTCGTCACGCTCGGGCGAGTGGTATTGTATTGAGTCGATTAGTCGCTGCTGATGCTCGATGCGCACACCCATAGCAAATCCCTTTGCCTCGAGGCGCACGCCATCGCGGTGCAGCGTCTTGTATATATCCTTTGCCGAGTGACCCGTAGCCAGCACTACGGCAGCACCCTCGATAAGATGGTCGCCTACCCATACGCCCTTTATGCGGCTGCGCAGATGATCCACCTCAAAGCCTGTAACCTTCGATGAGAAGTGGATCTGACCTCCTGACTTTGTGATGGTGTTACAAATGTTGCTGATGATGCGCGGCAGACGGTCGGTGCCGATGTGGGGGTGTGCCTCGTAGAGAATCTCGGGCGTAGCACCGTGGAATACAAGCGTCTGCAGAGCCTTGTTGTAGTCGCCACGTTTCTTACTGCGTGTGAAGAGCTTACCGTCAGAGAATGTGCCCGCACCACCCGCACCAAAGGCGTAGTTCGAATCGGGGTCGATCTCCAGGTTACGGTTAATAAGGGCGATGTCGCGCTTTCGCGGCAGCACCTCCTTGCCTCGCTCCAGAAGGATGGGCTTCAAACCCAGCTCGATGAGTCGTAGCGAAGCAAACAGACCCGCAGGGCCCGATCCTACGACAATGACCTCGGTAGAGTTGCTCACATCGGGGTAATCGAAGTGCAGGGGTGCAGGCTGCGGCTCCTGATCGACAAATATCTCGAGCGTAAGGTTCACCTTCACGGGCGAGCGACGGGCGTCGATCGAACGCTTCACTACGCGCACCAACGCTACATCCTCGCGGCGTATGCCCATCTCTCGGGCAGCCATCGAGGTGTAGAATTCGGCATCGGCCGAAAGTTTGGGCGATAGTTGTAAGGTGATACTTTTGGGCATAAAAGTAAGGTTAAACGTGACTATTATTACAAAGGTAACATTTTTTTAGTTACCAATCATAGATTCCCTGCAAAAGTTATATTTCCTCGCTGGTTCGAGTCCCTTTATCCGCACAAAAAAAAGCGATTGCCTAAATTAGCATAAGATTTATAGCCTCCCTTTTCTAAAGGGAGGTTTGGAGGGAATGTAAATATAGTTGCGGAGATATCCGCACAAAAAAATAGAGAGCTGATTGCTCTCTATTTTTGCAGTGCGGATAAAGGGACTCGAACCCCCACGCCTCTCGGCATCAGATCCTCAGTCTGACGTGGCTACCAATTACACCATATCCGCATCATAGGCGCGTGTGGCGGCAAAAATCCCGCCATTGCTTTGTAACGCTTCGACAAAGGTAATAAAATAATCCCGATTATGTGGTAAAAAATCAAATAATTATCATTTTTTCGGATCTTTTTATCTGCTGCGCACAAAAATGTTGTTCACACCACAAAAAAAGAGAGGTTGCCTGTATCTGATACACTGCAACCTCTTTCCCTCTCATTCGATAATCTTTTGGCTAAAGAGTTCGCGAAGGTAGCAATCCATATAGAACAGATCTGCCTCTTCGCATATCACCTGACTCATGAAGAGCCTATCCTCCTCTGCGATTATCTCGGTTTGTAATTTGTCGTCGAAATCTTCCATAGGCACTTCGGTTTGACTAATTAACGCAGCCTATGGTGGATTTATTGTGCTAAAAATCCTCTTTTTTGCCGATTTTTTCGTCTTTATACGTTTTTTTTCGCTTTTAGTTTAGGATTACGTTATTCTCCTTGATCATCTTGCGCAGATTGATCAGCGCATAGCGCATGCGGCCCAGCGCCGTGTTGATGCTCACCTCGGTCTGGTCGGCTATCTCCTGGAAGCTCATGCCGGCGTAGTAACGCATCACAACCACCTCCCTCTGCTCCTCGGGCAAAGAATCGATCATTCGACGCACGTCGGCCTCGATCTGCTCGCTGATCATACGATCCTCGACATTGCGCTCAGCAAAGCGCAGCGTACCCAGCACATTGTAGCCCGCATCCGATTCACTCACCGTGCGCTGGCTCTTCTGCGAGCGGAAGTAGTCTATAACCTGATTGTGCGCAATGCGCAATACCCATGACAGAAACTTACCCGTATCAGCATAGCGTCCCTCGTCGATGACGCGGACTGCTTTAATCAATGTCTCCTGGAGGATATCATCAGCCACATCATGATCCTTGACCATCATACGAATGTAGTCACGAACCCTCTTCGAGTGTCTGTCGATAAGTTGTGATATGGCACTACGATCGCCTGAAAGATAGCGATTAAGCAATACTTGATCGCTTAACAACTGTGTGTTCATACTCTCCTAATTTTAAATGTGTTCAAAGAGTAGAAATTTCTTCAATAGGCAAACGTGTTTTAAGAGTTAAAAATTTATTTTTGTGAGTGCAAGATATGTAAATTTCTTGAAATTCGCAAATTTTCATTCAAATTTTCACGTATTTGTCCCTTTGTCTGGCGCAAAATGTATCAAAAAGTGTACCATTTTTACACTTTTGCTATTTGTCCACTTTAGAACTGGAAGTAGATGAATGGCTGAATTGAGCTCGATTTTATCTGCATTACGCACCACGCAACAGCGACGAGCATTGCCACCTGCCACCAGAATGAGGCGTTGCCCACCTTGCGTTGCAGGTCGCTGTCGATCTGTGCGGGCATAAAGTGCATGAAGTATCCCAGCACGATCAGAGCCAGCACCTCTTTATATCCGAGAATGAACTGCGGGATGATAGAGGTGTTGAACGAGTGAACGATCTGGTAGAGCATCAGATATACGGTCTGCATATCCTCAGCGCGGAAGAGTAGCCAGCCCAGGCAGACGATGTGGAAGGTGAAAACGACGCCCAGCACTCTCAATAGCGGGTTCATATCCTTGCCGTTGGCCTTAGCCCATGGCACAATCGAGAGCCACATCTTATGCAGAGCCAGAGCTACGCCATGCAGCGCACCCCAGAGGATGAAGCGTACCGCTGCACCGTGCCACAATCCTCCCAGCACCATCGTGATTATAAGGTTGAGGTATGTACGCAGCGTGCCACGGCGGTTACCGCCCAATGAGATGTAGAGGTAGTCGCGCAGCCACGACGATAGCGATATGTGCCAGCGGCGCCAGAACTCGGTGATGGTGGCCGACTTGTAGGGCGCATCGAAGTTTTTGGGGAACTGAAAGCCCAGCAGCAGGGCAATACCTATGGCCATATCGGAGTAACCCGAGAAGTCGCAGTAGATCTGCAGTGCATAGCCATAGATACCCATCAGGCACTCGAAGCCGGAGTAGAGCGCCGGCTCATCGAATATGCGATCGACGAAGTTGAGCGATATGTAATCCGAGATGATGGCCTTCTTTATCAGTCCGATAATAATAAATGCTATGCCTCGGCCAAACATCTCGCGTGTGACCACTAACGGACGGCGTATCTGCGGAATGAAA
>JAEIGA010019944.1_pt1 | contig 10217 bp, 4 predicted proteins | sample 9270691 | NCBI WGS metagenome assembly JAEIGA01 (sample SAMN17057246, study PRJNA624740) | gut metagenome | biome: biome; isolation source: fecal sample | host: Bos grunniens | place: China: Xizang | collected 2019
AACAGTCAGTATGATGCTGTTCTTGATGGGAACTTCTACAGGAGCAGCTTTCGCCATCTCCGCTCCAGGAGCTGACGACGTGAAGATTACACAGCAGAGTGAAACAGCAACTGGTACAGTAGTTGACGCTATGGGTCCAGTGATTGGTGCTTCTGTTGTAGTAAAGGGTACTACCAATGGTACAATTACCGACTTCGACGGTAATTTCTCTATCCCTAACGTGAAGAAGGGTACAGTTCTTGAAATTTCTTTCGTAGGTTACACTACCAAGGAAGTTACTTGGAACGGTGCAGCCCTCAACGTTACTTTGGAAGAAGATACTCAGCAGTTGGAAGAAGTGGTTGTAACCGCTTTGGGTATCAAGCGTGAAAAGAAGGCTTTGGGTTACGCTATGCAGGAAGTAAAGGGTGACGCTTTGGTAGCAGCTCGTGAAACCAACGTGGCTAACGCATTGTCTGGTAAGGTATCAGGTGTTCAGATTATCCGTTCTAGTAACGGTCCTGCAGGTTCTTCTAAGATCCAGCTCCGTGGTAGCAACTCTGTAACAGGTTTGAACCAGCCGTTGATCGTTGTCGATGGTGTTCCTATGGATAACTTTACAGGTGCTGGTAACAATGACTACTGGAATCCATCTGCCGACATGGGTAACGGTCTCTCGGATATCAACCCGGAAGATATCGAATCAATGTCAGTATTGAAGGGTGCCTCTGCTGCCGCTCTTTACGGTTCACGTGCAGGTAACGGTGTTATCTTGATTACTACTAAGAAGGGTCGTGAAAATCCAGGTTTGGGTATCACAGTTTCTGCTTCAGTTTCTGTAGAAGACGTATTCATGAAGCCTGAACGTCAGAATATCTTCGGTCAGGGTTCTAACGGTATCTACGAAGCGAAGTCTGGTTCTAGCTGGGGTCCTAAGATCGCAGGTCAGACTGTACAGAACTGGAACAACGAAAACGAAAAGTTGACATACTATGACAACGTGAAGAACTTCTTCAGCACAGGTGTGAACATGACTGAGAACGTGTCATTCGCACAACAATTCGGTAAGACTGCAGTCTATACTTCTTTCACCCGTTTGGATGACTTCTCTAAGATTCCGGGTGCAGAATATAGCCGTACCAACATGATGCTCCGTGCTTCTTCTACATTCGGTAAGGATGACCGTTGGAGCATTGATGCTAAGGTTCAGTACATCTTGTCAGATGCAACAAACCGTCCTTTGTCGGGTGCTAATGACAACAACTACTTCCTCACTATGTTCTCTATGCCTTCAACTATGGACATCACTCGCTTCAAGAACGCAGTTAACCCTACTACAGGTAAGATGTTCTGGTGGCAGGATGGTTCTGGTTTGAACCCATATTGGGGTGCTGACTACAACACTAACCAAGACGTTCGTAACCGTTTCTTGTTGAACGGATCTTTGAAGTACAAGTTCACTGATTGGTTGAACGCTGAAATCAAGGCTGGTAGCGATATGTATTTCACTGAGGAATCTAGCAAGTTGTATGCTGGTAGCCCGTTGTCTACTAACGGTCGCTTTAGCTTCGGTGAAAAGAAATTCTACGAAAACAACTTCAGCTTCTTGATTACTGCTCAGAAGGACCGCTTCTTGGGTGACTTCGGTGGTACTGCTACATTGGGTGGTAACATGATGGAACGTAAGTCTACTGGTGTTTCTGCTAGCTTGGGTACAATGATTGTTCCTGACTGGTTCTGGTTGAGCAACGGTAACAAGGCAGATTTGGGCGTAGGTCAATCTTACAGCAACAAGAAGATTAACTCACTCTACGGTACTGTAGGTGTGAACTACGATGGTTGGGCATTCTTGGACATCACAGCTCGTAACGACTGGTCTTCTGCTTTGAGCAAGGAAAACCAATCATTCTTCTACCCATCAGTAAGTGCATCTTGGGTAATCAGCGATATGGTTAACAACCGTGGTAAGGGTATGCCAGAATGGTTCACTTACGCTAAGGCTCGTATCTCTTACGCTGAAGTAGGTAACGACATGGACCCATATCAATTGTACAATGCTTATTCTATCGGTTCAGAAGGTAACACAGGTGGTGTAACTGCTAGCCCTTCTTCTTCTACTCTTTATAGCGACAAGGTGAAGAGTGAATTGATCAAGTCTTGGGAATTCGGTACTGAAGTTCGTTTCTTCAACAACCGTTTGGGCTTGGACTTCACATGGTATAAGTCTAACGCTACTCGCCAGCTCTTGAACCTCCCGATGAACTCTTTGTCTGGTTATGGCGCTATGAAGATCAATGCCGGTAATATCCAGAACCAAGGTATTGAAATCATGTTGAACGCTACTCCAATCCAAACTAAGGACTTCTCTTGGGATATGATGTTGAACTTCTCTAAGAACGAAAACAAGATTATCGAATTGGCTGACGGTGTTGAACAATATCAATTGGGTGGTTACGACAACTTGAAGATCGTTGCTCAAGCTGGTGGTAACTACGGTGAAATTTGGGGTACCAAGTTCCAACGTGTAACTGAAGGTCCTCATGCTGGTAAGTTGTTGTTGAGCTCAGCTGGTTTGCCACAGGGTACATCTGTAGCAGAAAAGATTGGTGACCAACAGGCAGACTACTTGATGGGTTTCACTAACACATTCAACTATAAGAACTTCTCTTTGAGCTTCTTGATTGACGGCCGCTTCGGTGGTGACATGTATTCTGGTACAAACCGTTTGTTGCAAGGCAACGGTGTGGCAGCTTGTACAGTTGTAGACGGTGATCGTAAGCCTTTCGTTGTTGACGGTGTTATCGCTGATGGTAATGGTGGCTATGCTCCAAGTACAGTAGAAGTGACTCCGGAACAATACTGGAGTGCAATCGCTTCTTCAAGTGGTAACTTGGGTATCGGTGAAGCTAACTTGTATAGCGCAACTAACGTTCGTTTGCGTAACTTGTCTTTGAACTATGCATTCCCGAAGGCTATGTTGAAGAACACTCCGTTCCAACAGGTTAAGTTAGGTGTATCTTGTAACAACGTATGGATGATTTACAGTGACATGAACGGTGTTGACCCAGAATCTGTATTTGCTACTAGCACAAATGCTACAGGTTTTGAAAATGCATCAGCACCTACATCACGCTCATTCTTGTTTAACCTTACCCTTGGTTTCTAATCTTTTAAATTTTGAATACAATGAAAAAGTATAATAAAATATTCTTCACATTGGCAATGGGTGCCGCTTTGATGGGTGGTACAACCTCTTGTGATGATTTTGAAGAAATCAACATCAGCCCGTCCGTAGCGGGTGAAGAAGTTGTGAAGCCGTATTACGCTTTGAACAACTCCATCATCGGTGCACAGCAGTCACCGCACGAAGCAGAACGTATCGCAGTTTACAACTGGGCTTCAGCGGCTCGTATCTCAGGTGAAAATAGTACATTCTTGAGCAATGGTCGTTATAGTGATAGCTACAATCATGACTATCATAACAGCTATATTTCTGATTGGATCAAGAAGGCTACTTTGGCTATCACATTGGCTGACAGCAAAGCTGAAAGTTTGACAAGCCAACATGACATCAACTTTAACAAGAACGTTAAGTCATTTGCTCGTATTTGGAGAGCGGTAATGGTTGCTGAATATACTGATAACTTCGGTCCTTATCCTATCGCTGCATTCCAAGGTACTAATCCAGAATTCAATAGCGTAAAGGATGTTTACTACTTCATGTTGGAAGAATTGAAGGCTGCAGTAGCTGATATCGTTCTTTCTGAAGAACCGACTGCAGACGAAGCTAAGAGTGACCCATTGTTCGGCTTCAATGCTGAAAAGTGGGTGAAGTATGGTAACAGTTTGCGTTTGCGTTTGGCTATGCGTCTGTCTCAGGTAGACGGTGCTAAGGCTAAGGCTGAATTCGAAGCTGTTGACAAGAGCAAGTTGATCACAACTATGGCTGATATTGCTAAGGTAAAGGAATACAACCAATGGAATGCATGGGCAGGTATTTACTCTCGTTCATGGAATTACATTACATTGCCTTCTTCTATGTCTAACATTCTCGTAGGTTTGGGTGGTGTATCTGTAGCTGAACAACGTCCTGACTTGGCTCAATATACTAAGCCAATGGATTATTTGGGCTTGCAGTTCTTGGATCACTATGCTGATTGCACTGATAACCCGACAAAGGGCTATTGGATGGATGGTATTCCTGAAAACTTGGACCCACGTGCATTGAGAATTTATTGTTTGCCAAACGATAAAGCTGCTGATAACTTTAAGGATTACGGTTCAGTAAGCAATCATGCAAATTATGGTATGTTGGATGATAAGGGTGAAAAGATGGTTGAAATTAATGCTAGCCATACTTGGAATTACTATCCAGCAGGTTCTCGTTCTGCTTGGTCGCCTAAGTTTGCAAAGAACCAAGGTATTGCAAGTGCTTATCCTTATGTATTGCCTGTATTGTGTAAGACTTATGGTGGTGACTCTGAAAGTGATCGTATTTGGTTCGGTCCATGGGAAACTCATTTCTTGTTGGCAGAAGCTGCATTGTATGGCTGGAATGCTGGTACATCTGCAGAAGCTGCATATGAACAAGGTATTCGTGTAAGTTTTGAAAGCTTCGGTGTTAGCCAGTATGTAGATGCTTACTTGGAATCAGAAGACTATAACCGTGTTGGTGTTTCTGTGAAGTTCTCTCACACTACAGAACCAACTAGTTTTACTGCTAACTATGTAAATGGTTACGATAACAAGGCTGGTACTACTACTTATGAATATCCTAATGCTAGCAAGTCATTGTACAAGGAAGGTTTGAACACTCAGTTGGCTAAGATTATTACTCAAAAGTACATTGCACAAACTCCGTACGGTACTTTGGAAATGTGGAACGACCGTCGTCGTCTTGGTTTGCCTTGGTTTGAAGTATCTAACAATGAAACTGTATTCGTTGGTGCAGATATGGAAAATACTTGGACTCCGACTACATATAAGACAGGTCAAACTTCAAATGTCTTCCCACAACGTTTGCGTTACCCTTCAAGCTTGCAAAATGCTGACCCTGTAGGTTATGCTAAGGCTCTTGAATTGTTGGGTGGTCCAGACAATACTTTGACTCCGCTTTGGTGGGCTATCAAGTAATCGAACGATTATTGATTTCATATAATAAAGGTGTCCTTTAGGGCACCTTTATTTTTTAATGGTTAAAGATTAATAATGATTTTAATCAATGCAAACAAGATTTATAGAATTGTTATATCTTTGTTGCTGATGAGACACTTAATACTAGAGACAATGATCAAAAGAACTTTTTTATTTTCGATCTTTCTGACAGTCTGCATGCTGTCATTAGCACAAGAATCAAATGGTTATTATTTCAAGGATTTCACCAATGGACAAGTGCTTCTGAAGAATAAGCAATTTGCCCGCGGCAAGTTCAATTACGATTTTGTAAACAAACAGATTCATTTCCTGAATGGAAATACAGACATGATAGTTGAAAACTTACAAGATATTGATACCGTCATTATCGACAAGACACGTTTTATTCCTTATGAAGGACGTTTTGTAGAGGTAATGAAAGAGGGAAAGACTGTCATGCTCATTGAAAAGGAAGTCAATACTCGTGAACGCGGGAAAGTAGGTGCCATGGGTGTAGCCACTCACGGAAGTGTCCAAGCCATTGATGTGAATGCCCGTTTCCAACGTGTAAATGGCGAGAATAATATGGATTTGACCATTTATAAGGATGAAATTAAAAATATTTACTATATACTTGTCAAGAGAAATTGGAAGTCTTTCCGTAATCAAGCCACTTTCTTGAAATTGTTCCCAAAGAAACAACAGGAAGGAATTAAGGAGATTATTAAAGAAACTGATGTAGATTTTAATAATCCGAAAGATGTCTTGAATTTAATAAATAAAATTAACTCTTGAGATTTTCTTGCACATATATATAATAAAGGGCGGCCAGTGATGGTCGCCCTTTATTATAATAAGGTATATGGATTAGTTTCTCATCTTGAACTTCAATGTACCACCGTTTAAGATATCTTCGTGAGTGATGTAGTTCTTAGTATAAGGTTCACCATTCAATGTAATACTTTCTACATACTTGTTTTCTTCGGAAATACCTTCAGCAATCACCGTGAATGTCTTACCGTTAGCCAAATGAAGGACAATCTTCGGCAACTGAGGGGCACCAAATACATAGTTACCACTTACTGGGTCTACTGGGTAGAAGCCCATAGCCGAGAACATGTACCATGCTGACATCTGACCGCAGTCGTCGTTACCACAAAGACCATCCGGTTCAGGACGATATTGCGTATCGAAAATCTGACGGATCAATTCTTGTGTGCGTTCTGGACGACCTGCCAATGCGTAAAGATATGTAACGTGGTGGCTAGGTTCGTTACCGTGTGCATACTGGCCAATCAAACCGGTTACGTCGGCTTGGGTTGTCTTCAATTCAACGGTAAATACAGAGTCCAACTTATTCAAGAATGCTTCTTCACCACCGAAGAGTGCAATCAAGCCTGGTACATCGTGTTGAACATGCCATGTATATTGCCATGCATTACCTTCGGTATAGTCACCACCCTTACTTTCGGCATGCGCCACTTCACTTGGATCGAATGGAGTCTTCCAACTGCCATTGGCATTACGTGGACGCATGAACTGAGTTTGTGTATCAAACAAATTCTTATAGAAATCAGCACGCTTGCTAAAATAAGCGGCATCTTCTTCTTTGCCCATACGCTTGGCCATGTCGGCTGCAGCATAATCGTCATAAACTGATTCAAGAGTAGATGATACGGATTCTACTTCTGTCAAATCTGTTGGGAAATAGCCATACTTCATGTAGTTCTCCCAATTGGATTTGTGCGGATGGGATATGGTTTGAGTACGTTTCACCATGTTGAAAGCACGTTCGGCATCGAAATCACGGAAGCCCTTACGGTATGCTTCAGCAATGACAGATACACCATGGTTAGCAATCATGGTGTAAGTTTCTTTACCCCATAAGCCCCAAATCGGTAAGAAACCTTGTGCTTCACCTTGTTCTACCAAAGAAGTAACGAAACTGCCTACTTTTTCTGGAACCATCAATGTGTAGAATGGATGTGCGGCGCGGTAAGTGTCCCATAAAGAGAAAGTAGAGTAGAAAGCGTCTCCGCTTGTCTTTACGATTTCATCCTTGGCATTGCGATACATGCCGTCTACGTCCGAAATTTGATTCGGTTGAATCAAAGAATGATAGAAACTAGTATAATAATTAGCCTTTTCAGCATTGGTTCCTGTTACTTCAATGCGCTTCAAATAGTTATTCCAACTTTCTTTTGCTGTAAGACGAGTAGCCTCGAAATCCCAGCCTGGAAGTTCTGTGTCCATATTCTTGCGGGCACCTTCTACGCTAGTAGTAGACAAGGCAATTTTGGTCAACAATTCATCGCCAGGTTGCATGTCGAAGCAAGCCACGATACGCTGTCCTTTTTCGGTTTCAGCCATTGGTAGATTGATTTGGCCGGTAGTTGGGCGATTAAATTTCAATACGAAGAAATAGTCTTGATGTACCCATACGCTGTTGCGTACATGGCCGCTTAATGTTTGTTCGTCTTCCCATTTTACATCGCAGAGGCTTACTTGAGAGTGGTATTGTGCTTCGTACCAAGTTGGACCGTGCTGCAAATCAATCAATACAGCTGCTGAGTCGGCAGAATGATAAGTGTAACGGTGAAGAGCTACGCGTGGGGAAGCGGTCAATTCGGCTTTGACATTCGGTTCTTCCAATTCCACACTATAATATCCTGGAGTGGCAGATTCCTGATCCTTAGAGAAACGGCTACGATAACCATCCCAAGCACGGGTACGTTCACCAGTAACAGGCATAATGAGTACATCGCCAAGATCCATACAGCCGGTACCACTCAAATGAGTCTGAGTGAATCCCCAAATGATGGAGTCGCTGTTCATATATTCCGAACAGTATCTCCAACCCACAGCACCCGTTACTGGGCTTGTTTGAATCATACCGAATGGAGTGGTAGCACCTGGGAAGGTGTGCCCGTTATCGGCTGCACCAATGAATGGATTCACATATTGTGTGTAATCCATTGGCGCTGCATCGGTCTGCGCCTTGTTGCCACAGCTGGCAAATACACCAGCCAATGCGAGCGAGCATAATAATACAGTTTTCTTCATTTTGATTCTTATATTTTTTAATTCTCAATTTTCAATTTAATAAAGCAATGTACCTGCCAAACACCAATAACTATTGCTTCCACCTTCTGGAGCACCTTGCGGAATAGATACAGTGATGGTATGTTCACCAGCTTCCAAATCACCCAAATAAATGTATTCAGGGTTGGTTACAGTACCCGGACACCAGTTGGAACGGCTCAAATCGGATGAACTCAAACCATTGGAGAAATTACCTGAACATGGATTCCAATTACGGTAAGTGCCGCAATCGTCACGCCAAGGAACGAATGAAATCACCTTTTCGCCATTCAAGTAGATGGTATTTGGCTTCTGGTTGAATTCATCACCATTACCCCAACCGCCGTGGCCGGTTGTTGTGAAATAAAGAACGGCGTTCTTTACCGATTCCTTCAAAGTGAATTTCACATTCAACTTGTCGTTCAACATGAAAGTAGGATAAGGCTGACCGGCTTGTTCCAGATAGTTGACGGTATTGAACAAAGGCATAACCTTGTACATACGACGATTGTCGTCTGGGTAATACTTCATTTTCAATGTAATCTTATGTCCCTTAGCATCCCAGTTGCCGATGTAAGCTGCCATCCATACTTCACCTTGCAAACGGTCGGCCAAAGCTGTAACTTCTGTCTTGTAAAGTACAGAATCCGACCATTCTTGACCTGGAACGATGTTGTGGTTGTATTGACGAACACCGAAACCGGTAAAGAAACGCATCAATTCTACAGGAACATTGTAGTCTTCTGTTGAAACCAAACCATGGTAGTTTTCGTTGCCAGAAGTAAAATGAGGCACGCTCTTGAGGTCTTTCAAGGCATCGAGGAATGATTGTTTCTTATCGGTTGGAATTACGAATACAGAACCGGTACGATCGTAAGCGTCACCGTCTGACCATTGGATGAGTTCTACGAAGATGCTGCGGTCTTTAACGTATTCTGGAAGTTTAACCTTTTTCATCAAGATTGTACCACCGCCTACGTTGTATGATACGGCATCTTCCAACTTTTCCGGGAACTTGGCTCCATTGAAGCAAACGTTTTCCTCGTTAAATACCGGAACGGTGATAACGTTGCTATGATTGATTTTATATTGGTATACTTCCGCAATCATTTTTGTGCCCCAAGAACTAGGGAGAAGCGCTTGCTCTTCCTTTATAGGAGTGATGCCTGTAGCTTCTTGTACAGTGTCTCCATTACGAACTACACGGAGAACCAACCCGTTAGGCACACCCATATTCGGTTGCGGAGTACCGCGGAAAGCGATGTCGTTGGTGTACCAAATTTCAATAGTGTTCGAACGAACGGATGTGCGTACAACGGTACAGTTCAAACCCAAATATTTTTCTTGACCGATAACTTTCAAATCCTTGTCCATTTCATAAGCAGTAGCCGAAGAAATGATTTCACCGCTTGGAAGTTCAGCCCAGCGATAATATTCATTGGCAGCATAATCCATGTAACTTTTGGTTACAGGAAGTTTGTAAACAGGACGGCCGTCATCTGCCGGTTTCTTGTCGAACTTGGGCATGACACTTTCCAAGGCAACTTGGTCGCCAGAAACTTTCATGATCATTTCACCTGGGCGAACTTTTCCTTTGTAACTGTTTTGGTAAGTAACTTCGATACTCTTCGCTTTTTTGAATTTTTTCGGAGAAACTTGTGCGTACGCAGAGGTGGAGAGGATACATAAAGCCACCAACCAAATGCTTTTCTGTAGGATATTTTTCATAGAATAAAAGGATTAATTAATCATTCTGTAAAGATACGTGTTTTTCGTGGATATATCATAAAATTTGCTTGAATGTTTTTTTTGTCCTTTTCTTTCTTCCATTTCGACTTAATTCTTCTATCTTTGCGATTCTAAAATAGGAAGATATGAGATACTACAGAAATGTGTTCGATTTGGGCGACTTGAAGACCGCCCTTCAGGAAGCGTTCGAAATCAAACAAGATCGCTATAAGTATGAATCGTTGGGTAAGCACAAGACTTGCTTGCTGATATTCTTTAATAACAGTCTTCGCACT
>JAEIGA010019945.1_pt1 | contig 10216 bp, 9 predicted proteins | sample 9270691 | NCBI WGS metagenome assembly JAEIGA01 (sample SAMN17057246, study PRJNA624740) | gut metagenome | biome: biome; isolation source: fecal sample | host: Bos grunniens | place: China: Xizang | collected 2019
GTCGCCAACGCATAAAATTTAATAGGGGTATAGCCAAGCGGTAAGGCACAGGACTTTGACTCCTCTATTCGCTGGTTCAAATCCAGCTACCCCTGCCAACAACAAAAGCCACTCCTTTATGGGGTGGCTTTTGTTGTTGATGGGCGTAGTTCCACTTTTGAAGCTGTCTCGCACGTCGTGCGAGCGCTGCTTCACATTCTCGGCGCAGAGCGCGTCAAGCTCGCTTGCAAGCGGCAAGCCGAAAGAATCTTCGTCTTTGACGAATACCCAGCTGCCACTCTATCTGTTCCGCACTTATGTAAAAATTCAGATAAGCGGTACAGGTGGACTAATGAGGAACCCGACAAATGCCGTTTCCAAAACAGCAAGAAATCACACGTACCGACCTTTCTTCACGTTTTGTCGGAGTCGTGTTAAAATTTGAGCAACTAATTCTCCTTCACAATCTTGACAATTTATATTTCGCATGATAAAATAATCAAAAAATTAATACGATTGGAGCATTTCAAAATGAAAAAGCTACTTGTAAAATTATTAAGCTTGGTCATGGTTATTATCATAGCGATGTCTTGCCTGGTTGCCTGCGGAGAAGGCGAAAATGAAACAAAGTATAACAACGCTTGCGCTCTGATTGAAAGCGGCGATTACGAGGCGGCATATACTGTATTTAAAGAGTTGGGCGATTACAAAGACTCGGAAAAATATCTCTCCAGATTTGTGTATTTCCCTTCGGTTGTAAACTACGATCTCTATGACAGATCGGGCGTTATGACAACTACTCTTGGTTCGTTCAACCTACCTATACGCTTACTTACAAACGGTACTATCGATGGTGAAGGCGAGTATACGAAAGACGGCTGGTACTCTTATGACAACAAGGGAAATTGGCTGCGCCAGGCGATGCGTTATAACAGCGATTTCTTGGCGTATGATTACACCTATGACGCTAATGGCAACATTATTAAAGCGGAATACACTGACGGCGGTGCTGTAATTGCGGTCCATAATTACGCCTATGACGAAAACGGCTTAAGAATCAGAGAATCTTATGAAGAAAACGGCGTAGTTTATTACGATTACCAAAACACCTATGATGCTAAAGGCAATTTAATCAAGAGTGTATATGAGGCAGAGGACGGCAATTACATTTACGACTACGTCTATAACGAGGATAACAACTTAGTAAACGAATGCGGAGAAAGTCCGGACGGCTATTCTTATAACAATGATTATACTTACAACGATGACGGTAATATGATCAAAAAAGTATGTTCCGAGAACGGTGAAATCAGCGCCACTCTTAACTGTACATATGATAGCAATAAAAATTGCATCAAAGAAGAGTGGAACTATCCCGACAAGACGAAGGACGTATACACTAAAGAATATGATGAGAATGGAAACCTGACGAAGGAAGTTCACACCTACGCAGACGGAACGGTAGAAAGTGTTGAGTGGGAGTATCTCTTTACCTACGTTACCATTGACGTTCCCGAATGGACAAAGAATCAGATAATGGGTCTGTTCGACATAATATAAGTTCATTTTACTCAATAAAAATAACGGGCTGTCAAAAGGCTGCCCGTTATTTTTGTGTATAAAGACGAGGGAGCTATCGCTACAATCACAGTTATTTGCAATTATGAGAGCAAAGAGGGTTATATTCACATGGTTGCCTGCCGAGAGGACTCCCGCAGCAAGGGATATGGCACATTACTTAACCGCATCGCTGAATATGTGCTAAAAAAGAGGGAATGGAAATCGCTTACCTGACCACTGACGACTGGCGAATCCCCGCTATTAAAAGCTACTTGCGAATTGGATTTGTGCCTGACATATCCTCCGAGGAATTTAAGAAGCGCTGGGATAAAATCTTCCTCGAGATAGGAAAATAAAATTTTCATAACAAAAGGAGCTTTTGACAAGCAAAAGCTCCTTTTCTTTTTTATTATGTAACTCCACTTTTGATGCCGGCGCCGTGGGCGCTCGGTGCTTTCGCTGAAGCGAAAGCTCATATATCATTCAATGCTCTGTTCATATGAGAGACGTCGTAAAAGCCGCACAGCTGAGCAATTTCGTTTTTTGAAAGTGCTCCCTCCGATATCAGCTTTTTCGCCTTTTGCTGTCTGCATTTTTTTACGTATCCCATTGGGGAAAGCTTGAGTGTTTCACGAAAACGGCGGTTAAGAGTGGCGGTAGACATATTGAAAACTTCAGATAGAGTATCAAGGGTGATTTTTTCCTGCAGATTGCTTTGAATATACTGCATTATCTTCAGAAGCTCAGTGCTTGAATGTTGCCTCGTTTGAGAATTCTCCAGGCTTTTGCTTATTTCCTCACCAAGCTCAGCAATCAAAGAAAGTGTCATAGAATTGAGATATGCGTATGATTTTCCTCTCTCAGCTTGCTCCATTTTTTCAAAAACAAGCATAATGTCTGCAAGAGCCTCGTATCCAAGCTTCAGGTTATAGGGTTTTCCTGACGAAAGTCTTACGTATGGCTCTATATCGAATAGAAGCTCGTACCCCTTCATACTGCAAAGCTCCTGGTTATATCTTTCAAAGAAATCCCGTTTTATGAGAATATGATATATGTCCATATTTTCATCTGCCAAGTAGCTATGTATTACCGAGGGAGGAATAACGAATACGTCACCGCTTCTTGCGGGAATAGCGGACGAGCCAAGATAATGTATTCCCGAGCCTGCCGTAACTATATTCAATTCGTAAAATTCGTGCTTGTGCATAGTGTACCTGTAGCTTTGGTGCATATAGCCGCATACGAAATTCAGCGCTTCCCCACTGAAAAAATCCTCCTCATGAAATTCGGATTTCATATCTTCATAGCTTTCAAAAAGATTATCTGCTTTTATCATAACGCCTCTTTTGAGCGGATTTTCCCGCATTCGTTATTTATACCGATATAATCATATCACATAAGCGATAAAATTTCAACAGTTTTTAGGGGCTTTCGCCTTTAGGCATAACAGAATAAAAACGAGCGGCATTGCAAAAAAATTACGCCTGACCCTCAAAAGCTTTATTTATCCTACCTGCCAAAGGAAGAAACAAAACCGAAAGACCGCCCCAAAGCAGAGTATACAGTGGGCATATCTGACCTAAAATGTTAAAGGGCATTTTGCTATAATCCCAGACGTTCATTTTTAAAATCAGGTTAAATAGGACTCCGAAAACAAGCTCTACCGCAGTCACTCCCAGAGCGCAAAGCGAGGCTTTCGCCAGAAGGGGCGCATACCTATAACTCTGCTCTATGAGCGAAAAGATTACAAAGCAAATTCCTCCCGCTATTATCATAGTCCAGTGCGTTCTTCTTCTCCAAATAAGCTCGATTATTCCGTAGCCGACACCGCCTATGGCAAAGCATACTGCGTATTTTTTCAAAGTCCTCATTACAGCGCCTCCTGTTAACATTTTATTTAAGGTTATTATTCTCGGGCGCTGAGAAAATTATCGAAGGAAAAAACAGGCTATACTGTAAAACGTAATCTGATGCTCATTTTCACAATTTTGCATTGTATTTTTTGAGTTTTTTTAAATTTTCGCTATTGCCAAGTGTAAAAAAATGTGTTATACTCAACTTTACTTATAAATGATGGGTAAAATATTTATAATTATCGAGAAAAAATCCTTATCAGGGAGGTCTTTTATGAGAATCGTTATAAAAATCGGAACGTCCACCCTTACCTATCAGAACGGGTGCGTGAATATCAGGCGAATTGAGGCTCTTTGCCGCGCTATCAGCGATATTATGAATTCGGGAAATCAGGTTATTCTCGTTTCCTCCGGAGCTATTGCTATGGGCGTCGGAAAGCTTAATTTAAGCGAGAAACCAAAAGACATTGCCGGAAAGCAGGCCTGCGCCGCTGTCGGTCAATGTGAGCTGATGTATACCTACGATAAGCTTTTCGCAGAATACAATCACACGGTTGCTCAGCTTCTGCTCACCGCCCCAGACCTCACCTGCCCTGACAGGCATAAAAAGTTCGAGGACACTATGAACAGGCTCCTTTCTCTCGGAGTTCTGCCAATTATAAATGAAAACGATACGATTTCTACCGCAGAGATAGAATTTGGTGACAACGATACACTTGCGGCACAGGTGGCGGCAAGTGTCAGCGCCGACCTTCTCGTTCTTCTCTCGGATATAGAGGGGCTTTATACCGCAGACCCGAGGCGTGACCCCACGGCAAAGCTTATCCCCGAGGTTCACGAGCTAAACGACGAGGTAATGAAGCTTGCGGGAGGCGCAGGCTCAAAGCTCGGCACGGGCGGTATGGAAACAAAGCTCAGAGCGGCTAAAATAGCTACCGACTGCGGCTGTGATATGATAATCACCAACGGCTCTTACCCCGAAAGACTTTATTCGGTCCTTGATGGGGTGCCTGTGGGAACGAGATTCTTTGCCGCAAAATAACACATTATTACGGAGGGGATTTATGGAAAACGTAAGCTCCACTATGGCGCTTTGCGAAAAAGCAAAGGGCGCCGTCAGAGAAATTTCAAGTCTTGACGACAAAAAAATAAACGAAGCTCTCCTTGCTATGGCAGGGGCGCTGATAAAAAACACCGACGAAATTCTTAAAGAAAACGCACGTGATATCGAAGATGCTAAGGATTCCATATCCGCCGTTATGATTGACAGGCTGCGCCTTACTTCCGATAGGATAGCGGCTATGGCGAAGGGGATAACCGAAATAACACAGCTCCCATCCCCTCTCGGCGCTTTTCTTGACAGGGTTGAGAGACCTAACGGACTTATTATTGAGAAGATAAGCGTACCCCTCGGTGTTATCGCTATAATATACGAGAGCAGACCTAACGTTACCTCAGATGCTGCCGCTCTTGCTTTGAAGAGCGGAAACGTTTGCATACTGAGAGGCGGCAAGGAGGCTTACCACTCCTCAGCGGCAATAGTTAAAGCCCTTAAGGAGGGACTTCGCTCAGCGGGGGTTTCCGAGGATGCTGTAAACCTTGTTTCCGATACGACGAGGGCAAGCGCTACCGAGCTTATGAGAGCCTCGGGCTACGTTGACCTTCTTATCCCCAGAGGCGGCGCCGGTCTTATACGCTCCTGTGTTGAAAACGCCACCGTTCCCTGCCTTGAAACCGGTACGGGAATCTGCCACGTATACGTGGATAAGGATGCCGACCTTGATATGGCGGTGAGAATTATAAAAAACGCAAAGACCAGCCGCCCCTCCGTTTGCAATGCGGCTGAGGTGTGCCTTGTTCACAGAGATATCGCAAAGGAATTTTTACCTCGACTGAAGGCTGCCCTCGTTGACGAGAGGCAGGATGCGGGGCTTATTCCCACCGAGCTTAAGCTTGACGAAGAGGCTGCCTTGATAATACCAGGTACGGCTGCTTCGGCAGAGGATTTTGACACCGAATTCCTTGACTACAAGCTGGCTGTCGGAATTGTCGGCTCCACGGAAGAGGCTATTTTGCATATTTCCCACCACTCAACCCATCACAGCGAAGCAATTATAACCAATTCAAATACTGCGGCAGAGAAGTTCATAAAAGGCGTGGACAGCGCTGCGGTATACGTTAACGCATCGACGAGGTTTACCGACGGAGGAGAATTCGGACTTGGGTGCGAAATGGGAATTTCCACACAAAAGATGCACGCAAGAGGTCCTGTCGGGATAAGAGAGCTTACCACGTACAAGTACGTAATACATGGGTGCGGACAAATAAGATAAGAGAGCGGCCTCAAATAAAGCCGCTACAAAATCTGCGGGCGATAAGTTTTCGTCCGCAAAAGGAGAATTTTATGAAAATTGGATTTATAGGCTGCGGCAATATGGGCGGCGCTCTTGCGGGGGCCGTATCAAAGTATTGTGGCTCAGATATTTACCTTTGCGATTTTGACGGAGAAAAACTGAGGACTCTTTGCGATGCGACGGGCGGCAAAGCTATCTGCGCAAAGGAGATATTCGAAATATGCGATTATATATTCCTCGGGGTTAAGCCTGCCGCGATTACCTCTGTGCTTTCAGAAAACGCCGGTATGCTTTCACATAACTCAAAATCCGTCTTAATTTCAATGGCGGCAGGAGTGAAAATCGAAAAGATAGAAAAATTCCTCCCCACCCCTCACCCTGTTATAAGAATAATGCCTAACACCCCAGTCGCAAAGGGGCTCGGTATGACGGTTTACTGCAAAAACGACCTCGTTTCGGAAGAGCAGATTACAGAATTTTTAGCTTTCATGGAGCCTTCCGGTAAGCTTGACTATATTTCCGAGGGGCTTATAGATGCCGCTTGCGCCGTTTCGGGCTGCGGACCTGCTTTTGCTTATATGTTCATTGAGGCTTTGGCTGACGGAGGTGTGGAATGCGGGCTGCCCAGGGACAAGGCTCTGCTTTACGCATCGCAAATGCTTAAGGGAGCTGCTGAAATGGCGCTCTCCACGGGTAAGCACCCCGGTGTTCTTAAGGACGAGGTTTGCAGTCCCGGAGGAAGCACTATCGAGGGTGTTCACGCCCTTGAAGAGGGGGCCTTCCGAGCCACATCGATTGATGCGGTTAAGGCAGCGTATGAAAAGACGAAGAAGCTTGGATAAATATATTATATAAACGAAAAAGGTCGCATTCGGTCTGATGCTCACTGTGAGAATCCGCTGAATGCGACCTTTTTATTTAGTTTTTATTACTAAGAATTTTTTACTACCCTGCGCCTTATCTTATAACTGCGCCGGGGTGCTTCTCGTCGATTACCGAAAGGGCGGCGTCGTCTGCAAATACTACCACGTCCTTAGCAAAGCGAAGAATAGATGCGGGAACCTTAGGCGTTACCTCGCCGAACAGAGCCTTCTCAAGAATTTCAGCCTTGCCCTTACCGTTAGCTACAAGAAGAATTTTCTTTGCGCTCATTATCTGACCGATACCCATAGAGATTGCCTTTGTGGGGACGTCCTCTCGTTTTGCGAAGAAGCGGGAGTTTGCGTCTATCGTGGATTCGGTAAGCTCTACTACGTTCGTACCGGTGGTGAAGCTGTCGGAGGGCTCGTTAAAGGCTATGTGACCGTTGTTTCCGATACCGATTACCTGAACGTCAACTCCGCCGAGGGACTCAACGAGCCTGTCGTAACGCTCACATTCCGCCTTGGGGTCCTCTGCTATTCCCGAGGGCACGTTTGTATTCTCAGGGAGAATGTCTATATGAGAGAAAAGATTGAAATCCATAAAATAACGGTAACTCTGGTCATGGTCGGGAGTAAGACCTACGTATTCGTCAAGGTTCACGGTTTTTACGTTCTTAAAGGAAAGCTCACCGTTTTTATACATATCTATAAGCGCTCCGTATAAATCCAAGGGAGAGGAGCCTGTTGCAAGTCCTAAAGTGGGGTTTTCTCTGGATTTTATAGCTTCAGCTATAACCTTTGCGGCGCTGACGCCTGCCTCTTTTGTGTTTTTAAATCCGTAAATTCTAATCATAATATGCCTCTTTCTGTATTTGTAAAATATGTATTTTGTGATGCTTTAAAATCTGCGCTCGGAATTGCTCACATTAAGCATTCTCCGAATATTTTTTCACTATTCTCTTCATTTCGGGAAGCGCTTTTTCCATATCTGAAACAAGCTTGAACTGGTTTCTCGCCCTGTCAAGGTTCTGCTTTGGTCTGTGAATTCTGAAATAGGTATCCCCTTCAAGATAATCGGTCAAAAATCTCATTCCGCACTCAAAGGTCATCATAATCGCCGCTTCTGCAAGATATTCAAGCTCACCCTCGGCAAGACCGCCCTTTGCGCCTTCTATAAAGCCTTTTGTGTAAAGCTCAAATAGTGATATATCAAAGTTTACCTTGGTAAGGTCTGCCTCGTCCTCGGCTGCAGTGGTTGCGCCGAATCTGATGGAATCTCCAAAATCGTTTATTGCATAGCCGGGCATTATAGTGTCAAGGTCTATCACGCAAAGTGTTTTCCCCGTCGCTTTGTCGAAGAGTATGTTATTAAGCTTCGTGTCGTTATGCGTAACCTTCAAGGGGAGCTTCCCTTCCGCTCTTGCATTCTCAAAAATATTTGCAAACGCCTCCCTCTCTTTGGCAAAGGAAATTTCCGAGGAAACCTCTGCCACTCTGCCGCACACGTCGTCCTTCACCGCCTTCATAAGATTTTCATATCTTACGGGAGTGTTATGGAAATTGGGAATAATTTCATACAGCGTGTCTGCCGGAAAGCTCTTTAACATATACTGAAAATTACCGAACGCCACAGCGCATTCGTAGAACTGCTCAGGGCTCTCTACTCTGTCATAGCAAATACTGTCCTTGATAAACAAAAGCATACGCCAATGCTCTCCGTTCTCGGTTACAACGTAGCTCTTGCCATCCTTGGAATAAATAACTCGCAACGTCTCACGAAGTGGGTCGCCACCCCTCTTCTCGATTTCTTTCGAAAGATATTCGGTAACGGCGCAATAATTGCTCATAAGCGCATCGGGGTTCTTGAATACGTTTACGTTGATTTCTTGGAGAATGTAATCCTTTTCCTCTCCTTCTTCCTTCGCTTTTACGAGGAAGGTAGTATTTATATGCCCGTTTCCGTAAGGTGTAATGCTTACAATAGAGTCGGGGTTAAGAAAAAGAGAAGCTGTTCTTAAATTTTTGTCCATCATAAGGTACTCCAATCACAAAGATAAGATATTCGCATAGGATAATTTTTGACACTATATATTTTATAACTTTATGTTGACAATTACAAGGTAAAATAGTATAATAATTTGTATAATAGTGCAAAATCTTTAACATTTTACAAAAAGGGGCGCACCCGATATGAACAAACAGGAAATCAGCGAGGTTCTGAAGGATTTATACAGAATTTCAGGCTTCAGAGTTTCGCTTCACGGAATAAATTACGAGGAAATAGACGCATACCCGAAAAACAAGCTTACATTTTGCGATTATATCCAAAAGAACGGACAGAACGAATACGAGAAGTGCGTTGCCTGCGATTCGGAGGCTTGTAAGAGGTCGATAGCCGCCGCTGACAGCGTAATATACAGATGCCGCTACGGGCTGGTTGAGGCTATAAGCCCCATTTACTCATTCGGCGCCCTTACAGGCTTCATTATTATGGGGCAGGTTAAGGAGGCTGGTCGGGACACCGAAAATCTTGTTAAGGTTCTCACAGCCCTTGGAAAATCCCCCCAGGATGCAGAGCGGATATGCAAGGAAATTCCCGAAATTGACACGTCAATGGTAAAAACATACGTCCATATTATCACCATATGCGCAAAATACCTGACTATATCCAACGCGCTTGTAAGAGAAAAGCTTACGGTGGGGCAGCATATTGTGAAATACATCGGCGAGAATTATTCCTCTCACATACAGATAAAGGATATCTGCCGTGAGCTTGGATACTCAAAATCAACGATACTTTCGGCTTTTAAGCAGGAATTCGGCACTACCATTAACGCCTACCTTACCAATTACAGGCTTGGCGTTGCAAAAAGACAGCTGGAGGAAAACGAGCTTACCATAAATGAAATAGCCCTCGGGACAGGCTTCGCTGACCAGTCCTATTTCTCAAAGGTATTTTCTGCAAAATACGGCACTACTCCCAGCGAATACAGGAGGCTTTCGGTAAAATGAAAATAATACACACGTCTGATATACATTTAGCTTCACCGCTTACCTCAAGGCTCCCTGCCGCAAAGGCATCGGCGAGGTCAAAGGAGATTGAGGCTACCTTTGCAAGGATTTGCCGAGGAGCGGAAAATTTATCGGCAGAGGCGGTAATTATCGCAGGCGACCTTTTCGATTCCGAAAAAATAAGTGCGAGGCTTCTTGATACGGTTATATCTTTAATAACCTCTTCCTCGTCTGTTACCTTTTTCTATCTTCCCGGCAACCACGAGGAGGACGCTCTTTTGCGCTCGGGGATAAAGCTGCCCGAAAATTTAAAGATTTTCGGTGAAGGGTGGACCTATTTTAAGTTAGGCGACGTTACCTTTGCCGGTCGAAGGGATATAAGCGAGGACTCCTTTGAAACCCTTAATCTTCCCGAGGGAGGAAAGAATATAGTGGTGCTTCACGGTGAGCTTCGAGAATACCGCTCCGAGGAAGCCATAGCGCTTTCCGAATGCCGTGGCAAAAACATTGATTATATGGCTCTCGGTCACTATCACAGCTACTCGGAAACTAAAATAGACAAGCGAGGGGTCGCTGTTTATTCGGGAACTCCCGA
>JAEIGA010019946.1_pt1 | contig 10216 bp, 3 predicted proteins | sample 9270691 | NCBI WGS metagenome assembly JAEIGA01 (sample SAMN17057246, study PRJNA624740) | gut metagenome | biome: biome; isolation source: fecal sample | host: Bos grunniens | place: China: Xizang | collected 2019
CAGGTCAACTTTCTCTGATTGTAAAAATCAACAGACTCCTGCAAAAGCCGTCCTTCCCAGAAATGCGTCCCTTCCTTCAGAATCTTGATCGTGGTCGTCATCCGCTGAATCGCATAATATCCTGGGTTATTAAGCGGAACGGTCATTGTGAAGGATCCGGCTGCAGAATCCGAAATACTCAATTTGGGATTAACCAATTTCAGAGTAGTTTCCTGCCGTGTATCATCGTAGATTAAAATATCATCAGCAAACACCTGATACATCAGAGGATCCCTCCCTTTTTAATTTGCACTTCCTGCATCATAACCGCTCTCATTTCTTCCGTTATAGTACCGCTGTCCCATGCTGTCAGAACGAACCTGTAATATCCATCCTTCTGAATAATATATTCGTTACCTCCATTGGCATACGTATGAACAAGACCCTCAGCTTGCCCCGGATATGTGCTGCTTGCCGTAGGTCCGTAATACAAAACCGAGTCGAGATGATCCGGCGGTCCGAGCATCCCCGGTATCTGCTTGATGGAAATTACGTCACCTTTGCTGAACTGAATGGGGTCTCCGACTGTACGCGCCCCATTATTAGAAGGAAAATCTTCTCCGTTATTGATGGCAATTGTTCCGTTTTCAAGCGTAAATAACGTCGTCGGATCTGAAAGATATCTGTACGGATAAAACGAATAACTGATCGAGATTGTCGACCAGTCTTTATTTGTATTCCATGAGTCAACCGTCACGCGTCCTTCGTAATAATAGTCCGGGTCATCTTCAAGAACCGCCCGAACTCTCTTTCCATGAAGAAACTGCATGACCGAAGAATAAGCATTGACCCAATTGTAATCCGAAGGTCCTTCCGGTGCATAATTGTTCATAACCAAAAACTCAATCGAGCCTTCCCTGTTGGAATAAGCCGGTCTCCCGGCGAGAGCGTCCGTCAAATCGATCTGACCGTCCCCGCCGGGAATATCGACATATTTTGTCTTTGGTTTCGGGGGATTGATGACCGGCCTTGTAGTGGCAACCAGCCGCCAATCCCCGAACGTATTCATCGTCACACCGGTCGAAATATCCGTAAAATCTATGGAATGATACTTGCGAAGCGTACCGACAAGAACAGTCCCGGTAAGCGTTATATCATTTACCACAAGATACATGGTATTAGCCGGAGCCGTGATCCGCTTGTTACTGTATGTTGCGTAAGCTGGGGCGACCTCAAGTATCGTTCCGCTTGAATTAATAAACGCATATGGACGCGAGCCGCTCGAACCGGCACACGTAATGAAAAACGTAGTTCCTGGACTGCATGTAGTCACCAGATAGCGAACATCCGTAGTCGTTGTGGTCTCGGCAATCACTCCGTCGTTGATCGTGACGGTCCCTGACGCATTATTTAATTTTATGTACTTATGATTCTCGCTCCAATCTGTTAAATACATCAGATCCCCCTTTCTCCCAACTTCTTCAGATTTCCGAATTCCTGGTCAAGCCGCGGCGCCATAACGCCGACAAGTTCTCCGCTGTCGAGGTAAACATCGGCATTACCCCAGCTTTCCTTCATTCCGTGAATATCTTCGCGCATGCCGTTGATGTCTTCCCGCAAACCGTTTGTCTCTCTGATAAAGTCATCTCTTGTGATCGTTTCTTCTTCATCGATAGTAACGGTAGCCTTGGAAGCATCGATCGTTGCCGCCATGTTCTGCCATGCCATATCGGCTGCGGCAGCGTTCGCCGCCTGCATCTGACGCAGTTTAAGAGCGTTGGCAAGGTCTTCGTTGCCCCAGTCAAAGCCGGCTTCTCTTATCATGGCGTCCTGTGTTGCCTTGTCGGCAAGATCGAAGGCAAGAAGATACCCGTCAAGCTCTCCACCCTTCTGGAATGACTTTCCGTAGTAATAGACAAGGTCGTCAATGGCCTCCTCTATCTCACTCGTATCCGCAACAAACGTTACGGTAGGGCCTTGAATTGTCATGTCGCTGTAGTAGTCTGCGGTAGAGAGCATGTTATCTTCATATTCTTCACTCCAGGCGTTCGAAGCGGCGTCCGCATACTCGCGAGATGTCTCGCACACTGCGGGAAGTGAGTCGCCCATACCGATAAGAATGTCATTTTGAAGTTCTTCGCCGGTTTTGGGATTAAACACTTCCTTTGCTTCGTCGTACCATGAGTCACTGAATTCGACTGCATAATCTTCTACGATGGCCGTGGTGTTCGGCATACTGGATCCCATACCGCTGAGAATCTCATTCATGAAGTCTCTGCCGAGCGAGGAAGTCAGGTCACTAAACATGCCATCAGCGAACATGGACGTAACAGCTTCTCCATAGTCTCCCATATCTGAAGACGCCTCCAGGATCGAAGCACCGAAAGAATCGGTAATATTGAACCCGGAGCCCTTCATCAGATTGATAAGAGACTCGCCGCTGACACCGTCTTTTATAGCAGTTATGACAGATGCCATAGCATTTTGCACATCCGGGGTACCTTCGATGATACCTTCGGCAAGGCCCTCGGAAAGGAACTTACCTATGATTGCAAACAGCTTTGAGGGTGAAGCAACCTGCGCTTTTGCCTCGGTAGTCTTCTCTGCTCTTGTAATCACAGTCTCAGCAGCTTTATCAACTTTACTCAAAGCTTCATTGCTGGTCATGCCTTGCGCAACGCCGGCAGATATGTTATTACCTATATTCTTAGAAGCTTCGGCAACATTAATATTATTAAGCGCTGTATTAATATTTGTGCCGACCTTGCTTACAGCTCCGGAAACGTCGATGCCACTGATACCGTTTGAAATGGTAGTAGTGATTTGGCTGATTGCCGGGGTAAGATCAACGCTGACCAGCCCTTCGACAATAGCTTGACCAAACATAGAACCGGCGTTCCTGACCTGCTGCAGCCGTACCTCATCGGTAATCAAAGCTGCAATACTGTCGAGATACTCGTTGAATGCCTTCTGCCACGTGGCCGTAAAGCTTGAGTTTGTAAATCCATCGCCAAAGGCGGCAAGAAGCTGACGCCCAGCTTTATTGAATTCTTCAACATTCTCAGTCGTAGTAATAAACACGACAAGTTCATTGAGAAATTCCTGAAGTGCGGTCGAAAGGGTCTTTATCTCCTCAAAGCCTTTTGCAATCGCCGAAGCAATACTGCCACCAGCAGACATAAGCTTGAGGTTATAAAACTCCTCGGACGGAACAGAGCTCATTGTCGTAATATAACCCTTGAACTTGTTAATAATCCCATTTTGATTGTCAAATGCTTCAGTCATACCACTCTTAAAGCTTTCAAACAAATCAAAGAACGAGTTCTTCAGATCAAGCTTGCCAAACTCATTGATCATTTCCTTAATTTCACCGGTAATATTGCCGATCTTCTCGGGTTTCACATCTTTTATGTCTTTATAATAATCTTTTAGATTCCCGCCAAGCCCTTTGATCTTCTTGCCAAAGGTCTCAATGTCACCAAAATTCAGTTTTGCATCTCCGACACCCTCAGCGAGCGTTGTGATAACGGACGCCATTTGCACAAGACCGTTTAAAGCAGTTGACGAGCGTTCAATCATTTTTGTATCTACATCTTTTACACTCTCGCCATAATTCTTTAAGGATTCACCAAATGCTTCGAGATTCTTACCAAAAGTATCAAGACTCTTATCACCGAAGAACAGGTCCAAGAACCAGCTTCCTTGATTCGGAACTTGCTCGGCCATAGCACAAACTGCTCCGACGGCAACGGATGCTCGATCGATGACATCTTGATTTAAACCACTGGTGCTATCCTGAAAACTCTTCAGACCTTCTCCGAGAGCCTTAAGTCTTTCGCCAAACACACCCATGTCACTCTCGCCGAGAAGCCACGCTATAGCTCCTCCCTGATTCGGTATTTCCTCACTCATTGCAATAAGAATTGACATGCATGTTTTTGCTTTTTCGACATCGTCCGATGACAAATCTTTTGTACTTGCAACAAAGTCAACTATTTTTTCTCCAAGAACTTTGATCTTATCAGCAAGTTCTTCGTAGAAACCGTTGCTTTTAAGAATGTTGATTGAATCAATAAGTTCTGCTGCGGTCAATTTGAGAATCATGTCAACAAACGTTTCCGCTGCTGATGCGGTTCCCTCACCCATACTCGACATCATGTCAAAGAACGGTTTGGTTGTCTGTGAGAAGTAGACAAGCCCATCCGCAAGACCCTCAAGCTTTCCTTTGATCTTTCCTTTTTCAACACCCTCGATAATGCCACCGGCAAGCCCTCCGACGATTCGCCCGAGGACATTGAACACGGCTTCGCAAATATCACCGAATCTGTTGATACCGTCTTCAATCGCCGTTTTCGACGCTCCAGGTATCAGTCCGATAAGCGCATCTATACCCGCAACAATCCCTCCAAGTGCTGCAAACACAAGGCCCATTGCCTCAATAATGATTGTTGCGACACCAATAACTTCTGCAATGATTAAACCGGCTTCTCCAATAGCTGCGGCAGTTCCCCCAAGCGGAAGAACACTCATCATGACAGACGTTGCTATAAGAACACCGCCTATTATGGCAAGAAAACCAGCAAACCTTTCGAAGAAAGATATAAGCGACTCAATCATCTTTGCGAAGTTTTCAATATTTTCTGCCCCGTTTATCTTATTGCTTAATGCGCCAAGTCCACTGAACAGAAGTTCCATTTCCAGAAGAATTCCAGAGACAGCCACTATTACTTCTGCAAGAATAAGAAATGCTTCTCCGATGTTACCGGCAGTATCCTTAAGTTTCAGTTTGCTCATGATTGCAGCGGTTCCGGCGACAAGTGCCATAATCGCGCCAAACAATATCCCAAACTTACTCACCATGATGTTGCCAAGAAGCTCCGCAACCTTTCCGAACTTATCTATAGCTTCTGCTCCGCCAATGGCCTCGGATAATTTGCCAAGCCCATAGAAGAACGCTGCAATTTCTGTAAGCACGATCATGGCCCCGGCGAGAAGCAGCTCAAATTCGACGAATGATTTAAGCATGCTTTTGATATCGGTAATTTTTCCGACTCCGAGGATGGAAGCCATAATAATTCCAATTATTCCTATAGCCCCAACAATCCCGTCCTGATCCATTACTTGATCAAGGGCTTCTTTAACTCCTGAATATATTTCAAGAACAATATCCATAGCCAGATCAACAATTTGCGGTATATATTCCCTCAAAGACGACAGAACAATCACTACAAATTTAAATATCTGATCTACGATATGCGGAGCATGCTCGACAATTGCATCAACGATGCTGTCAACAATGCTTAAAATACTATCACTGATTTCTCCGGCTCTTTCTTCCAGAGAATCAACCAAGACAACGATAAGATTTACAGCAGCTTTCGCTAATTCCTCTGCCGCATCACCGAGTAAATATGCTACGGCTCCGACAATAGCAACTCCGGCCGCAAACGCCAGTACGGATGTGCTGAAATCTTTCATTATCGAAGCCATTGCTTTAAGGGGTTTATTAAATATCCAAAGAACAAGAGCAACCGCGCCAAGAGACATCAAAGAACCACTGAGCATTTCCATAGAAGCGGCAAGCTTACCGGGATCAACTTTTGTCAGTACCAGCATGGCTCCTGCAAGAATAAGCATTGCCGTGGAAATCTCAGCAATAGCAACACCCACGTCTCCAAATATCCCATCCGACCTGCTGAATTTTGTAAATAGGCCATCAAGTATTCCGAGCACAGTTGTAAAAATGCCAAGCATTTTAAGAACTTCGAGAATGCTGTCAAAACCTCTTTCGAATTCAGAGGGATCAAATGAAGAATATAACTTTAGCGCGCCCCACATCAGACCCAAAGCAACAACAATATTTTTAACTGCGTTTGCGCCTTCCTTGAGTTCTCCTCTGGCAGCCAATTGCGATAGTCCGACAGCAGCTATCATGCCGGCAAGTTCTCCGAGCATCTTCAGAACACCTTCAAGACCGCGGTTGAGGCTCTCTTGATCCATATCAGATATGGCCTTGAGCGGAGTAACAAATAACTTTAATGCAGCAGCAACTTCCACCATGGCCAGACCCATTGTGATAAGCATTCCGCTGAGACTGGCTACAGATGCGGCATTTGCACCGGAAGAAAGCTTCATTGCTGTGAAAATAGTGGCAATCAAACCGGCAAAAGACTCTCCAACGCCAATCAATGCTCCTGAGATGTTCTCATTTGGAATGGTTCCGATTATAAACGCGGCAGCAGCTATTTCGAGAATTGCTGTCGCAATTGCTTTCAGCGTATCCGCTTTCAACTTGGTTTCCCACGCACCGAGAACATCGCCGAGCCCATCGAAAACATCGGACAACTTCTTGATCAAGAGGATCATACCACCAGTCTTGATCAGTTCAAGAATATCAGAAAGCTTCATTTTGCTCAGTGTATCTCCAAATTTGCTTAGAGCGTCACCAAGCCAGCTTAACGCAGCCCCAAGATAAGGAGATACCTGCCGAACAAGATCCCATGCACCGGAAAGAAGATCTTTGAACCCATCAAATAACGAGCTCATCGGAGCTAAAGCTTCGCTGATTCTTGTCCATAAAGTAGATAGTCCGCCAAGCCCAATTGTTCCAAATTTATCTAACGTCGCCTGAAGTGTTCCGAGAGAGGACTCACTCGTCTCAAGAAGTCTATGGAACGGGTTATCTTCCCAGCCAAATAACTGTGCAATTCTGTCGGCCAGGCGAACGAAACACTCTTCTATTAGTTGTAAAACACGAAGAAAAGCGCCTCCAACCTCAGACGGATCAAATCCTGTGAATCGTTTCACAAGTGTCCCGATCAGATTTAAAATATCACCGATTTTATCGTTAATAACGGCAAATATACCGGATAATCCACCGCCGGCCTCTTGGAAAATTTTAATGGCATCACTTATAGAAAGGAATTCTACGGCAAAATCGGAAATAATCTTGATCGTGTCCTTGATCCCATCCATAATGGACTTGAGCGTCTCGTTCGTCTTAATGAAATTCTGAAGAGATACAAGTCCATCGTCGATTATCTTGAAGAAGTCTTCAAGATTCACGGTGCCGTCACCAATAAGCAATGCAAATGACTTCATCCAGTCTTCTGCTATCGTTTTAAGCGCTTCAAATACTGGTCCAAAGAATTCTTTAAACCCACCGAAAGTATCTCTGAATGCAGTTCCAATACCAACAAAATCATCTTTGATCTTAGTGAACCAGCCTTTTGCCTGAATATCTTCAATCGCAAGCTCAAACTGATGGACAAAACTCCATATTTCATCTATCTGCTCACTCAGATCAAATCCGGTCCAGATTTTTATCAAATCCCCAGCGGCATAAGCTATATCACGAAATGAAAACGCAAGAACATCAACGATACCGGCAATTCCGCCGCCGGCTTCTCCATAATAAAGAAGAAAATCATTTATACTTAAAAATCGAGCCGCAAGATCGCCAAGAACTCCAAGAGAATCTTTAAGCTTATCAAACGTCTCAACAAGCCAAGTAAGAATCGGATACTGTTCTCTGTATCCCGCAACGATTCCGAGCCAGTCTCCGCCCTCTTTAAAATAATCAACTGCAGATTTTATTCTCGAAACTGTCGTAGCAAAATTTTCAAATGCAGTCGATATATCTTCTATAGCAATCGAAATACCAAGAAATAATCCTTCGGCACCGCCAAACGCTTTTGATGTAAATGCATCAAAGAGTTCTTTTACTGTTCCGCCGAAAAAATCTCCAACTATTTTTATAACCTTAAAAATATTCTCAAAAGTTGAACCGACACGTTCCATCTGTTCTTCGTTTAAGATCAAACCTTCTGTAAAATCTTTAAAGCCAGCTACTATTTCCCTCAGTCGGGTATACGTCATAGCTGGAAATATCTCTTCCCACGCCTCGCCTATTGGATCAACATAACTGCGAAGCGCGCGATAAATATTCTTTATCGATTCTATAAGATCAACACGTCCGCCAACTACTGTATCATCGCCACGCCACGCGGCAAGCATCTTGTTTATATCGCTAAGAGGCCCTGCAAAAATATCCCATAGTTCATTGGCCAAATCTGTCCAAAGAACTTTTGCTTCTTCGTAGTTACCGAAAATGATCTCAAAGCTTCGCATAAACTGAGTAGATACAGCATCTTTTGTCGCATCGATAGCATCCTTGAATGTCCTCGCTTCCTGACCGGCTGCAAATGCTTTTCTACCAAGTTCATATTCTTCAGATGCTAATTTTGATAAAATAGTTGTTAATTCTTCTGCTGTCTTACCGGTTGTCGCCATTGCCTGATCCATATCAAGCGTGTTCGCAGCAAAGTCATTCGCCATGTCAATAAGCTCAGATGTAGTAACTTCAAACTCATCTGTGTTATTGATCTCATCATAAACTTTATTTAATTCATTTGCAAACTCGCCATACTTGCCAAGCGTGCCAAGAAGTACATCCGTGTTGAACCATTTCTCATTCAGAGTATCTCTGAAATTAAGCCAGTTGACTTCCACATCAGCAATTTCTTTGCCAAACTCATCAAGAGTATATGTAGCGTAGAAATCTTCATCGAGGTCGTCATCATGAAACTTTTTTATAGCTCCCTGCGCTTCAGCAACCTGGATCGCCATCTCTCGGAACTCTTTAGTGCCCATGTTTGCGAGTTCGATTGATTTCCAGTCCTGAAGCGTAACCGCGCCCATAGAAAGAGCCTGAGATAGGTTATACATAACCCGTCCTGCTTCGTTCTTGCCTTGACCGGAAATAGCTGCCAGGTTGGAAATACCCTCCATAGCAGTAACGGCAGTCTCAAGATCAACACCGGCTGATGTGAATTTTCCAACATTGTTCACCATATCACTAAAGTCATATGATGTTTCGTCGGTATACCACATTAACCGATCAAGCTGCTTCGACACATCTTCTATTTCCATGCCGGTTGCAGCCATAATGGTTTGCACGGCTTTGGACTTATCAGCATACTTATCAAAGCCGGCCGTAACCTGATCAAGTGTCAAGCCCTTCAGGGTATTAACAAGTCTATCCTCGATCTGCGCTCCTATATTAAGCAGCGCACCTGTTGCGACCGTCTCAAGCCAGGAGAACTTGCTCCCGACAGTTTCGATTGCGTCCCCGACGCCTCCGAAATTCAGTTTATTTGCAGCATCGGTCAACCCGGAAAAAGTCTTTTCTGCTCCTGTAAAGTCCAGCGCGTTCTTCAGCTTGTCGAGCGTGGACATACTCTGTGATACATTTCTTTCAAAATCTTGATTATTAAATCGCATCTCTACGACTTTTTCATCAATCGTCCTGCTCATACGCGCTTCACCTCCTCCCAGGCTTCCTCAGCAATTCTTTCAAAGATAGGGCGGATGGCTGGGTTTATGTAGTCTATACCCTGCACATATCCGCCGTTGCGTGTGGCGTGTCCATACTGTAGAATGATCGCAATAGGCACTCCATTTTGAATGTTCGTGTTATCGAACGAAATAGTAACAGATCCGTTTCCGTGAGTGATCCTGTATCTCCAGGATCCGGCTGTCAGACCCGTATCTTTGGGCGTCGCGGCGGCAAGAGCCTCTACGCCTTCGTTTCCATATCGATCGAGAATTCCAAGCTTTAGACCCTCGCGGAACTTTTCAAAGTATCCGGTGACTTTCTTGAAATCCCCCTTATGACGAAATGAAATCACGCGACGCCCTCCTTTCGGTATTATCCTGTTGTGCCGAGCCGCTTTTTCCGTTCTGCATTCAGCTTTGTGTTGCGGCTCATGATCTCGCGCATATTGCCCTTCTTCTTGGGCTGATTCTTGATGTTGCAGACGCGGACAAGTGTCAGAAGCCTGCTCAGATGCCAATGCTGACACGGCTCAAACGGAATCTGCAACGCCACGAGCCAATAGTAAATGATCTCAGCCGTTATAATTTCATGAGATCTTGGTCCGGGCTTTCCGTCGTCTGCAAATGTTGTCGCCGTCATGGACTCGTTGATGTAACTTGATATGAGATTGATCGTATCATTTGACAAAGTATCGTAAATGATTCTGTTCACATTCTCCGTTATGGTCATGCAGCGAATATAATCGATCGTTTCGGCTCGTGTTTTCTGTTCCTTGGAAAGGAACGGTTTTTTCCAGTGAGCCTCCCACTTGGCGAGGGACACGAGCGAATGCTCGAGCAGTATCGTCTGCTCATCCAGTTCAATGAATTCCTGTCTTCGCTCGTCCCAATACTCTCCGGC
>JAEIGA010019947.1_pt1 | contig 10216 bp, 5 predicted proteins | sample 9270691 | NCBI WGS metagenome assembly JAEIGA01 (sample SAMN17057246, study PRJNA624740) | gut metagenome | biome: biome; isolation source: fecal sample | host: Bos grunniens | place: China: Xizang | collected 2019
AGCAACTGCTCGTCGGTGATGCCATAGAATATGTTGGGCGTTGATTGCGCGAAGTCGCCCTGCTGAGGGACCGACGGAGCGGTGGGTATCGTCTCCTTCACGGTATGTACGATATGTTTCTCTATATACACCGTGTCGGTCTTGACAATGGTCTTGACCTCAGGCGTGGCGGTTGCCATCAGCGTGCTGGGGTCGGCAGTAGTTGGGGGGACGTCCGTGGCGCTGAAGCGCATACCGATGAAGAAGGCCGCAGCCAGAGATGCTGCTATGGCGGTGTAGCGGACGATGAGCGGCACGATGCGGCTGCGGGGCTTCTGCCCAGTAGGGAGAGGCGCGGCCTCATGGGGTTCCTCCTCGGCTATGGGTTCGGGGGCGGGAAGCTCGAAGGTAGGTGCCAGCTCCCCACTCTCAAACACGAGGAACATGTCCCGATAGTCGGCAAACTCGTCGTCCACCTCGTTCGTGCGGAAGTATTCGGCCAGCGCGGCCTCTTGCTCGAGGCTCGTGGCGCCGTCCATAAACAGCTGCAGCAATAGGCGCAGCTCCTCACGGTCCGTAATCTTATGTATACTCTCTTTCATTTCTCAAGTCCTCCTTTGTCTTAATTGTTCCATCACTTTGGCGCGTGCCCTTGACAGTATTACTCTTACCGATGTCTCGCTCGTTCCCATGATACGCGCTATCTCGGAAAACTCCATCTGTTCTTCCTGTCGCATCTGCAATACGGCCCGGTGCTTGTCGGGCAGGTTGTTCACGACGGCTTTTATCCAGTTCTCGTTTTCCTTCTGCTCCATTCTTGTCTGCGCATTGTTACCATCGTCGTGCACGATGTTATCGGGCAACTCTTCGTGTCGGTGGCGCTGTATGGTGCGCAGGCGGTCGATGCTCAGATTCTTGGCGATGGTGGTGCCTAAGGCTTCCATGCCTGCCTTGCCGTCGTTGATGTTGCTGCGTGTCATCCATAACTTCAGCAACGTGTCTTGTACGACGTCTTCGGCCTCCTCCTCATCGGCCAGATAGAAAAGAGCAATTTTCAATAGTTTCAATCTTAACTCAGGCACGACTCGTTCGAAGTCTTGTCTGTCCATCTTTCTTTTGTGTTCGTGAAAACTTTTGCAAAAATACTTCTATCTTTTATTTATTCAAATCTCTTTTTGCCATAAATACGATGAAGGAGCCATTTTGTTACAACTATTCTCAACATTTTTTATTTTTCCTCACGTTGCACAATAAACAAAAAAACAATATCTTTGCAATGAATCAATGAAATACGATATGAAACACACCCGTTTACTCTTTGCCTCTATCTTATGCGCGCTACTAGCCGTAGCTGAGAGAGGCGTAGCACAGACTCAATTTGACGAACCTACACGCCTATTCCTCATGCACAGCAGCGGCAACCACCTCAAGCGTGGCTCTGATGGCATAGGAAAGCTCGAAGCGGCTACAGCAAGCAACCCGCAGCAGGTGACCTTCATGCCTGACGGAAAGGGATATTACAATATCAAGGCCGACGGACAAGATTTATACCTCACACTCAAGGGGCAGTGGGAAACGACATTTGCCAGCGATGCTACTGCCAGCAATGCACTGTTCGCCATAGAGGCAGTGGACGGACGACTGGTGAAGCTGCGCTGCAAGGGTAACAGCAAGTACCTAGGGACGGACAGCAATGATAATGGCAGCCACGTATTTGCCGACAAGAGCGGAACGAGTCCCCTACACCACTGGTACTTCAGTGATGATGCTCATGCTCAACCGCCCATAGACACAATCGCTTATATGGTGGCACCCTCGGTGGTGAGACAGCACTTTGACGGATGGGGCGTATCGCTTTGCTGGTGGGCAAACATGTGCGGCAAGTGGGACGACAAGAAGATTGACACGCTAGTAGAATGGCTGGTGAGTCCCACGGGACTTAACTATAGCCACTTCCGCTACAACATAGGTGGTGGTGACGACCCCGAAAATCGCAACTGCGATGCTCACCACATGGCAGATGGAAAGGGACTGAGAGCCGAGATGGAGGGATTCAAGGACTATAGCGGTGATGTGTATCACTGGGAGCGCGACTCGGCACAACGCAAGATAATGCTCAAGATACGTGAGAAAAGACCCGACGCCGTGTTTGAGGCATTCAGCAACTCTGCCCCCTACTACATGACCTATAGCGGATGCGTGGGCGGACACACCAATGCCAACAAGGATAACCTGCGCCCCGAATACTATGAGGAGTTTGCCCACTACCTGGTAGACGTATGCAAGCATTACTATGATGTATTTGGCATAGAGTTTAAGACACTGGAACCCTTCAATGAGCCTGTCACCAACTACTGGTCGGCCAACGGTTCGCAAGAAGGTTGCCACATGGATGTGGCTTCGCAGATGAAGTTTATACGCGTGCTCGCCCCTATCCTTGAGGAATCGGGGCTGAACACCATCATATCGGCCAGTGATGAGACCAAGGTGGGACAATCGGTCACTGACTTTAACGCCTACGTGGAGGGCGGCGTATTGCCCCTGGTGCAGCAGTGGAACACGCATACCTACTCGGCCACTATCGCTGACCGTGCACGCTTGGCACAATTGGCCCATACCTATAACATACCACTATGGATGAGCGAGGTAGGTGCCGGAGGCAGTGGTATTGCCGGTAATCTAAGTTTAGCACAAATACTTTTCGACGATATGCGCTACCTGCAGCCCGAGGCATGGATAGACTGGCAAGCTATGGAGGAGGGTAACGACCAGTGGTGCACGGTGAAGGGAAGTTTCTCAAGACAGACTTTCAGCCGTGTCAAAAACTACTACGTACGCCAGCAGTGCAGCCGATTCATCACTCACGGATACGATATCGTGACCTCGCTATGTAACCAATCATTGGCCGCCGTCAATGAAGCACGCGATACCCTCGTGCTGGTGTTCCTCAACGAAGGTACCAAGGTGATGCACAAGGTAGACCTGGCAGCCTTTGACGAACTACCCGGAAAGGCGTATATCAAGGCTTACCGCACATCGGGCAGCGAGGATTTGAAACAGGTATACGACTACGGCATTGACAATGACCAACTGCTGGTGACACTACCCTCGCAGAGCATCACCACACTGGTAATCCCCGTCACCATGGAGAGCAGCCCCAGCGCAACGCTGCACGATGGTGGAGAGTACCTCATCGTGCCACGCCACGAGACAGAACGGGCCATCACCGCCAATAGCCAAGGTAAGATCACCATCGAGAACATCACGGCTAGCGAAGCACAGCGATGGACGTTCACCGCCAAAGGAGACACCTACTATCTGACCAATGCGCTGGGACAATGCATCACAGCCCATCGCGGCACGGGAAGCACGCAACTCACTGCCGAGACTAGTGCAAGCAGTGAACAGGAGTTCTATATCGAGGAGGTAGACTTCCCCTACGTAAAGATACTCTCTGCCACTGACCAGCGCTATGCCTTTGACCTCGTGAGCGAGAAGACGGCGGCAGGCACTACGGTAGGGCTGTGGGAATATAACACCACCACTACCCCCACCCATCGTCAATGGATGCTGGTGCCTCTCTCAACAGGTAGCGATGACTCGCGCATAAGTCTCCCCAGCCTCAACGTGGACAGCAGAGAGACCTACTCCATCGACGGACGCAAGGTAATGGATGACCAACCGCTGCAACAGGGTATCTATATCGTAGGAGACAGGAAAGTGCTGGTGCGGTAGTTATTTGTTCGCTTATTCGTACCTTTATGAAAAGCCATGAAGGTACTCGCGCTCACTGTAAATAAACACTCCTGACTGGGCAAACAAGCTTTCCCGGTCAGGACTTGTTTTTTTGCTCGCTTATTCGTACCTTTACACCCAGGAAATATATTTATACATTGCTATGACACCAACAATAGATTGTTTTGTCCCCTACATCAGTGAGGAGCACAACCATACGCTATGCCACACATTGGCCGATAGTCCCCTATCACACATACTCCCCATACATACGGAGGCTGAGAAGGGCGCACCATTCATCCCCCTGGAACGTAATATGAGCACCGCCACACTAGGCGCTATAGCTGCGCAGTGCACAGCCGATTACATGCTGCTATACACCCATGCAGGAGCATTACAGGTGAGCTACCGCGCCATAGAGCGCATGCTGCGCACTGCCGTAGAGAGCCGTGCCGACTGGGTATACAGCAACTACCACGTGGTGCGCCAAGGAGCCACACTGGCAGTACCCACCAACGAATATCAGGAGGGTAGCCTAAGAGACGACTTCGACTTTGGTCCTCTGGTACTAATGCGCACCGAAGCGGTGAAGAAATTTATCGCTACCGAACCCGAAGTGATGCAGCATGCTGCGCTATACCAGCTGCGCCTCTACATCAGCCGCACAGGACGAATGGTACATATCAACGAGTACCTGTACACGGAGGGCGAGTTGGACACACGCAGCTCGGGGGAGCGACAGTTTGACTATGTAGACCCGCGCAATAGACAGATACAGATAGAGATGGAGCAGGCCTGCACGGCACACCTCAAGGCCGTGGGCGCCTATATCGACCACCACACCCTGCAGACCATAGACACCACAGCAGGCGACTTCCCCTACGAGGCTACCGTAATCATCCCCGTCAAGAACCGTGCCCGCACCATCGGCGACGCCATCCGCTCGGTACTGTCACAGAAGACGGACTTCCCCTTCAACCTCATCGTGGTAGACAACCACTCGACAGACGGCACAGAAGAGATTATTTCTCAATTGTCAATTGTCAATTGTCAATTGTCAATGATCACCCCCGAGCGCAGCGACCTGGGCATCGGTGGATGCTGGGACCTCGCCATACGCCACCCGCAGTGTGGGCGCTATGCCGTACAGCTCGACAGCGACGACCTCTACAGCGACCCCCACACCCTGCAGCGCATCGTCGACACCTTCCGCCAAGAGCAATGTGCCATGGTGGTGGGTAGCTATAGCCTATGCAACTTTGACCTGCAGACACTGCCCCCAGGCATCATAGATCACCGCGAGTGGACGGCCGAGAATGGCATGAACAACGCACTGCGCATCAACGGATTGGGCGCTCCACGTGCCTTCTACACTCCTGTAGTGCGCGAGATAGGATTCCCCAACGTGAGCTATGGCGAAGACTATGCCGTGGGCATTGCCATCAGCCGTCGCTACCGACTGGGACGCATATACGACTCTATATACCTGTGCCGCCGATGGGAGGGCAATAGCGATGCCGCCCTCAGTCCCGACCGCGTAGCCGCACACAACCACTACAAGGACAGCCTGCGCACCCAGGAGATACGGGCAAGAAAGCAGGTCAAGAAATAAGACACACATAAAAAGAAAAGGAGGACACATGTCCTCCTTTTCTTCTAATCCATCAAGTTCCTGACAACTATTCCCATAAGTTACCCCATGTACCACGACGTCTTCTGGCATCAGGTATACTCGGTTCATCTCCCATCTCCGAATCAATGATAGAGCTTTTTTATTTAAGGAATAATATTAATGAATATTTTCTTTCCATTAACAATATAGACACCCCCCTTGAGGTTCTCGGTATCTGTTACCTTACGACCGCTAAGATCGTAAATTGTCAATTGTGAATTGTCATTTGTCAATTGAAGAACATCGTTCGTGATGTTCGCCGTATAGGTCACATCGTGAGCAGGCATCGTGTCGTAGCTTTCACCTATCCAGCCCATGAATACGTCACCCTCTGCTGTAGGTTCGTATACATATTCGGGAATAGCCTCACCATAGGCCACCTCAGCTGTGTGCACAAGCGTAGCGCCAACGAAGTAATACACCTTATAAGTATTGACCCTGTAGCTTGCATCATAGGTCACATCGTGAGCGGGGACAGTGGCATCTACCTCGCTCCATCCGCTGAAGGTATATCCCTCACGCTCTGGCATGGTGGGCACGGTGATAGCAGTGCCATATGCCAGCGAATCAGATGCTATCACTGCACCATCCACCGTAAAGGTCACAAGATACTTGTTTACAGTGAATGTTCCGTTGAGTGTTACATCATGGGCAGGCATGGTTTCGGGTATCTCGCCCCATCCGCTGAAGGTATGGCCCTCCTTCGTGGGCTCATCAACCAGTGTTATTGCAGTGCCGTAGACTACTGATTCCGTTTGCATGGTCTCGCCATCCACCACATAGGTCAGTTGATAAGAATTTACTGAGTAGTTGCCCTCGTAGCTAACATCGTGAGCTGGCACGGTGGCGTCTACCTCACCCCATCCATTGAAGGTATATCCCTCTTTTTCGGGAGCGTCGGGAGCCACGATGCTTGCGCCATACTCCATATACTCTGAGAATATCACCTCATCGCCAACCTTGAAAGTGACGAGATACTTGTTTGCAGTGAAAGTTCCATAGACAGTGATATCATTGGCAGGCATTGTCTCGGGTACCTCGCCCCAACCATTGAAGGTATGCCCTTCACGTTCGAGAGCTTCGGGAGCAACAATTGCAGCACCATATTCAAGGGAGTCGACAGCGATCATCTCATCACCAATCTTGAAGGTTACGAGATACTTGTTAATGGTGAAGGTTCCGCTGATGGTCACGTCATTGGCAGGCATGGTTTCGTGTACCTCGCTCCACCCACTGAAAGTATGGCCTTCCTTGACGGGATCATCAATCAGCTTTATGGTTGTACCGTATGCAACCGATTCCGTATGTACGGTCTCGCCATCCACTACATAGGTCAGCTGATAAGAATTTACCGAGTAGTTGCCCTCGTAGCTCACATCGTGAGCCAGCACGGTAGCGTCTACCTCCCCCCAACCATTGAAGGTGTGGCCCTCTTTTTCGGGAGCGTCGGGAGCCACGATGCTTGCACCATACTCCATATACTCTGAGAATATCACCTCATCGCCAACCTTGAAAGTGACTAGATACTTGTTTGCGGTGAAAGTTCCATAGATAGTGATATCATCGGCGGGCATAGACTCAGGAACCTCACTCCAACCGCTAAAGGTGTACCCTTCTCGTATCGGTTCATCAATTAGGAGGACCTCACTACCATATTCAGCAGTTTCTGTTGAGTAAACCTCACCATCAACAACATAAATAATTGTAAAATGAAGATCAAAATCAACGATGTGTTCAAACTCATTCCACCCTGCAGCTGATTCGTATGCAGAAACATCGCCCTCGGGTACATATAGAGTACAGGTTTCTTTGGTTACAACGTCGAAAGCATAATCATCGGGAACAAACAGATTTTCGGCAGGAATAAACGATATTATTTTTTCGAGAGCATAACAACCCTCGAACGCATACTCTCCAATATTTGACACGCTGTTAGGGATAGTGATACTGGTAAGTCCAGAGCAATACTGGAAGGCACTACCTGTAATCCCCAATGTGCCTTCTGCGATTGTTATATCTGTATCTCCTAGCATAGTACCCTTATATTTATAAAGCACATTTCCTGCATATACAATTCCATCGGGTTGATTATCATACCATGCTGTACCCTCAAATGCGCGTTCTCCAATGCTTGTTACACTATTGGGAATGGTTATGTCTGTTATTCCAGAACAACCATAAAACGCATACTCTCCAATATTTGACACGCTGTTAGGGATAGTGATACTGGTAAGTCCAGAGCACAAATAGAAAGCCTTGCTCCCAATGCTCGTTACGTTATTTCCAATTATTACCTCTTTTATAGATTGCTTATCGCTAAACCAAGAATCTATCACTGGACAATTCAACTCAAGTTTTTCAATAGCATAACAATACATGAACGCATTATCTGCAATACTTGTTACGCTATTTGGGATGGTAATATTTGTAAGTCCAGAACAATTAGCGAATGCTTCATCTCCAATGCTTGTAACACTATTAGGAATAGTAATGCTTGTCAGTTTATCGCAACCATAAAACGTACTATTTTCTATGTTTGTAACGCTATTGGGAATAACAACACTTGTAAGTCCGGAACAATTAGCGAAAGCTTCATCTCCAATGCTTGTAACGCTATTGGGGACTGCAATACTTGTTAGTCCAGAACAAGAAGCGAACGCACCATTACCTATACTTGTTACGCCATTAGGAATGGTTATACTTGTAAGTTCAGAACAACTATGGAACGCACTATTACCAATGCTTGTTACGCTATTACTTATAGAAACATTTGTGAGCCTTGAACAATAATGAAAAGCACTATTGCCAATGCTTGTTACGCTATTACTTATAGAAACATTTGTAAGTCCAGAACAATTAGCGAATGCTTCATCTCCAATGCTTGTTACGTTGTCACCAATTATAATCTCTTTTAAAGATTGGTTACCCCTAAACCAAGAATCTATCTTAGGGCAATTTAACTCAATAGTCTCAATAACATTACATTCACTAAATGCACCATCTCCAATGCTTGTTACACTATTACCTATAGTAAGCCTTTTAAGTTTTGCACAATTCTCGAACGCATACTCTTTAATGCTTGCCACACTATTAGGAATGGTAACACTTGTAAGGCCAGAACAATGCCCAAACGCATACTCTCCAATACTAGTCACGCAATTGGGGATAGTGATGCTTGTAAGCCCCGAACAACCATAAAACGCACGCTCCCCAATGCTTGTTACGCTATTCCCTATAGTAACACTCGTAAGGCCAGAGCACAAATAGAAAGCCGTGCTCCCAATGCTCGCTACGTTATTGCCAATTATAACCTCTTTTATGGATTGGTTATTCCAAAACCAAGAATCTATCTTTGAACAATTTAACTCAAGCTTTTCAATAGCATTACAATCAGAGAAGGCACCTGTTCCAATACTTGTCACGCTATTAGGAATGCTAACACTTGTAAGTCCAGAACAATACCAAAACGCATACTCTCCGATACTTGTTACGCTATTAGGAATTTGAATACTTGTTAACCCGGAACAATTCCAAAACGCATATTCTCCAATACTTAGTACACTGTTGGGGATTTTAACACTTGTTATACCAGTACAATGAGCAAGAGCATGTTGGGCAATATACCTTGTTCCATCTTGGACAACAATATCAAAAATAGGTCTGCTACTACCTTTGTAACCAAGCAACCAATCATCTTTATATACAAGTCCATCCTGTTGATCATTCCACCATCCTGTATCTTCAAATGCCCTGTCTCCAATGCTTATTACGCTGTTGGGAATAGTAAAGTTTGTAAGTTCTGAACAGCCAGTGAATGCAAAAGTTTCAATATCCGTTACGCTCTTGGGAATGGCGATTGAGGTGAGATGCTGGCAACCGTGGAAAGCTGAGTATCCAATACTCGTCACGCTATTAGGAATAGTGATACTTGTAAGCCCAAGACAACCTGAGAACGCGTCTCTTCCAATGTTTGTTACACTATTAGGAATAGTTGTGTTTTTAGAGCCTGCAATTAAAGTATTACTATTAGTCTCAATAATTGCATTGCAATTATCACGGCTGTCATAAATGCGATTACCACTTTCAACAACGATATTAGTAAGCCCTTCACAATATGAGAACAACCCAAGACCAATGTTTGTTACAGTGTAGGGGATAGTAACGCCTATTAGTTCTGCACAATGACTGAACGCAAAATCGTCAATGCTTGTAACCGTCATTGTTTTGCCACTGTAGTTTATTGTACTTGGTATAATAACATCACCACTGTAATAGTTATCCCCACTTGTAACTTCTATCGTTAAATCACTGGCAGAAACGAAGTTGTAATAAATACCATTTACCTCAAAATCGTAGGCACTTGCCGTGAGGCTGCACAATAACGTGGCTATCGTTGCGAGCCATAGTTTAATTGGTTTCATATAATCTTCAATATTTAATGTTACGAATAAGTTCTTTACACACGCGTTCTATCACCTTGCGTTCACCTACAAATTTGTCAACAATAGACAAGGTGTTGAATTTCCTGTCTACCAATTTAGAAATACGAGAATATAATCTTTTGTTACTTTCTTTATTATAAATGCGTATGCCTTCTTCGTCTGTTAAGATAAAGATGTCTTTAAGTCCTGATTCTCTTAGTTTAGGCATTAGCACATAATAGTTGTAATTACGTTTCTTGATTCGCCTATAAACCATAAATGGCTGTAGGATTTCTGATTCACTTATCAACCTTCCATCCTCAAGTGTATATAAAAATTCCGCTGTTGTCATAACACGTTAATTCTGTCTTCTATGGAAATAATTGTATCACCATCTATTTGAAGAATA
>JAEIGA010019948.1_pt1 | contig 10216 bp, 8 predicted proteins | sample 9270691 | NCBI WGS metagenome assembly JAEIGA01 (sample SAMN17057246, study PRJNA624740) | gut metagenome | biome: biome; isolation source: fecal sample | host: Bos grunniens | place: China: Xizang | collected 2019
ATATGGAATTTTGGAGTATTTTTGCAAATACGGGAATATGTGTGTTGATACACTGGAACCGATTAGAACATAATATAACTTTTTAATATTTATTTATGAAAAAATCTTTACTATTCACCTTTCTGGGACTTTTTGTCGCTCTCTTTGCGAGTGCGCAGGTTCCTTTTGAGACAACTACCATCACCGATGGTAAGTTCGACGATGCCACTACTTGGTATCTGATGAGAATCGGTACAGGTAACGCTGTAATCACAGACAACGATGGTGCCGAGTATATTTCGGTTGGTCGTGCTACTACCTCTTACGAGGATAAAGACCTTTGGTGCTTTGTCGACAAAGGTACCGATGGTTATGCAATTTATAATAAACAGGCAGGTTCGGGTAAGGTGCTTGCTTCACACACAAAGATGAGTGCTATTGCAGGTTACGGTGGCACCGGTGGTTCTACATATCCTATAATGCAGCCCGTTGATGCTCTCCCCGATGGCTACATCGGAACTTGGGATATTGCAACATCAAATAAAATTGAGGGTGTCGATGGTTATTTTGTCAAGATTCACGGTACCAACTATGCTATCAATAATTTTGGTGGTATTGGTAAACTCGCTTTTTGGGCCGAGGGTATGGACGCAGGCTCAACCGTACAGTTTGAGGCTGCGGTGATGTCAATTGAGATTCTTGCATCAGAGGGTGAGTTCACAGCAAGCAACTCAAATAAGACATGGCATTCGAAATGGGAAAGCAGCAAATGCGATGGCTTCTCACTATCTACAAGTGCCAACAATATGACTGTAGATGGCGATTATATCGCAGGTTATTCAGGTCAGTCGCAGAGCTCTACATATACTCTTACAGCTCCCGAGGGTTATGTCGTTTCGGCATATAGCTTCGACTATGCAAACACAGGTGGCGATGGCTCTTATTCGCTCACACTCTCTATTGCGGGAAATACATATAAGAGTTCAGCGACAAAAGCACACGTTGCTGTCGAGGTTGAGGAGCCTGCACGTATTGTCTCTTTTGTACAGAGCGGTGCAAACAAAGGTATCACATTCTCTAATTTCCGTGTGACATTGCGTCCCGATACAAAGGAGCCCGAGCCTAACTTCGAGGTATTCCCCACACCTACATCGGCTGCTATTCCTTATCGTATTCCTGCCATTGCAACAGCATCTAATGGTAATATTATCGCAGTTGCCGACTATCGTCACAGTCGCGCCGATATTGGTATGGCAAGCTATGGCCGTATCGACCTCCACGCTCGTATAAGCAAGGATAACGGTAAGACTTGGGGCGAGATTTTCCCCATCGTCGAGGGTAAGGGCAAGCAGTCGCCCGACTTTATGAATGTGGGCTTTGGCGACCCCTGTATCGTTGCCGATAGAGAGAGCTCTAAGGTGATGGTTCTCAGTTGTGCAGGTAATGTTTCGTTCCCCAACGGTACACGTAACAACCACCAGAATATTGCACGTTTCTACAGTGAAGACAATGGTGAGAATTGGAGCGAGCCTGTTGATATTGCCGATGATATTTATGCAATGTGGGATAAGAGCAAGAATCACGGCCCTGTAAAGGCGATGTTCATCGGTTCGGGTAAGATTACTCAGAGCCATACAATAAAGGTAGACAAGTACTATCGTCTCTACTGCGCGGTGCTTCTTAAGAACAATAGCGGAACAAATACAAACTTTGTTCTCTATAGCGATAACTTCGGCGAGACTTGGGATGTTCTTGGTGGTGTAGAGACCGCTCCTATTCCCAGCGGAGGCGACGAGCCTAAAGCAGACGAGCTTCCCGATGGCTCTATAATCGTCAGCTCGCGTTGCACAGGAGGTCGTTACTACAACATCTTCTCGTTTACTAACAGCGAGAAGGCCGAGGGCTCTTGGGGTACAATGGCATTCTCGGGTGCATCGAACAATGGTGTAACAGCTGTTTCTAACTCTTGTAACGGTGAGGTATTATTGGTTCCTGTTGTCCGTAATGCCGATGATAAGAAGATGTATCTTATTTTGCAGTCGGTTCCTTTTGGTCCCTCTCGCAGCAATGTAGGTATATATTATAAGGAACTTGAGACTCTTGCCGACTTTGTTACACCTGCCAAGATTGCAGCAGATTGGGATGGCGAGCATCAGTCGAGCTATCTATCTTCGGCCTACTCGACAATGTGCTGGCAACAGGATAGCACCATCGGTTTCCTTTACGAGGAGGATACTTATGGAACAAGCGGTGGTGGTTACACTATCGTCTACAAGAACTATAGCTTAGAGTATATTACAGACAGCGCTTATACATACTGTGGCGAGGTCGACCGCAATGCCATCGTTGCCGAGGGTATCGACGAGAAGACCGCTTCTCTTGAGATTGGCGGCGATAAATATGTAGGAAGTGTGCTCCCCTCTGCGTCAGATGTAGTTAGCGAGGCAATTAACAAGTATAAAGAGGCTCCCTCGCGCGAGGCTTACGAGGCTATCAATGCTCTTCTTGGCAATCTGCCTACAGTTGAACTTGTTCCCAATGCTTGGTATCGTTTGCGCAATGTGGCACGCAGTAATGCTACACTTTATCTGAACCCCGAGGCTTCTCGCGTTTCAACAGCTAAAAGTGACCTTGCCGATGCCGATCAGTTCTTCTCATTTGTTCCTGCAAAGAATGAAGGTGAGTATTATCTTTATAATGGTAATTTCGAGTACTATCTTGGTGCACTCGGAGCCAACGAGACACAGCCTATTGTAACTACTGCTACAGAGAAGGCGGGTGTTTGGACTCTTATCACACGTAATAATGGTAAAAGTTCTGTTGTTTGTCAGAACAAGACCGGTGGTCACGTAGGTTTGCACCTCGCAGGCGATAACACCCGTCTCGTGCCCTGGACTGCCGATGCCGAGGCTTCTCTTTGGTTCATTGAGCCTGTTGACGAGTATGCCGTTACTATCGACGGCTTTGCAACTGTTAACTATCCCTTTGCATATACTCTCCCCGAGGGTGTGAAGGCTTATACAACAGGTGATGTCATTACGGTTGAGGGTGTTGAGGCTCTTGCTATCAGCGAATATAAAGGCGAGACTGTGCTTCCTAACACTCCGTTGATTCTTGCAGCTGAGACAGGCGAGTATAATCTTGCTCTTGTTGCAGTTGAGGCAGCAGAACTCCCCGAGGGTTATGCAAACACTCTTAAGGGTACTCTTAAGGCTGCTGCTGTAGCAGGCAGTGATGTTTATACATTGTCGGGTAGCACTATGAATAAACGTTCGGCGGCCAATGGTAATGTTGCTGCTAATAAGGCTTACTATGTAGGTAATGGCAATGCCGACGTTCTTGAGCTTAGCGAGGTTGCGACAGGTATTTCAAATGTTGTGACTGATAGCGAGAATGTTAAACTCTACGACCTTAACGGTCGCGAGGTTAAGGCGCCCGTTCGCGGTATCTACGTAACATCTAATGGACAGAAGGTACTTGTAAAGTAATTCGTTATAGGTAAATAAAATAGAGAGGCATACTTTTTTAAAGGTGTGCCTCTCTGTTTTATTTATTTCTTCTCTTCCCAATGGAATGGTTCAAGTTTCGTTTCGGGGTCTATCCAATGAGGTTTACGCATTGCATATATTACAAAGGGCGCTCCAACAACAATGATGCAGCCTATTACAAGTACCAAATACCACACTGTGCTGCTTCCCACTGCAATCTGTGCAGGAGGAATGAAACTAAGTACAAATGCCAAGAGACTGCCTAAGAATCCCATACCTGCCACTATCCACATAAGAGCATTGCCACTTTTTCCTATTCTGAAAGGACGTTTATAATCCTTCATATTGTAACGCAGATATATGGCTGCCGAGAACATAAGCAGATACATTATAAGGTAGAGTAGGATAGTGAGCTGCGAGAGAATCTGGTAGAAACTCTGCACCGATGGCATTATAACGAACAATAGACTAAGGAATGTCACAAGGCCGCCCTGTATAAGAAGAATGTTCTTCTGAACACCTATTTTATTTGTCTTTTGCATAAAGGGAGGCAAATATCCGGCCTTTCCAACGGCGAAAAGTCCTTTCGATGGGCCTGCAACCCAGGTAAGCACTCCTGCGAGCACTCCGAATGCCAAGGCAATGGCAATTATGGGCGATAGCCAAGAGGCGTGTATATAGTCGAAATAACGGTCGAACCCGACAAGCAGACTCTGTGTAAGGTTAATATCCTTTTGTGGTATAATAATTCCAAGCGAAAATGTTCCAAGAATGAATATTGCAACCGTGATTGCTGCACCAATGAATACTGCGCGCGGATAGTTGCGTGTGGGGTTCTCCATCTCGGATACGTGTACACCGGACATCTCCATTCCTGCATAGAAAAGGAATATTCCCGAGGCAAGTACAAGATTGTCGAGTCGGGCTATATCGGGGAAGAAATTGCCTCCAAAATTCATTTGAGATTCTCCACCGCTCACAAGATAGGCGATAGCGAGGATAACAAGCAATCCGGCAGGTATAATTGTTCCCACTAATCCACCTATTTTGGCTACTTTACTCACCCAACCCAATCCCTTGAGTGAGATATATGTTGCAGCCCAATAGATAAGTAGTACAATTGCAAGCGTATACACTTTGTTGGACGCAAGTTCCATATCCTTTGCGCTATCGGTGCCTATGAAGGCCAACGAGACAGCACCGAAAGTGAGTACCGTAGGATACCAGATTGTACTTTCGACCCACTGTAGCCATATTGCAACAAAACCTGTGCGTTTACCGAAGGCTTCACCAACCCAACGGAATACTCCTCCCTGCTTATCTTGGAACATTGCGGCAAGCTCGGCTGCAACAAAAGAGGTAGGGATAAGAAAAACAATGGCTGCAAAAAGATAGTAAAATGCCGAACTAAGACCATATTCGGCCTCGGCAGCCAATCCACGCAGTGATACCACTGCTGTGACATTCATAATAGCGAGTGTGATAACACCTAACTTTACCGTTTTTTCTGAATTTGTAGACATAATAGTGAATTGTTTATTGTTTTTTTGGTTTAATACTACAAATAGGATAACAAAATTTATTTATCTATGTTCAAAATACTGTTTCCTGCTCTTTCGGAACTATAATGAGCTTGGAAATTTGCTTTTGTGAAAAATATTAAATAAATTTGCATTATCTCTTTGAAGAGTATTACTAATTAAATAGGAAATATCGGGTATATGTTTAGATTTTTATCCTCTTCTCATAAGTGGTTCTATTTTATAACAGCCATAAAATTTGGCTGTATGCCCGATTATGTTTATGATATTGCTCATAGCAAACATTATGAGGGGAAGAAGGTAGAGAGGATTCGCCATTATTTGGTTGAAAAGAAGATTGTGCGTCGTGAGAAGATGCACAGGAGTACCGACTAAGAAACTGCTTCTAATATTCTCGCAAAATATTATTGTTGAGGGTGTGTCAAGATTCGTTTTTTGATGCATCCTCTTTTTTTGTCCCTTTTGTTAAAATAGTGTTAAAATGTTTACTATGTATTGCAAGGTACTAATGTAATGCATATATTTGTCGTGTGGAAATCGGGGGCAGCATTTTGTGACTGAACTCGATTGGGATATATAAATAGTTTATATTATGTATGTAGAGAATGTAAAATCGCAGATGCGTAAAGGAATGCTCGAGTATTGTGTGATGCTTCTCCTTGATAAGAAGTCCTATTACAGTTCCGATATTATTGACGAACTTGAACGTGCTAATCTTATTGTGGTCGAAGGAACTCTTTATCCGTTGCTTTCGCGATTGAAAAAAGAGGAATTGCTCGATTATGAGTGGCAGGAGAGTCCTTCGGGGCCACCACGAAAATATTATAGGCTCACCGATGCGGGAAAGGCTGTGCTTGCAGCTCTCGACGAGAATTGGAAACTTCTCTCGGGTACGGTCGAGGGCATAAAGGCTCTTTAGTAACAGTATTTTTGATAATTGAAAAATATCACATATATGAAAAAGTCATTTAATGTAAATCTCGGTGGTAGAATTTTCCAGATAGACGAGGATGCCTATGAGAAACTCAACGATTATCTTGTGAGCCTCAGAACCTGCTTTATGAATAATGAGTGTGGCGAGGAGATTGCAGCCGATATCGAGGCTCGTTTGGGCGAACTGTTCGAATCGCGTGTGGGGGAGGGTACACGTATTATTACCATCGCTCTTGTGAATGAGATGATAGCACGAATGGGTAATCCCGAGTCGATAGTAGAGGACGAACCCGAACAGGAGGTAGATGCTGCCAATGCCTCTGAAAACAGCGGGGATAAGAAAGATAACGGCAAATCCTCAGACGAAGAGTATATAAGACGAATGTCAATGGGTAAGAAACTGTTTCGCGACGGCGATAACAAACTTATAGCAGGAGTAATCTCGGGACTTGCGGCTTATTTAGGCGTAAATGTAACGTTGCTTCGCGTGATTGCTGTCTTTCTCTTTTTTGTGACAACTTTTTGGGCATTTCTTATATATCTGATAATGTGGGCAGTAGTGCCTTTGGCCATAACTACAACCGATAAATTGCGTATGCAGGGTGTAGAGCCTACCCCAGAGAATATAGCCGAGAAGATAACAGTGGAGGAACCTGCAATAGACAAGGTTATCCGTAACCTAAAAGAGGTTGATAATAAGGGAATAACTAATCTGCTTATTATTTTGGGTTGCATACTCTTTTTAAGTACTTTTATCTGTGGTGTATCATCGTTGTATTGCTCTTTTAAATTACTGCCTATCCTTTTTATTTTCGCCTGGATTGGAATAATCTCTTTAGCGGCTATCCCCATTATTGCGATAGTACTTGTGCTATCGAACCGTTGGAGTACTGTCGGCAGCTCTGTTAAGCTGTTATTGCTTATCGATTGGATTATAGCATTGGTGCAGATTGTGGTGTTAATGTCGGTTGGTGTCGGAAATTTTGGTATTATCTCTGTTTATGATTAATATGAAAAAGTTATATTTAGTTTCTCTTTTATTTTTGTTAGCCTCTTGTCAGTTCTCTTATAAAAAGAGTGTCAGCGGTGCCGGTGAAATAAAATCGGTAGCTGTCGAGGAGTTTGCAAAGGAAATATCCTGTTCCGATGTTCAGTTGGTCGATGTGCGCACCCCCGAGGAGTTTGCACAAGGAAACATACAGGGTAGTGTGAATATAGATGTTAACAGCGGCCATTTTGGCGCAGATGCCGATAGCTTGCTCGATAAGCAGCATAAGGTTGCTGTATATTGTCGCAGCGGTCGTCGCAGTAAAAAGGCTGCCGAGGTGCTCTCTATGATGGGCTTCGACGTGGTTGAGCTTGACAAAGGGTACAACGGCTGGGTCGAGAGTGGTAAATAGTAAAATAATAAACCATAACGTAATATTATTATGCAAAGGTCTTTCAATGTTAATTTAGGTGGAGCTGTTTTTCATTTCGATGAAGATGCTCTTGAACTTTTAGAGAGATATTTAGCAAAGGTTGGCGAACACTTTAAAGACAGGGGAGAAGAGCTTAAGGTAAGCGAAACCGAGGAGGATATTGCTGCAAAACTGAAGGCTCGTGTGGGGCCCGATAGTATTGTAACTATAGTACTGTTGAGGGATGTTCTCGATGATATGGGCCTGCCATTTGGCACTGCCGATTGTGAATCTGCGCAAGAGGAGACGAAGCAGGGCGCCTCTAAAGAGAGTGAAACTGCTACCGGTGCATCTTCAGCTGCCGACGATGCTCCTTGGCGTGCTGCAATGTTGTTGGGTAAAAAACTGTTTCGCGAGCCATACAATCAGCTTTTGGGTGGTGTACTTGCAGGAATCGCTAAATACTGCGGATGGAACATTGCGCTGATACGAATTTTGTTTGTAATTTTCTTTTTGGGAGGCAGCTCCATTGGCGGTGGTGGCGGTTTCATCTTACTTCTTGCCTATTGTATATCTTGGGCTGTCATCCCAAAGGCGCGGAGTATTTTTGATTTAACCCGTATGCGTAAGCCTGTTTCCCCCGAGTATAGTGCTGCCGGGTTCGAGGCTGCGTGGAGAGAGAATTATAACATTGCAATGGCCGAACTGTCGTCACCAAAGACAAACGGCTGTCTGGCTGGAGGAATAAGGGGAATATTCTTTATGCTCCTCTTTATGGCGCTTATCCCTCTGTTGATTATGTTGGCAATAGTGCTCTTCTGTCTTGGGGTGTTGCTGTTCTTTCTTTTCTCGACAGTTGGAGCTGCAATCTTCGAGAATGTGTATGTGATAATCTTGTTCCTTCTGCCTCTGATTGCTATTGTGCATTGGATACTTAAGAGATGCGGAGTATGCCGTCCGCTTAATATATACGTTAAGTTAGCCATTATATTAGGTTGGTTTGTCACCCTTGCGCTTGCAGGCTATAAGATATATACAGTAGTTGAGGATAATGGCGGTTGGGAGAAGATACAGCAGCAGATTATCGACAAACGCTTCCTTGACGAGGATTTCTGGAAAGAAGTTATAAAAGAGAATCTTGAGCATGCGCAGAGCGAGAGTTATTTGGCGTGGGACGATGACAATCTACCATTTGTCATAGATGCCAAGATGTACACCGGATATAATAGTGATGACAGAATAAGCATAAGATTTATCGACCGCAACGATTGGCGTGGCAGTGGTAACACCGAATACTATAATTTTGCAGCAAGCTCAATGGATTTGTATCTTTGGGGCGACAGTGTAGGTAATATTCGTTTCGTGTGGGATAGCATAGCCAATGAGTTACTTGTGAGTATGGATGCTACATTAGGCGGCTCTATGCATCTAAGACCCGAATCTGATGGAGTGCAGTTGCGCTACTTGCCGCTATCGGATAGTGTGCAGTATGGCAATGCGATGGACTATGGCAAGGTGCCATTGGAGATGAGGTTCTTCAAGAATAGTGTTCCCGAACTTACTATTTATGGTAATGACACCATCGATGGGTTGCCGGTAAATCTCGTCAGTTCACGTTACTCAATTAAGAAGATGCTCAATGTGACAATAAATGACGATGATGATGATTGGCACGAAGATAAGATAACAGAACCATCCGATACTATGTAATTTACTACTATGCAGAAATTTATTCTTTTGTCGCTGATGCTGTTGGTTTCAGCATTAGCCAATGCCGATACCCTTGATAAATTGGCACGTAAATATAAGAAATATGATGGAGTGGTGTATGCTGCATCAATAGACGAGGTCGAAAAACTTGGCAACCAATATAGCGCAAAAGTGGTTGTTAAAAACGAAGGCAAAGAGCACGATGGCATCGAGGAACTCATTGCCAAGATGCGCGAAGCTGGTGTTAAGGATATGCGTATGCTACAGTTACAAGAGTGTAGCGCCGAGGTCAGAACACGTTTTGCCAGGGATGTGCTCGAGGCTGTTCCCCGAGGGTACGAAAGCTTTATGCGTATGGGCGACGATGAGCAATTTTTCAGTATCTATCTTAATAAACGTAAGGGCAGTATGAAAGTACTCATTCTTTATGCGAAAGACGATAACAGTGGCTTTGTAGAGATAGATAGCGATAATAAGATGCTTAACTCCTTGTTCAACTTTTGATTGGTCGCGATTAGCGGAAAAACAAAACTCTTTTTCTTGTTAATAATAGTGGAGGCGGTGTCGGTAAACTATGTTTGCCGGCACCCTGTTTTATCCATTTACACAAAAATATGGATGGTGTCTTCTAAAGGTTCAGCGTGTTTCGCACCTTTTTAACTCTATCCCATACTGTTTGTGGAGGATAACCGGTAATATTGGCTATTTCAGGATTCGATAGCCCTATTTTTACAAGATAGCAGACACGTAGCATAGGTTCTTTAATTCGTTTGAACTTGGCTTGCACCTCGTATGTAAATTCTGGGTATAGCTTGTCTATGGCGCCAAGTAACTCTTTCCATTCTTCATCGTTTAATGAATATTTACCTTTAATTGTCCTTTTGCATTTCTCGATTATTTCGCCTGCATTAATCGATAGGTTTTCCATTAAAGTCAATTTTGTCAATTCGCGGTTTTGTGCGACAAGCATCTTAAAGTCATCCTGCGCCTTTAGTAGTTGTTCCGATAGTTTATCGTTAGTTGTAGATAATAACTCTAATTCACTTTTTTTCTTTACAATCTCATTTTCTTTCTGTTCTATAAGTTCATTCGCATTTTTAATATATCTCTCAGTGCTTAATATTTTTTCTACCATCTGCTTTTTGCGGTAGTAGTAGAATGATAA
>JAEIGA010019949.1_pt1 | contig 10216 bp, 6 predicted proteins | sample 9270691 | NCBI WGS metagenome assembly JAEIGA01 (sample SAMN17057246, study PRJNA624740) | gut metagenome | biome: biome; isolation source: fecal sample | host: Bos grunniens | place: China: Xizang | collected 2019
AAGATAAGTCTTTCCGTCACCGAGCGTTGAATAGATATAATAATATCCGTTTGAATCAGCTTTAAGCTGCCATGTATTCTTGGCTTCAGCCTGTGAAGCTGCTCCCTGCTGTACGTTAGTACCTGCCGCAGCTGCACCGTCTGCAACTTCAAGATAAAGTCCGCTGTTTACGTTTTTGAACGTATATTTTACGTTTTCTTTCATAACAGCACCTTCAGCAAGCTGAACATTCTCAAAATCAATTTCGCCTGCAACAAGCTCTGCAAGCTTTATTGCACCCTTGCGGTTCGGGTGAAGCGAATCACCTGTCATATACATTGAATCTGTAACGCTTGTACCTGCTGAAATGCAGTAATTCTGCCACAGATTGAAAAGGTCAACTACCTGTACATTCTGCTCTTTACCGATAGTATCAAGCTGTCCACCAAACCATCTTCCCGTAAGAAGCGGATTTCTTGTAGCGTCACCGTTGCGTCCCTGCTGTTTTACGAGAATTACTGTCATTCCCTTTGCCTTTGCTCTTTTTACCATATCTGTAACAACAGTATAGTATTCATCGGCATTTGAATAGTTTGTATCGTTGATTCCGATTGAAATAATATAAAAGTCGCCCTCTTTGCCATAATATTCAATCGGCTTGAACTGTCCTGCATCAACAAAGCCCTTTGCAAACTGTCCGCTTGCAGCCATATTTCTTATTTCAAATTTGCTTGTATCTACAAACTGATTGAGCATCTGTCCCCAGCCGCCCTGTGCACTTGTATCAAGCGGATAATAATTACATACGGTTGAGTCGCCACAGAGCCATATTGTAGGCTTCATAGCAGGATTTGTTGATATCTGCTTGATTTCAAGCGAGCTCATTGTAAATGCATAGCCTGCTTTGCCCTCTGTTGCCATAATATTGAGCTGTCCGTCTGTTACAGGAATCTGGAATGTATGATAGGCGTTATTTCCTGTCATATTGATTACCTGAAGCATATTTTCAGCCTTTATGCTTGTTCTCATTGTATTACCGAGCTGAATTGTAACCTGATACAAGCCTTTGTCGAGGTCTACATTGAATGTATTTGCTTCATCTGTGCTTTTGAACTGAACTGCGTCACTGAGTGCACCGCTTCCCGAAGCGCTTACATTTGCCATATTCCATGTCTGATTGAAGCCATAGCCTCTGCCGGAATTATAGCCGTCTGATGCAGATACACCCATATATCCGCTTGCAACACCGCCTGCTCCGAAATCGAATTTCCAGTTGGACTGTGCGGCATCTGCTTTTACATTCAGATTAACACCTGTAAATACTGTTGCTGAAAGTGCAAGAGAGGTTATTGCACTCAGGATTTTTTTTAATCTCACCAAAACTCCTCCATTCATTTCAGACATTATCACATAAATACAATAACATCTGTATATTTTTATTTCAAACCTTAAAACAACACCAATAAAATAAATGCCTAAAATAAATTTAACATTCATCTACATATTAATAATAATTCATAATTACAGTTTTGTCAATATAGTTTTATTCAATAATATGGCAGTTTTATACACTATATGGCATTATGTATCCATATTAAAAGAAAATAGCATTATCTGCAATCAGATAATGCTATTCATGATTATTTTACGGGCGGATGATATCCGCCACTACTAATGCATTTATTTACATGTTCAGTAATGTTTCAGCAATTTTTATATCCTCAGGAGTTGTAATCTTGATATTGGTGTAATCACCGATTGTCATATACACCTTGCCTCCAATCGCTTCTACAAGCTGACAGTCATCTGTGAAATCAAGCTCATGCTCAAGTGCAAAATCAATTCCCTCAAAATAAAGTCTGCGTTTGAAAACCTGCGGTGTCTGCGTTATATAAAGCGACGCTCTGTGCGGAGTATCTGTTATAAGTCCGTCATCGACAACCTTTATTGTATCCTTTACAGGAACTCCGAGTGTTGCACCGCCGAATACTCCCGCATCCTTTATTACAGCTTCAATATGCTCAGTCTTTACAAGCGGTCTTGCTCCGTCATGAATTGCAACCATTTCAGTATCACTACCGATACAGCGTATTCCGTTTATAACGCTCTGCTGACGTGTTTCACCGCCCTCTGCAAATTTAAGCGGCTTTGTTATTCCTATACGCTCCGCTTCTTTCTCAATCTGAGGAACATAATCGCTTTTTGTAACAATTATGATTTCCTTTATGCTTTCAGCTTTTTCAAATGCTCTGAGAGTATTTCCTATAACAAGCGTATCACCAAGCGGAAGCAGAATTTTATTCACTCCGCCCATTCTTGTTGAATTTCCTGCACAAACTATTATTGCTGATGTATTCATGTTGTTTCTCCTGTATTAATATTCTGAAAGAGATATTCCGTTGCTTCCGAGAGGAATTTCATGGTCAAGGCCTACAAACTTGCCGTCTTTCTGCCATAAAACTTCCTTTACGAATTCGTATTTATCAGTATCCCATGTCTGAAAATCGTCAAGAACAAGTCCGCCTGTATCTCCAGAATTTGCATTGAAGCACCAGAATGTGTGATTTATCTTATTTTCACTTATAAGCTGACGGAGATATGTCATCCATTTAAGATTAGGCTCACGCATATATCCGCCCCATTCACCGATAAGAAGCGGAGCTATATCATCATCCTGAATATAGAACCAGTTATCTCTCCAGCAATCCTCCATAAGTGAATCGAAATCATAACCGCCCTCAAACCAAGGCTGTTCGTATACTGTAGGGCCGTAATCATGAGGTGAATATACAAGCTTATCCTGATATTTTCCGAGGTCAATCGGATTATCGGCTACACCTCTGAGGTTTCCTCCCCACCAGTTATAGTAATAATCCTTTTCATTCTGTGATTTGAAATCACCGTTTGTCTTTATATCCTTTGGATATATTTCAATTCCCTCAACCATTACAAGCAGATTAGGGTTTTTAGCAAGCACTTTTAATGAAGCCTGCTCTGCAATATATTTCCAGTTATCGCTGTCCTTTGAGTCGTCCCATTTTGCTCTCGGTGTTTCATGAGGCTTTCCGTGAGGTTCATTTTCAAGGTCAATTGCGATAATTGTATCGTCATTTTTATAACGCTCTGCAATCCATTCAAGACCTCTGAAATAATCCTCCTCTGTAACGCTTCCGTCTGTCCAGAGTGGTTTGTTGTGTCCCATTGCGTCTGTAACGGCACAATGGAAATCTATCATAATCTTTATTCCGTTTGCTCTGCACTGGCCGATAACGTGGTCGAAAATTTCAAGACTGTTCATACCGTTAAGATATGCATTTGTTGCATTATTATAATTTGCGGCAGGATATTCTCCGTCCTCCCAGTTATTTACAAGCTCAGTAGAAATCGGTATTCTCAGAAGATTAAAGCCGTGGTCTGCAATACTTGCAAGTGATGCATCAAGATCGCATGCCCATAAGCCGTCAAAGCAGTTTGTGCCTGTATTATAGCCAAACCAGTTACAGCCTGTAAGCCATACTTCCTTACCGCTTGAATCAACTATCTTATGTCCGTCAGTTGAAAGCCAGTCGTCAGTTGTAGGCTCCGGAACTTCCTTTCCGTTTACGCTTTCTATTTTATCTGTACCTGTATTTGCGTTATTATTAGAATTATTGTTATTACTTGAATTATTGCTGCTTGAATCAGATGATGAAGAAACGCTTCCTTTTTCGGCAGTAATTGTAATTGCGTCACCCTTTATTTCCTCTGTTGATGTCAGCTGAAATCCGAATTCAACAGAAGATTTTGCTTCAATTGTGCTGTTATAGTTTTCAGGGGTAACTGTTATAACTCCGTTTTCAAGAGTATAGCTCATACTCCAGCCGCTTACCATACTGCTTCCGTCAGCAACAGGAATAGAAGCCTTCCATGATTTGCAAGGAGCATCAGTATTATTTTTCAGCGTAACTGTATAATCATAAGTCGTATTGCCGCCCGACTGCCAGCTGCTGTTAAGCTTTAAATTAATTGATACATCAGCACTGCTTTCTGTCTGCTGATTATCATTTCCATTATTATCACTGCTGTTATCGGAATTGCCGTTTTCCGATACATTGCTGCTTTCGCTTACAGATGATTGGGAGTTTTTTGATTTTTTCTTTTCCTTATCATTACAGCCGACAGCCGATAAAAGCATTACAGCCGCAGATAAAAAAGCAAGGCTTTTTCTGAAATTCATAATATGTACCTCTCATTAATTATATCAATCTATTTTTAATTATAATCCCTGTATAAACGAATTGTCAAACAATTTTGGAATAATTAACATATAATTTACAAGACTTTTTTTACATTCACTATATTTTTGCAAATTTAACAATAAACATATTGATTTTTCACATATTTTGTGCTATAATAATATCTATATTTATAGGGTGCGATATTTAATACGCACCCTCAGTTTTATTGGATTTGTGGACTGAATCTGTTTTTTATAATTTTACAAAGATAATACGCAGGTATACAAAGTAAAAACCACAATGCAGAAAACGGCAGACATATCTGCCCCAATACGTTAAGCGGCATATCGGAATAATCCCATACCTGCCACTTTAAAATAAGATTTACTGCAACTCCTACCGTAAATTCAATGAATGTTATTATTATCATTCCTGCAATACAGCTTTTGAAAAGAGAAACTGCATCTCTGCTGTTTATATCATACAATATGGACAATACAAGCCCTCCTGTAAGTGCCATTGTCCAGTGTGTATAGCCTCTTGCGGCTATTTCTATAAGACTATATATAAAAAAGCCCATTAAAAATGAAAAAAATCGCTCTGCTGCTTTCATCACTCACTACCTCCGATCCGCATAGCGATATTATATGACATTACGAAAGGATTATTCTTTATTATATGGATTTATTTATCATTATTCTTCTCATGATTCTTATTATACTTGTTTTAACTGCAATTATCATTCTGCTTAAAAGAGATAATTCCGCTGAACTGAAAAAGGAACTTGATATTCAGAACAGCCGTCTGCGTCAGGAGCTTAATTCAAACGCAAACGATAACCTGCGTTCTGTTATAGATATAGTTTCAAAAAATCAGAACGACCTCGGCTCTGCACAGCTCAGACAGCTTGACGCTATAAATCAGAGCCTTTCAGACAAACAGGATAAAACATGCGATATGTTCTCGCAGATGTCAACTCAGCTTGAACACCGCTTTCAGTCATTTGCGCTTGAAAGTGAACAAAAACTTGATATTATCCGTAAATCAGTAGAAAATAAACTTACAAATATTCAGACTGAAAATAATGTTCATCTTGATAAAATTCAGGGAATTGTAGATGATAAGCTGCAAAAATCCCTCGACGCACGAATGACTCAGGCATTTTCTGCTGTAAATGAACGTCTTGAACAGGTTTATAAAGGACTCGGAGAAATGCAGACGCTTGCTTCTGGAGTCGGCGACTTGAAAAAAGTCCTTTCAAATGTAAAAACGAGAGGTGTTCTCGGAGAAATTCAGCTTGAATCTATCCTGCGTGAAATACTCTCTCCTGCACAATATGTTAAAAACGCCGCAATAAAAAGCGGATTTGTTGAATTTTCGCTGAAAATCCCCAACGAATCAGGCGAAACAATTCTCCTTCCGATTGACTCAAAATTTCCTGCCGATACATATTCCGCACTTAATGAGGCATATAATAATGGCAGTCCCGCTGATATCGAAGCTGCAAAAAAAGCTCTTGTGACTACACTGAAAAATGAAGCCAAGGACATTTCAACAAAATATATCAACCCTCCGCAGACAACAGATTTCGCTATTATGTTCCTGCCGTTTGAGGGACTTTATGCAGAAGCTGTAAACAACGGGTTAATTGAAGTATTACAGAATAATTATCATGTATGCATAACAGGTCCGAGCACTATGGGTGCTATGCTGAGCAGTCTTGGAATGTGTTTCAGAAATATGCAGATTCAGAAGCACAGCAATGACGTATGGCGTGTTCTCGGAGAGGTAAGAACAGAATTTGATAAATTTGCTGACGCTCTTGAAAAAACTCAACACCGCATTGAAACAGCAAACGAAGAACTTAACAAGCTTGTCGGAGTCCGTACAAGACAGATGCAGAAACAGCTAAGACAGATTTCAGATTACGATATACAAGAATTTCCGCCGCAGAATACGGCAGAACGGAGTGATAATATATGAGAAAAGGTTGCATACTGATGCATATTTCCAGCCTGCCATCATCATACGGTATCGGCAAGCTCGGTAAATCGGCATATTCTTTCATTGATTTTCTTTGCAGAAGCGGCATAAAGGCATGGCAAATTCTTCCGCTTTCACCTACAAGCTATGGAGATTCTCCGTATCAATCATTCTCTGTAAATGCAGGAAATCCATATTTTATTGATTTTGAAACACTTCAGGAGGAAAAACTCCTTAACCGTGAGGATTATGCTCAGATAATCTGGGAGGATAATCCCCGTCAGGTCAATTATAGCATAATCTATGACAACTGCTTTGATGTGCTGAAAAAAGCCTTTGCACGTTTTATTCCGAATCAATCAGACGAGTATTCGGATTTTCTCAAGAAAAACAAGGACTGGCTTGATGAATATGCGTTTTTTATGGCACTCAAATTCAAATATGACGGCAAGCCTTGGTATGAATGGGATAAAAAGCTTGCAATGCGTGACGAAAATGCTCTTTCAAAAGCACGCAAAGAGCTTGAAAAGGATATTGATTTCTTTAAATTCCTGCAATTCAAATTCTATCAGCAATGGTTCAGGGTAAAAAACTATGCAAACGAATGCGGTATTGAAATTATCGGAGATATTCCGATATATACAGCATACGACAGTGTTGAAGCATGGGCATATCCCGAACTATTCTGCTTTGATAAAAACAAGAAGCCGATTGACGTTGCTGGCTGTCCGCCCGATGAATTTTCACCGACAGGTCAACTGTGGGGAAACCCTGTTTACGACTGGAAATATCACAAAAAAACTAATTATAAATGGTGGACAGACCGTATTTCATTCGCCGCTGAAATATATGATGTCGTAAGAATTGACCATTTCAGAGGCTTTGAAAGCTATTATGCTATCCCATTCGGCAATAAAACAGCTGAAAAGGGCGAATGGCGTAAAGGCCCTGGAGCTGAATTATTCAAGCTTGCGGAAAAGAAGCTCGGCAGACTTAATATTATTGCTGAGGATCTGGGCTTTATTACTCCCGAAGTAAGACAAATGCTCGATGATGTGGGATATCCCGGAATGAAAGTTCTGCAGTTTGCTTTTGATAACAGCAAGAATGAGCATCTTCCGCACAATTTCAAGAATTCCAACTGCTTTGCATATACAGGCACTCACGACAACGAAACTCTTATCGGCTGGGTTGATAATATGCCGCCGAAAAATCTTAAATTTGCAAGAAAATATCTTAATGTCAAAAAGCTTTGCAAAATTCCTTATGCAGTTATAAAATGCACCTGGGCAAGTATAGCACAAACCGCTGTTGCACAGATTCAGGACTTTATCGAAAGTGAGGCTGACGGAAGAATGAATACTCCGTCAACACTCGGAAAAAACTGGCAGTTCAGAACTGTTAATTCCGATTTTTCGCCTGCACTTTCATTGGAAATAAAACGACTTAACAAGCTATATAACCGACTCGGTGAATGAGTCATGGATAGGAGTATAAATATTATGGACAAAAAAGTATTTAAAACAACTTTTCTCGATAAATTAGCAGTTTCACCATCAAAAGCTACCGCTGTACAGCTTCACAATGCGCTTGCAGATACTCTTATGGAGCTTTTTGCTGAAAACTGGGCAACAAGCAGACAGAAGCACCTTTCAGCAAGACGTGCATGCTATTTCTCTATGGAATTTCTCGTAGGACGTGCTGTTTATAACAATCTGCTTTGTCTTGGAATTTATGACGAGGTTGCAGAAATTTTCAAGGAATGCGGCGCTTCACTTGACGCTCTTGAAGAAATTGAGGATATGGCTCTCGGTAACGGCGGCTTAGGACGTCTTGCCGCTTGCTTCCTTGATAGTGCCGCTACTCTTAATCTTCCGCTTGACGGATATGGTATAAGATATAAATATGGTCTTTTCAAACAGCTTATAGTTGACGGATTTCAGAAAGAGGTTATCGACCACTGGACAAAATACGGCGAACCTTGGTCAAAAAGATGTGAAAAGGATATTGTTGAAGTAAGCTTCAGCGACCAGACAGTTCTTGCCGTTCCATACGATATGCCTGTTATCGGCTGTAAGACAAATAATATCGGTACGCTCCGTCTTTGGCAGTCTGAGCCTGTAAATGAATTTGATTTTGATATATTCAACAAGCAGGATTACCTTGAAGCTTCTAAGGAAAAAATCTATGCTGAGGATATTTCAAGAGTTCTCTACCCTAACGACGATACAAACGAGGGCAAAAAACTCCGCCTTAAACAGCAATATTTCTTCTGCTGTGCTTCACTCACTGATATTCTGAAAAAGCATAAGGAAAAACATGGAACGCTCGAAAATCTTGATGAATTCGTTACAATTCAGCTTAACGATACTCATCCTGTTATTTCAATTCCTGAGCTTATCCGCCAGCTTATGGATATTGAAGGATTTGATTACAAAAAAGCCTTCAATATAACCTGCAAGGTATTCAACTATACAAATCACACTATTATGCAGGAGGCTCTTGAGAAATGGAGTTCTGAACTGATTGAAGAACTTTTACCGAGAATTTACAGTATTATAATTATGCTTAATGAAACTCTTATCGCTGATATGTATTCAAGAGAAATTGAGCGTGAAACTATCGATAAAATGAAAATTATCAATAACGGTATGGTTTATATGGCAAATATGGCTGTTTACTGTTCTTCTTATACAAATGGAGTTGCAAAAATCCACACTCAGATTCTTAAAGATACTGTGCTTTCAGACTGGTATAAGATATTCCCTGAGCGTTTCCAGAATAAAACAAACGGAATTACTCAGCGCCGCTGGCTCGGACTCTGCAATCGTGAGCTTTCATCACTCATCACCGAGCTTATGGGAAATGATGAATGGCTTATTAATCTTAATCTTAAAGAACTTAAAAAATATGCACTTGATGATGAAATTCTCAACAGATTTGTTCAGATTAAGAATGCAAAGAAAAAACAGCTTGCTGATTATATTGCTAAAAAAGACGGAATATTTATTAATTCAAACAGTATTTTCGATATTCAGATTAAACGTTTGCACGAATATAAGCGTCAGCTTCTCAATGCATTTTCAATTCTTTACATCTACTATGGAATCAAAGACGGCACTATCAGGGATTTCACTCCTACAACATTTATTTTCGGTGCAAAATCTGCTCCGGGATATAAGAGGGCAAAGGCTATTATCAAATATATAAATGAAATTGCTCGTGTAATTGAAGCTGATGAAGAAGTAAACAAGCTTATCAAGGTTGTTTTTGTTTCAAATTACAATGTTTCCTATGCAGAAAAACTCGTTGCTGCCGCTGATATTTCAGAGCAGATTTCAACTGCGGGAACAGAGGCTTCGGGCACAGGAAATATGAAGCTTATGCTCAATGGTGCAGTTACACTCGGCACTCTCGACGGCGCGAACGTAGAAATCGTTGATGAGGCTGGCGAGGAAAACAACTATATCTTCGGTGCTAAGGTCGATGAGCTTACCGAGCTTATGCCCAAATACAACAGCCGCAAGATTTTCTCTGAAAATCAGATGATTAATCGTGTTGTTTCATCACTTATTGACGGTACAGTTTCAGACGGTGGCTCCGGCGATTTCAAGGAGCTTTTCTACTCGCTTCTTGACGGTGCAAGCTGGCACAATCCTGACCATTATTATCTGCTCGGCGACCTTGAATCCTACGTTGAAGCAAAGCTCCGTGCAAATGCGGATTATAAGGACAGACTTTCATTTGCTAAAAAGCAATGGATTAATATGTGCAATGCAGGAAAATTCAGCTCGGATAATACTATTTCTAAATATGCTGAAAGCATCTGGAAGATTTCTGCTGTATAATCACTATAATACGAAAAAACCTGAGAGGTTAATTTCCTCTCAGGTTAATTTTTTCTTGAAATTGATTTTATCGAGTGCTTTTCCTGCCGCTATGTATAGAATTGTGCTTGCAATTATCTGTATGAAATATGACGGAGTCTGTGTAAATGCCGCAATAAGAGAAGCCTTTGATATCTCGCCTGTTATGAC
>JAEIGA010019950.1_pt1 | contig 10216 bp, 9 predicted proteins | sample 9270691 | NCBI WGS metagenome assembly JAEIGA01 (sample SAMN17057246, study PRJNA624740) | gut metagenome | biome: biome; isolation source: fecal sample | host: Bos grunniens | place: China: Xizang | collected 2019
CAGTAGAGAAGAGCAACCGCTCTATGCTCATCGAGAACGATCCTCAGAACCTTGACGGCCTCAACTTCCTTACAGGTAAGCATGTTGAGGAGTGCAACGCCATGGCTGAGCTCGGAACCAAGCTTGCCCATATCGACGGCGGTGTTCCTCAGATCGGCCTCTCAATCGAGTGCGTGAACGAATACAACCTCGGAGCCCTCTTCTATTTCTTCGAGAAGGCATGCGGAATCAGCGGCTATGTTCTCGGAGTGAATCCTTTCGACCAGCCAGGTGTTGAGGCTTACAAGAAGAACATGTTCGCTCTCCTTGGCAAGCCTGGTTATGAGGAAATGGCAGAAGCTCTCAAGGCAAGACTCTAAATGAGTTTACAGATTGCCCGCGACGAGAAGATCACCAGGATGTTTTTCTTCGTGAAGTGCCGCCCGTTGATGTACAGCATCATCGGGCGTGTCTTCGCGTATAGTGTGGAAGGGTTCTGAGAATTATCTGTTGATAGCCAAACATTAAAAAATCAAGATGGCAGGAGAAGGAAACATCATAGTAAGGAAAGCCAAGGTACACAACCTCAAGGATATAACCGTCGAGATACCTCGCGGCAAGTTTGTCGTGATTACGGGCATATCCGGTTCGGGCAAGTCGTCACTTGCCTTCGATACCCTTTTTGCGGAAGGTCAGAGACGTTTCGCAGAGAGCCTGTCATCATATGCACGTCAGTTCCTCGGCCGAATGTCGAAGCCGGATGTGGAACTGATCGAGGGCATACCTCCTGCGATTGCAATCGAGCAGAAGGTCAATACCCGCAATCCACGTTCTACCATCGCTACCAGCACTGAGATCTATGACTATCTGAGGATGATCTTTGCGCGTATCGGCCGTACATATTCTCCGGTGACCGGAGAGGAGGTCAAGTGCCATACGGTCAACGATGTGATGGAATATATCCTTCATAGCGACGCATCTGCAGTCTATATACTGGCTGACCTGAAGTGGGCATCGAGGGAGGACAAGGTCGAACTCATGCTTCAGCTGAAGGAGGAAGGCTATTCAAGATTCTTTACTGACCGTGCTGTCAGGATAGAGGATGTCATGAGACAGGCTGAGACAGGGGAGTATCCAGAGGAACTGAACCTGCTTGTCGACCGTCTGAAGCTTCCGGTGTCTGACGATGCCGACCTTACCACACGTCTTCATTCGTCAATCGAGTCGGCTTTTGCGAAAGGCGACGGCTCTGTACTTGTGAGGACAGAATCAGAGGACGGAGTCCAGGTGAGAAGCTTCATCAACAGGTTCGAGGCGGACGGAATAGAGTTCGCGAAGCCTGACGAATACCTTTTCAGCTTCAACAGCCCTCTGGGTGCATGTCCTGTGTGTGGAGGCCTTGGCCAGATCATCGGCATCAGCGAGGATCTTGTCGTTCCTGACAAGAGCAAGACCATCTATGACGGCGCAATCGCATGCTGGAGAGGCGACAAGATGGGTTGGTTCAAGGACCTTCTTGTCCGCAACGCCCCACGTTACGGCATACCTGTGTTCGAACCGTACTGCAACCTCAGCCAGGAGGTCCGCGACATGATATGGAAGGGATGTCCTGCAGCGACAGAGGAAGATTCCATCATCGGACTCAACGAGTTCTTCAAATGGGTGGAATCGAACAGGTACAAGGTGCAGTACAAGTACATGCTGAGTCGTTATTCCGGAAGGACCGTGTGCCAGGACTGCGGCGGAAGCAGACTGCGCAAGGAGGCCTTGTATGTGAAGGTGGGTGGAAAGACTATTCATGAACTGCTTTGCATGAATGTGGAGCAGCTGCTTGAATTCTTTGAAAATGTGAGCCTTACCGATTATGAACATAGGATTGCCGCAAAGGCCATCGAGGAAATCGTATCAAGGCTTAAATATATCCAGGATGTTGGTCTGGGCTATCTTACCCTGAACCGTACATCCAATACCCTCTCCGGCGGAGAAAGCCAGAGAATCAATCTCGTCACAGCCCTCGGAAGTTCGCTTGTCGGTTCGCTGTACATTCTTGACGAGCCGAGCATAGGCCTTCATTCCAGGGACACCGCACGTCTGATTGAAGTGCTTAAGCGACTTCGTGACATAGGCAATACCGTGGTGGTTGTCGAGCACGATGAGGAAATCATGCGTGCTGCCGACATGCTTATCGACATAGGACCGAAGGCAGGCGTGAACGGTGGTGAGATCGTTTATCAGGGACGCCTGGATGAGGCGTCAGCCAATGGACATAAGTCCGGTTCGCTTACCCTCCAGTATCTCAGTGGGGAAAGAAGCCGTTACGTCAGGACAAGGAGGCCATGGAACTATTCCATTACGGTGGAAGGAGCCATGGAACACAACCTCAAGGACATCAATGTGAAGTTCCCTCTCGGTGTGCTGACGGTTGTTACAGGTGTCAGCGGAAGTGGAAAGTCGTCCCTTGTCGGCGATATCCTCTATCCGGCTGTGTATCGCCATCTGAACCAGGCGGGATCAGCTCCAGGCACGTTCAGAGGCCTTTCCGGAAGTCTTGACAGGATCACCCAGGTCGAGTATGTGGATCAGAATCCGATAGGAAAGAGTTCCCGTTCGAATGCCGTGACATATCTCAAGGTATATGACGATATAAGGAAGCTTCTGTCCGACCAGCAATATGCAAAGATGAACGGATATACTCCGTCCCATTTCTCATTCAATATGGATGGAGGAAGATGTCCGGAATGTCAGGGCGAGGGATTCGTGAAGATCGGCATGCAGTTCATGGCCGACGTTTCTATGGTGTGCGAGTCGTGCGGAGGAAAGAGGTTCAAGCCGGATATCCTCGAGGTCCGCTACAAGGAAAAGAACATTGACGACATCCTCAACATGAGCGTGGAAGATGCTATATCCTTCTTTGGTGCGCAGGACAATCCGGTCGCAAAGAGGATTGCAGAAAGGCTTCAGCCTCTGGTGGATGTGGGTCTGTCATATATCAAGCTTGGACAAAGCAGCAGTACGCTCTCGGGTGGAGAGAGCCAGCGTGTCAAGCTTGCATATTTCCTGTCCATGAGCAACGACCTCGTAAGCAAGTCGAAGCAGCAGAGGATACTCTTCATATTCGACGAACCTACTACAGGACTTCATTTCTACGACGTCGAGAAGCTTCTCAAGTCGTTTGACGCCCTGCTTGCAAAGGGGCATACCATAGTGGTGGTAGAGCATAACATCGATGTCATACGTGCCGCAGACTGGGTCGTGGACCTTGGTCCGGAGGCGGGTGACGCAGGTGGAAACCTCGTCTTTGCAGGTACGCCTGATGAGCTTGTCAAATGCGAGGGCTCATACACGGCTGAATATCTTCGCTAGGGATTGATATAGACAATCACCATTCCGGTCTGGTTTATGGGCGCTCCAGCGCTCATATAGACAATACCTGTTCCTGCCTTCTTCAGGAACAGCCTTACGCCGTGTCCGTCTTCATCCACGGAATAGTCGTATATGCCCCTGGACTTGTCGTAATTGAGTTCCTCGTATCCGGGATCGAACGGTGCCGTTCTGGGATAGCACTCGCACCATACATGCAGGGTGTCACCGACATGTCCTTCGATGTAACCCTCCGGATGCATTCTGAACAATGGGGTAGAGGGGCCTATCCCGCTCTTGTCCACCCTCCATCCTCCTCCTGAAAGTCCGTCGTCTTCCGGGATGACCGTTATCCGGTAATGACAGTTCCTTTCTACATCGAGGCTTCTCAGTCCGTCTCCAAGATAGAAACGATATATGAGAGGACTGTCATAGCTGATAAGGTCAGGAGAACTGTAGTCGATTTCCAGTTCCAGATAGGAACAGAGTCCGGATAAAGGGTCATCTTCGTCAAGTACCTTCTCTTCGTCTTCGTTGATCCTGTATGGGAAACTGCCCTGCATGTTTTCAAGCATGTAGACCGAAACCTCACCGCTGATGCCTCCCATGCCCGTTTCATTGAGTGTCAGGCATTGCTCTTCTGTCAGGTGGAAACCGCTTTCGAACCTGTCGTGAACAGTGGATACTCTGGATGGTTCCATGACCTTTGCATATCTGGGATAGTTGCCGATCCTGACTTCCTTCACCGTCATCTTCACGTCTGATGAGAGTCTGCTCCGGTCCATCCTGATGCTTATCTTTGCCGCCAGACGTTCCAGCGTGACCTCCATTTTCCTCTGTCCGTCAAAGACGATGTCTTCAATGTAGGCGTTCATCGGGATGCCTTCTCCGAATCCTTCTGCATCGGGGAGTTCCATGATGAGTTCCCTGATGTCGGACGTGTCGTGGACCTCGATCTTCCGTCCCATGTTGGCGAGGATCAAGAGACTGTATCTCCGTCCCTGGATATATGATATGTCCATCTCTGTCCTGCCGTCGGCTCCAAGCCCGTCTTTCCATATGAAGCTTTCAGCCTTGCCGTTCTCGAACAGCAGGAGATTGATGTCGTTGATGATGTCTTCGTAAGGGATTGATACCTTGGTCTTCTGACTTCCGCATGTCATGCTCAATGTCGTGTACCCGATGTGGGATTCCATGCTTCCGCGGCTGCACCCCATCAATATCATGCAGATGCCTAGAATGACACCTGATACCTGTCTTTTTCTTCCCATGGCTTTATGTTGAGTTGTAATCTTACTGCATCGGTTTCGACCGTCTTGTCTGGGTCATGCGATCCCTTTCTCGTTATAGTGACGTCATATATGTACTGACGGCATCGGTGGATTCCCGGCTCTTCAATGCCGTCTTCACGGTTGATGTCTATAGGCCACCAGAATGTCTCACCGTCGATCTTTCCCTCTATCACTAGCCTTGTAAACGGGGTGCCGGGGCTTTCCTTGCGACTCGCATTTGGGTAGCACAGGAGACTGATGCCTACCTCCGATACATCTTCGGTGATTCCTTCCGGAATTTCCTGCACCAGCATGTCCGGCTCTGCCATCTGCGACAGGTCTTCTTCGTCCAGTCCTCCCGCATTTATTATTTCAACAGGCATCACCTCACCTTCTGCGGTAAGTCTGCATTGGGCATTTACGTTTGTAAGGTATACTCTGACATCGGAGATTTCCCTGTCCTGATATGCCCTTCCGCTGAAGTCGCAGCTTACCGAATTAAGTACTATCTCGCTTGTCAACGTCCTCATCCTGATGTCGCATACCTGTCCGCTTCCTGCATCCATTGAGGCACTTCCAGTCATGCAGAGATGTGCCCTTCTTTCCTTTCGCAGGTCTGCGTATAGGCCGTCAAGCGATTCCCGTGAGTTGACGATGCTCCATTCCTGCCGTGACCTTTGTCCATCTGAACATGCAAAGACATTCTTTTCTCCGCTTCCGGACCTAAGGTATAGCTCCGAGCCACTGAATCCCTCACATCTCTGATAGGAGTCAAGCAGTCCAGCCTTGCTGCTGTCGAATGTGAATATGTCCAGGCTGGATCCTGCAAGGCCCCTGTGTGAGCCTGAGACCTTCATGATTGTGTGGCATTCGAGGTCATCGGTTTCCTCTGGGCTTTCCAGGATGTCTTGACATGAAAACAGAAGCGGGAGGAGAGTCATGATTGAGAACTTACTCAGAGTGAGTTTGTGATAAAAAATAGAAGATGATAGCTTGTGAGAAATTACTTTGGGGATGACTCCCTCCCGCCATCTGTTCTGTCTGTATGTTTTCATGTTCCTATCGGTTTTCAAATTTCCAGCAGATCTCCATGGATATGCATCCTTTCTTCTCCTTTGTGTCCTTGTGCGCCTGACCGATGCCTGTGCTGTACGACAGTACTGCAGAAAGCCCTTTCCATATCGGCATGCTGTAACCTATCCCAACGACGCACCATGGCATGTCCTGGCGTCCGTATCTGCATCCGACCTCAGTATATATGCCCCTGAATGTCAGAACAGGCCAATATTGAAGCGAAACGCATGGACTTAGGGTTGGGGCTTCCCTTTCTTCCGAAGGCTCAAATTCGCCGCTGTGGATTATATATTCCGGGTTGGCCTCTCTTCTCATCGGATATGTGCTGATGGAGGTATCATACCGGACTGACCATTTCTCATGAAATCCGTAACCTGCCGTCACCTTTACGTTCCCGCTTCTGAATGTCTCCGCAATGTCAAGACCGATTACGGCCTTTCTCTGTGCGGATGCGTTCAGTACTCCAAGCAGGACTGCAAGTATGCCCAATGACAACCTCATCTTTTTTCCGCAAAACTATAGTCCTCTTCCCGAACCATCATCAGATCATAAAAAAGATTCACGAAGTTTTTCCTTTTCTTATGAGTTAAGATTTATTTTATCATGCAAAGATTTGTTTTATCGTACTTTAGAGGCGTTCAATGCAGATTTTTTGTGAATTTTTCCCAAAAAGATTATATATTTGAATGATATCTAAAGTTTGAAACTATGGGTTTATTGCAATTCTTCAAGAGATTCGGTGCACAGAACCATCATTATCTCCCCGTTTTCGCGCAGCAGGCTACCTATCTTCAGCATGCCTCTTCGGCTCTTTGTGAAATGACTGAAACAATGGACCCGGTGAAGTGGAGAAAGCTTGAGCGTGAGGTGAAGGCCTGCGAGGTGCAGGGCGACGCCCTTCTCACAGAGTTCCACGAGATGCTTTATGAAATCTTTACCAGGAAGATAAGAAGAAGCGACATCCAGACAATCGCGATGAACATCGACGAATTCCTGGACAATATAAATGATTCAGCAAAGTCGATTCCTCTCTATATGCCAAAGAGAATCGATTCGCAGATCGCTGACCTGGCCCAGTATATCAACGCCCAGGCAGATGCAATCAAGAAGCTTATGTCGTTTTTCGGCGATCTTCGCAAGAATTACGCACAGATTGCTGTGCAGTGCGAGAGGATTACGGAACTCGAGCATGCGGCAGACGATACATTCGCCGAGTACATCGGATATATCTTCACCCATGAGTCAGATGCCATCGAGCTCATGAAATACAAGAACATCGCTGAAGCATTCGAATCAACGACAGACTCTGCCAAGAGGGTTTCTGACAGTATCAGGAAAATGATATTGAGATATCAGGACTGACGGTTGGTGTAGTAGTCCTTTTTGATGCTCCAACGCTTGTGAGACCAGAGCCACATGTGTGGCTGTTCAATGATGTCCTTTTCCAGCATGCGCATGAACTGCTTGCTGAATGTATATTCTTCGCCTTCCACCGGTTCTATCGGCTGGAAGGTTGTTTCATAATAGCCACGCCTTACACATTTGATGCTGCCATATAGGAAATGTGCGTTGAGCTTGCGTCCCATGACCTCTCCTCCTGTTATGATAGGGGTGTCCTGGTTCAGGAATGTTGTCCATTCTGGCTCGGGATGGCGCTGCGGACGCTGGTCGGCGATAAGGCCCAGGAATGGCTGCTTACCTTCCCTGATCATGCCAAGGATGGCTCTCAGAGCCTGTTTCTGTGGTATGCCTGTGGAGTTGAAGCGTGAACGGAGACGATATATGAGCTTATCCATCACCTTGCTTGTAAGGGGATGATATATCTGGCATGCAGAAAGGCTTGGATCTGTCCACATGGTGACGGATATGATGTATTCCCAGTTGCATTGATGGCCGAGATAAAGGAATATCGGACGTCCATCGGTACGTATCTCTTCGATCATTTCGCTGTTTGTGAAGCGCATTCGTCTGCGCATCTCCTCGTCTGATATGTGCATGAGCTTGACGGTTTCCATGACGTAGTCGCAGAAATGTCTGTAGAAGCCTTTTTCGATCTTAAGGATTTCCTCTTCCGATTTGTCCGGGAAGGAATTCACCAGATTTGCATGCACGGTCTTGCGTCTGTACTTGACTGCATGATACAGGATAGGGTATATCAGGTCGCTGAGAAAGTAGAGCGCCCGATATGGCAAGATGGCCAAGGCCTTCAGTGCGAAGGTTACAAGTGCAAGTAGAATTTTATCCTTCATCAACACAAAATTACTGTTTTTGACTCAAATAGCAAATTAAGAAGTTTGAAATTTGCTTATTCGTTTTACTTACATTAAATTTGTTGTAAGCCCTATACTCTTAAAATTTAAAATTAAAAAGGATATGAAGAAGATTTGTGTGATAACCATGGTGCGCAATGATGAATTCTATCTTCGCAAATGGGTGCAGTATTACAGCGAGCAGTTAGGTCGTGAGAATCTAAGGATATTCTTCGATGGTGAAGACCAGGTGGTGCCGTCATTCTGCGACGGAGTCTATACTGAATTGAAGCCTCGTATTCCGGGCATGGTCGTAAAATCCGAAAAGGAACGTCTCAGTTTCCTGTCCATGCAGGCCTCACGTCTGATGAAGGAAGAAGGTTATGACCTTGTCATCGGTGTTGATGCGGATGAATACCTTGTAGTGGATCCGAAGCTCGGAAAGACCTTGAAGGAATATCTGGATGGTGTCAAGGTGAAGTACTGCCTGTCCGGACTGGGTGTGGATGTCGGTCAGAATCTCAATGAGGAGGGTGTGATCGATGCATCGAAACCTTTCCTCAGCCAGCGTAGATATGCCTATCTGTGTTCGAGATATACAAAGCCTTCCGTTCTTGCACAGCCTTTGATGTGGGGCTCCGGCTTCCATAGGGTAAAGGGCCATGATTATCGTATCGACAGGAATCTCTTCCTTTTCCATTTCGGCAGCATAGATCTTGAAATGATCAAGGAGCGTATGGGCAATCAGGACCTTATATCGACAGGAAGACTTGGCCATATACAGAAGCGTGCAAAGACCATATATGTGGTTTCAGAGAACAAGGCGCGTGAATGGGACAAGACAGTCGGACCTATGAGATGGGTTCAGCAGATTCTGCGTCAGCCTTTCGCATTGAACAAGCCTTGGAATCCGATAACCAAAGTAGTTGTACGTATTCCAGACAGATTTGAGAATGTAATTTAACCGATGTCTATGACTGATGTTGTAATCGCATGGGTGGATGGTGATGATCCCGTCCATAAACGCAAGAAGACGCAATATCTTACTGGCAGATGTGAGGATGCCTTTGACGATGTGGCCGGTGCCATGCGTTACCGTTCTACAGGTGAGATATACTATTGCGTTGCATCCATACTTCGTTATGCTCCCTGGGTTCATAAGATATACATCGTAACTGATGCCCAGGATCCGCATGTGGACGAGTTCGTATCCCGTAATTTCCCTGACAACCGGATCCCGATTGAGATTGTTGACCATAAGGTGCTTTTCCGTGGTTATGAGCAGTACCTTCCTACATTCAATTCGCTGGCTATTTCCACGATGCTATGGCGCATACCAGGCATAAGTGACAGATTCCTGTATTTCAATGATGATGTCTTCCTTGCATCGCCAGCAGATGAAGATTTCTGGTTCAAGGATGACAAGACTGTCATATATGCTGACCATTTCCCTGCAATGTGGGCCAGACTTCTCCGTTGGGGCAAGCATCTGGGCAAGAAGCACAAGGAATTCGGACACAAGGATCCGATGCTGAATTCTGCAGACATCCTGGGTTCGCGCTTCTTCTATCTTTTCCCACATGCCCCTGTGCCGATGCGACGCACATGGTATGAGGATTTCTATGAGAAGAATCCTGAACTGCTCCATCATAACATCCGACATAGATTCAGGGAACCTTCCCAGTTCAGTGCGCCAAACCTCTTCTATCTGAGTGCTGCAAAGGCTGGAAGACTTGAGGTCCGTTCTCCAAAGGACACCACATGTTTCTTCAAGCCGTCTGTTGAGAAGACAGGAGGATATATGGCCAGGAAGATCGCTGAAGCAGATGCCAACAAGGTTCTGAAGTTCGGATGCATAAATTCCTTGGGTGAGACTACAGAGGAGGAACAGAAGATGTTCCATGAATGGATTTCCCGACGACTTGACGTTAAGTTATGATAAAGAAAAAGCCCGACTTAGTCGGGCTTTTCTTATGTATTCAGTGCTTATGCACCGAAGTTGTCGTAAAGGATGTTCTCTGGTGGAACTCCGAGTGAGTCGAGGAGGTTTACAACCGCTCCGACCATCATAGGAGGTCCGCACATGAGATAGAGGCAATCCTCTGGTGCCTCATGCTGCTTGAGGTAAGTCTCGAACATCACGTTGTGTACGAAACCTGCAACGTAAGGAACGCCAGCTGCATCAGCCTCTGGATCCGGTCTGTCAAGTGCAAGGTTGAACTTGAAGTTAGGGAACTCCTTCTCGATTGCGTGGTAGTCATCAAGGTAGAATGCCTCCTTGAG
>JAEIGA010019951.1_pt1 | contig 10215 bp, 11 predicted proteins | sample 9270691 | NCBI WGS metagenome assembly JAEIGA01 (sample SAMN17057246, study PRJNA624740) | gut metagenome | biome: biome; isolation source: fecal sample | host: Bos grunniens | place: China: Xizang | collected 2019
AAGTATCTGATGATGCAATATAAGCTTCTGGTTGATAATAATCGTAATAAGATACGAAATATTCAACTCTGTTTTCTGGAAAGAATTCTTTGAACTCTGAATATAATTGTCCAGCTAAAGTTTTATTATGTGCTAAAACTAAAGTAGGTTTTTGAGTTCTTTCAATAATATTTGCCATTGTAAAGGTTTTTCCTGAACCTGTTACTCCTAATAATGTTTGAAATTTTTTACCCTTTTCGATACCATCAACTAAATAATCAATTGCCTTAGGTTGATCACCTGTTGGTTTGTATTCTGATACTAATTTAAACATTTTTCCTCCAATTTAATGTAATAAAAACTCCTTAGCTATAAAGGTATATTTAGTACATTAATTATTAATTATATAAAAACTTCAAATATTATATCAAAAACATATTTAAATTACAATATTTCGAGCGTATTTATGTAAAGTTTTATTAATTTAAATAAAAAAATAAGAGCAAATATAATTTGCCCTTACCTTATAAAATATATTTATTCTCTTTCTTCAACTTCTTTTGATCTAATGCGACCAAATCTACTAACAATTTCCGCTATTTCTTTTTCAGTTAATCCTTCACCAAAACAAATTCCGTCACCATTAGTTTTAACTAATTTTTGTAATTGTTTTTCATCATATGACTTATAAATTTCATCATCTAAAATCACATAATCTTCAACTCCCGGATTATCAATTAACCATTGTTTAATTTCTAAACCTCTTTCATTATGTAAAAATGGAGTTCTATCTAAATACATATGTCTTCTTTTTAATTCATCTAAAAAAGGTATAGCACCTCTTGCATATCGAGCTGAAGCTGTAACAACAATTTTTGCTCCCGTTTCTTTTACAGCATATTCAAGCAAATCTATTGTTTTTAAATCAACATCATATTCTAAATCATTTACTTCTTTACCTTTAATTTCATCAAAGTAACGATCAGAATTAACTACACCATCTTTATCTAAAAATATAATCTTCATATTTCCCCTATGCTTTATTTTCCTAATTTATCAATTCTAACTAGAAAATAATCAACATCATCATATTTAAATGTATACTTATAAGTATCTAATTTATCAATTAACTCTTCATCGATTTCTTCTGTATATTCAACTTTTTCTTTTAATGAATTACTGTATTTTTGACTTACATAATCATAATCAGAAAATACGTCATATAATTCATCATTATATTTAGAATATTGTAATTTGTAAAATGCAGGAACTACATATAAGTATAATTCATCTTGAAAGCCTTCCGCTTTTATAAGTTTTTGATTAACAAATCCTTTTATAGAACCACCAAATTCAAAATTTGTCTCAAATCTAAGTTTCTCTTTATTATGTTTAAAAAACGGATAGCCATTACCTGTACCAAAATCTTCATCTAAAGCTGTAAAATTACCTGGTGTATATTTAGTGTTATATCCAAAAACTTTTTCCATCTCTGAATACATACTTTGTAAATATATTGCATAGTTATCACCATTTTCATTAAAATATTCTTCACCTAATTCAATCAATTCACCTTCATAATTTGCATAGGCTATTCTTAATTTAAATTCATTTGGTACATCACCTTCATTAAATCCGACATATTTAAAAATAAAATCATCAGCTTTTGATACTTTAGCATAAGCATCTTTTATATGTTCTTCGTTAATATCTACTTCTGTTAAAGTGTTATAATTAATTATTTTCTTCGCAGTTTCTTCCATTGCAATCTTCTTTGCATTTTTTTCATTTTTTTCTTTTACAAATAAAGTACCTGCAATAATTGAACAAACTATCAATGTAATCAATAAAATTACAACATAAGATTTTTTAAATTCTTTCATAACTACTCCTTATTCTTCTGTATTAAAAAATTTATTCTTATCCTCGTCTGTTAATTCAAAGAATCTAATAGTCGAATTCTTTTTCTTCCATAAAGATAACGCTTTTTCGCCTGTAAATGCAACAATACCTTCATTTCTTCCTAATCTATATTTACATACATTAAATGGTATTGAAATGTTTTGTAAATTTGATATATAAATATTTTCTAATTTAGGACAATCTGCTATTGCAAAATTAAATGCAGTATCAAGAGTTGGATAAATTATTTGTTTTAATTTAGTACCTTTAAAACAATTTAAAATGTTTTGTGGTCTTTCTACCATATAAACTTGTAAATCACCTAAAAATTCTACTTTAACTAAGTTTTTACAATCTAAAAATGCATCTTCACCAATATTCTTTATACTCTTTGAAAATTCTAAATTTGTTAATGAATCACAATCTCTAAATGCTTCATTTCCAATTACTTCAATTTTTCCAAAGTTAATTTCTTTTAATTTTTTACAACCTGCAAATGTATTATTTCCTATACAATTGTATGTTCTATCTGGACTAATGTTTATTCCAGCAGTATTCTTTTCTTCATAAATTTCTAATTCTTCTAAATTAACTAGAGCAGAATTCTTATCAAAATTATATTTTGCAACTCCATTACTTGCTAAAAACAATCTTCTTGCATTGATTGTATCTTGTTCTGTTAATTTTTGTTTTGCATATCTTACAGTTCCATCTATGTATTCAATTTTAAATGCAGGCCCTTTATTTGTCGCCCAAGTAAAATCCATTTTTCTTTGATTTGCTGTTTCATTAAGTTGTGAAAACCATTCTCTTATACTTCTAAATATAGAATAATCTTCATACTTTTCTACTACAGCATTAACATTAGTTTTTTCTTTATCATAAGTATGTTCTTTTAAACCTAATTTTCTTGGATCAACATCATATGCGCTACCCATTATTTCAATATGATCATCTCTTGATCTTACGTTTTTAATCAATAGAACTTGTTGCCATATTCTATAATCATATAAATCTTTCTCAGTTAAATTCTTAGCGACATTAGTTAAATTTCTTCTTCTAATTTCATCTTGAAATTCTTCTTTAGCTCCATTGAAAAGTGTTTCTTTAATTGAATTAATTAAATATTCTTTTTTACAATACTTAAAAACTTTATGATAATTTAATACACCTTCAATTTGTAATTGATAAATAATTATTTCAAGTGTTAAATTTCCAATTTGTTTATTATAGTCCATTTCTTCTATAGGATTATGTGGTTCAGTACATGATTCCCAATAAGAAACATATTTATCAAGATTTTCCCATAAGTTTTTTATCTTTTCTAAAGCTTCAGCATCAATTCTATTTTCATCAATACTTTCAATAATATTATTTGTTTTAAGAACAAAATAATCAAGTTCACTTTTTAATGAAATTAATGAATGTAGAACTGATAAAGAGATATCATCAAATCCTCTAGATAAATTCTCTTGATCTAAATGAATTGTTTTAGCAACTTCTCTTATTTCAGCTAATCTATTCTCATATTCATTTGCTTTATCAAATTGATTCAAAACTTTAATTTCAACTATTTTGCTTTCAATTTGAGAAATCTCTTTTAATAATAAATCAAATTCTTTTTTGTTTATCATAAGTAACTCCTACTTTTCTAAATCATTTGTTTTAAATAAATTAATATAACTTGTTTCTCCTGGTTCTTGGCTCAATGTATGATCATATGAAGTGATATGATTTACTTCGCAGTAATGATCTTTAAATCTTTTTTCATCTTTTAATAATTGTCTCATATCTTTTAAGAATTCTTCATAAGTTTCATCTGCATAAAACATATTTTCAGATTTTTCTTCACTATATCTTTTTGTTAATCTATTAAATGTATAATCTAAATAATCAGATATTAATTGATCTGGATTTTTTCTTTTTCCTACAAAGAAACTTCTAATAAATACCATTCTTATACTAGTATTTCTATCAGCTGAAGAAACTAATTTTCCATAATCACTTCTTGGTTCTTCTTCTAATGATGAACTATGATCTTCAATAGCTTCTTTAATAATTATTCTATCTTCATCAGTAAAGAAACTTTTAAAATTATCATCATCCATGAATCTTTGACCGGCAATAATCGCATGTTTAATTCCTTTTTCATGTTCTTCATGTTTTCCCCAATCATGACATGCTGCAATTGTATACATATAATCGTCATTCATATCTAATCCTAATGTATCTCTTAATGCAAATGATCTTCTAATTACTTCAATAATATGTAATATTCCATGTCCTTTATCATTTTTATCATAATTAGGAAACACATGAGTTTCAATATATTTCTTTAACTTAGGATTAACATTTTTTGTGTAATACTCATATTCATCTATTCCTATAGCATCAAGAAAACTTCTTTTAAATTTATCAAAAGAATCATTATCGTCTTCTTTAATTGTTTTAAAAATATCATTCAATAATATATCTAAAGAAGCATTTGGTTTTTCTTCTTTATATCTTTCGTACATATACTTAAAATTTTCATTACTATAGTTTTTCATATTCAACATCCTTTTTAATTAATTTCTTCTGCTATTATAACTAATCTTTTAGCTTCATCCTTATTATAAACTAAAGACAATGCAACTTCGCATTTTGTTTTATCTTTTGAAATACCAAATGATGAATCATCACTTTTTGTTTCTTTAATTTCTGTAATTGTATATTCTTTTTCTATTTCTTCATCATCAACTAAAATAAATTTTCCACCAACTTTTAATTTATTTATATCTTTAAAAGAATCTACCATTCCAACAATTATAGTTCTTCCTACTTGATTAATTCCAGGTCCATATAAATATGCTGGAGAATATGCTAAAGCAGGATCTGTAGTAACTTTTGAAGCTATTGGATATTCAATTTTAATATCAGGTAATTCAATATATCCAATTGTTATAGTTCCAGTAGTAATGATGTCTCCAATTTTATATTTTGAAGCATCAGCAAAAGTTGTAATTTCTATATCCATTTCATCATCTGGTGGAGTTGATTTTGTAGTATTATCTATCTCATTTGTAACTTCTAAACTAACATCATCTTGATTTGAATTATCAACAACTTTGTTATCGTTTGAAGTTAAAAAACTATAACAACCTATTAAAACAGCTATAACAAAAACTATAATTATTAATTTAATTAATGTAATTCCATTTTCGTCTCTAAAGTTTTTCATTATTATCCCTCTTTTCATACGTATTTTTACTTTTTATATCATATCACTAATCTCCAAAAAATTAAACGTTTTTTAATAACTTTTTTATTAATTTTTAGCAAAAAAATAGAGCTCTAAATGCTCTATTTTTCCAACACTTTATAATCACTTTTTTCAATATATTTAAACTTCATAAATGCCCCTAAAAGCATTATAAATAACAACCAATATATTGCAATTTTTAGATCTATATTAAGTATATAAATAACTAATAATGATATCGCTCTAAAACTATTTTGCACTATCTCATATACTAAATTGTAATTATTATATTCAAACTTTTTACTTAAAGTATAAAATTCTTTTGAAATAGAAATTTCATGCATTTTAGTAAAGATTCCTTCTAAGAATGAAACTATAGCTAAAGCAATATATGTTGTATTTGCTTTAAATAAATATGTAATTACAACTAAAACTATACTTAATTTTAATAAGTTTTGTTTTTCATCAATTTTCTTTCCATATATATAAGAAAAACCTAAAACAGATAAATTAGTTATTAAATTAAATAATCCTACTGTTGAATATGTATTTTTTACATAAATAAATATGTATAATGAGAATAAACACTTAACTACATTTAATAATTCATATGAACCAAATAAATATAAGTTTCTTAATGGAATTTCTTTAATTGTTTTAAATACTTCAAGTTTTACTTCATCTTTCTCATGTTTAAAATACATATATGTTAACGGAACGATACTTAATAAAAAGATAATTATTGAAATTATTGTAACAGTAATGACATTTAAGTAATCTAGCATTATTGCACCAGCATATGATGCCAATATAACCCCTAAATTATTAACTATACTAATAATTGAAAATGTTGTTCCTATCTTTTCTTTAGTCATTACATTTAAATTATAATACCTTCTTGAGATCCAATATCCCCTTCTATATAAAGCATATAAAAAAGCTATTATAACTATATAATAAATACTATATCTAATATTAGCTAATAATATCTGTAAAGATACAAACGCTACTATACCAATAAATGTTAAAATTTTATTGTTAAATTTTTTTGAAAATAATACTAACGGATAAGATAATATTAAAGAAAATACATTTGAAATTAAAAAATATAATATTACTTCTTTTAATTCGTATCCAAATTTATATAAAATTACTGGTATAAATACTTCAATTAAATTTCTTGAAAAAGTTGATAAAAATACATAAAGTTCAAATTTTTTTCTGTTGTTCATTTTATTTTCCTAACCTACAAATTTACTAATTAGATTTCTTAATCCTTCCATAAATGCTTGATTAACACATAAAAATCCAAAAACACCACCGCAAAATGCTCCTGCTATATGACCATAATGAGCAATATTATCTTTTTTTCTTAAGTCTTTTACCTCATCAATTATATAGAATAGTATAATTAATACTAATGTTAATGGAATTTTATTATCTACTATATTTACAAAAGCGCTTAAAACAATAAGCATAAAAGCAACACTACTTGCACCACATAATCTTGAATCACCTTTAATATGATTTACTATACCTGTAACAAGAGCTGTTACTAAAATCATTATTAATAATTCAATTGAACCATACTTTTCTTCAATTAATGGACCAAGTAAAAGTATCTTTAAGAAATTACCAGAAAAATGATTCCAATCACTATGCCCTAATACATGTGTAAACATTCTAATATATGTCATTGGATTCAAAAATGATTTTTTCTCTGTAGAAAAGACATATTTATTTGCTGCACCAAAAGTAAGTGTGTTTAATATTAAAACTGCAAGTGATGCAAAAAAATATGTTAAAGTAACATATGAATTATAATGAAAATATTCTATAATTTGTTCCATTTTTTACTCCTTTTAATTAAATATTCTTTCCTAAAAGATAAGCTTCTTCTTTTGCTGAAGATTCTTCTGCTTCACCTGTTTTGTGTAAATCTATTCCATAAATCACACCTTTTAAAACAGGATTTTCTAAATTATCTAATAACCCATAAATTGTTTTAATTGATGGTTCTATTGCCTCTTTATCATTTTCAGCACAACTTGCTATGTAATAAAACTCTTTAGATTTTAATTGTTTATATATTGGAAGAATTCTATCAATAAAAGTTTTTAATTGACCACATACATCATACATGTATATTGGAGATGCAAAAACAATAACATCAGCTTCTAACAACTTTTCGTTAATTGTATTCATCCCATCATTTTGGAAACATTTACCAAATTTTCTACAAGAATAACAACCAATACAATAATCTATTTTATTTTCTCTTAAATTAATTATTTCAACTTCATTTCCTGAATCTTCAGCACCCTTAGCAAAAGATTTTGCTAATATATACGAATTACCGTTTACTCTAGGTGTAGAAGATATTATTAACACTCTTTTTCCCATATAAAATCACCTCTAAAATTTATATTGTAATCTTATCATATAGCTAAATAAAAAACAATAAAAAAGTAAAGAGGACACACATTTGCATGTATGCCCTCTCTCCTATGGAGCCCTTATTTCGAAGTCTGCTCCTTTTGGAATTAGATTAAAGGTAGTTCTTGATAAGCACGACGGGAGTTTGTCTGTCGCCGCTTCCAGTCGTAAGATCAGCAAGAGAAGCAAGAAGATCCGTAATCTGTCTCGGTGTAGTACCAAGAGATGCTTCACCTGTGACATCTTCTGTCTTCTTTCTATTTGCACTCTCTGCTGCAACAATTGCTTCAATTTCCTCTGCAGTTTTTCCTTCATTTGCACTGGCCAAATACTTAAGCTTAACTTCCTTAGGAGTACCAGCAAGACCTGCTGTAGCACCCAAAGTAGTTGTAGGATCAGCAAGTTCCCAAATCCCACCTACGGGATCTTTGAACGCACCATCACCATACACAAATACTTCGATGTGCTTTCCATATTCTTCCTCAACTGTCTTTTGGATAGATTCTACGAATTCCTGACAGTCACGAGGCATAAGTTTAAGTCTGTTTCCAGACATCAAGTTGCTTCCGTAAAGTCCATACTTATCATTATAGCCAGAACCATTGATAGATTCAGCCATAATATCAGATAAGTCATAAACTCTCTCTGCACCACTTGCTTCAAGAATCTCTTTTGTTTGTGCACGTCTGTGAATGCTGCACACTAAGAAATCCTTGCAATTACAGTAGCTAGGAAGCTGAGAAAAATCGTTACAAAGAATCACGAAAGCTTTCTTTGTTGCTTCCTCTTTACCAGGTTCTACTACCTCGCAAGCACTTGAGTACTCAGCAATATAGTTTTTCCCTGTAAAAGGATGTCTTGGTTCACCGAACTTTTGGCAGAATTCCTCTGCTGTAAGAAGATCCTTGTAAGGATTGATACCACTTCTCATAAGAGCGATATCGTCAATGAATCTGTTTCCAACCTCATCAGTAGGATAAGTCATTGCGATATAGCTTCTCTTGATAGTCGGTACAGCTGCAATAGCCTTCAACACGTCCATGAACCTGTTACGGCTTTGAATCGGATCAACGAGAACAATCTCTGTAGCCCCTTCGAACTTACGAGCGATGTCTTCGCCGATTTCTTTGTGTGTGACAAAGTTGGACTGACTGATAGCCACAACAGCTTCAGTAATACCAATAATGTCACCATCTTCGAACTGATTACCAGTTGAGCGCGCCACAGAGTCGATCACAATTCTTCTAAGATCGTCCCCTGGCTGGATGATAGGAGTTCTAATTCCTTGCGAAATTACTCCTTTTCGGGTAATACCATTCATCTTTGATTCCTCCTTATTGACTAAATTATTAGATCAATGTTGCCCTACAGTAGAAACGCCTACTGCGGCAAACATTCTATCATATTTATGTATAAAAGTCAATTTGTGACTTCTATATAGCAAATTTAAACAAATAAAAAGATGCTATACCACTAGTGTATAGCATCTCCGTCTATTTTATATGTTATTATACTGTATTTTCTTGCACTGATTCCTTGTATTAAGAAGTTTGATGATATTTTGATAGCGTAATCTTGTATTATCTTACTGTATTTCGCCATCAATTTCACCTCCTAACTATTTTAAAAACAGTACATTGAAATTATACAACATTATATTTATTTTGTTAATACTTATTTTAAAAATTATTAAAATTATTTTTATATTCATTATATAATTTTATAACTTTATTTTTAATTTCTTCGTCAACATCAGTAGCATCCTTCAATTCATTAATTGGATACCATTTTGTTTCGTTCTTCTCGTTATTATTTAATATTATATCAATTGGAATAGCTAGATATTGAATATCAATCATATCTCCCACTTTATTAATATATCTTTCTGTAGCAATAGGCTCAAATTTACCATCTTTAAAACTAGGACCAATAATTTTTATATTAATTCCAGTTTCCTCAAATGTTTCTCTAATAGCTGTTTCATGTGGTTCTTCAAACCCTTCAATATGTCCACCCGGTTGAAGCCATTTATTTAATTTTTTATTATACATTAATAAAACATTTCCATTTGTAAAATCAATTGTATATGCTGACGCACAATATTGTCTTTCTATCATAATTACCTCTTTAAAACAAAAGACACATAGAATCTAATCTATGTGTCTTAAATATTATCCTATACTAGATTCTGGGGTTGGAGTTGTTGCAGAAACATCTGTTGATGTTTGTCCATCACCAGCACCATCTGTAACTTGATCTTGATTTGTATCTCCTTCAGGTCCTTCTTGTTTTGGTGGATCTACAGGATCAACTGGTGCTCCTGGTGCAACATAATTTGGATTTAAAGCGCTACAACCTTCTTTAGAACATTTTTCTAATTGATTGTTTGCTGCATCTGTAAAAGTATGTGTTGTTGATAATGGTAAAGTCTCTTGTTTTAAATTACCTTTACAAATTGAACATCTAGTAACTAATCTACCTTGTTTAACACATGTAGATACTATATTTTCTTCTATATAATCACTATTACATACATGTTCTACAACTGTCGTATTACCTACTGTATTGTTTCCTGTTGTGTTGTTTACAGTATTATTTACTGTGTTGTTATTAATTGTATTAGTAAAATCATAATCTGGATCTTTATCTTCACACCA
>JAEIGA010019952.1_pt1 | contig 10215 bp, 15 predicted proteins | sample 9270691 | NCBI WGS metagenome assembly JAEIGA01 (sample SAMN17057246, study PRJNA624740) | gut metagenome | biome: biome; isolation source: fecal sample | host: Bos grunniens | place: China: Xizang | collected 2019
CTGCTGGGAGAGAAAAGCGATACATTCTAAATTTGTCCCGATCATTGTCACTCTCCCTTTTTCCGCCAACTCCCCATTTGAAGTGTTGGAGTGGTAACGGCTTTAACTTCATTCCAACCTTTGTGCAAACGGCTTTTGATAGTCGATGACTTAATCCCGGTTATTCTTGCCCATTCTGCAATCGTGTGACTTTCGCCGTTGGCTGTTATTATGTGATTTGACTTTCGGTTGTTGGCTTGTTCCGTTGGAGTTGCCCACCTACAATTTTCGGGACAATAGCCCTTTGAATTGTCAATTCGGTCAAGTGTCAATTCATCGGAGTAACCGTGAGACAATGCCCATTCAAAGAAAGCCTCTTTGCTGTTTCGCCATTCTTCACAAACCGTCACTCCTTTGGCTCCATATCTTTGATAAGTGCGTTGATTAACGCTATAACAACGAGTAATCATCCCTCTGTATAGGTAATAAAGCCTTGTTTTTGACATTCCGTGGGTTGTCCGTGTTCTTTTCCCGATCATTTGCATACCTCGATGTAATAGACCGCATACTCGCTTTCATTCGGGTTCTTGGGCTGAACCATTCGTGTCTTGATGTTGTGACCCTCTTTGCGGAGCTGATGAATCTCACCCGATAAACGGTAAAGACCGAACTTAATCCATGCATCCTTTCCGCTGATTCCGTTCTTGTGGGTCTGTAAGTAGTGCAAGAGCTTTGCTTTCTTGGATATAGGTTTCTTCATTCCATTTCCCCCTTTCATTCAAAAGGCAACTCGCCAACATCCGAAACATTCAGAAAATCATTTCCGGGGTTCTCGGTCTTTTCTCCCTTTTTCTCGCAAAAGTCCACGCTGTCGATGATGATCGAAACGGATGACATTTTCTTGCCGTCCTTGGATGTGTAGGAATCGCTCTGCAAGTGTCCTGAAATTGCAACCTTTGAACCTTTGGAAAAATACTTGTCGATGAACTCGGCACTCTTGCCGAATGCGGTCACGTTGAAAAAGTCCGTGACATCATCCTTGCCCTTGCGGTCAACGGCTATGGAGTTTCTTAAATATGCCGTGCCGCCCTGCGAATATTCGAGTTTCATGTCCTTTGTGAATCTGCCGATGATGTTGACGTTATTCATTCTTTCCCTCGCTTTCGTTTATCTGCTTGAGCAACTTGGTTTTCATTGCTGGATAAGTTTCCATTGAAAGACCGCCGCAGTCCTTAACCCACTTGTCGAAATTCTTTCCCCCGGCTTTCGTGTAAAGGTCTTTCAATTCCTTTTCCACGTTGACAAGAATCTGTGCATCGGATTCCTCTTTCGAATGAACCTCGATTTTGTTGTCATCGTCACAAGCTATGCCTAAAAGCATCAATGCGGTGTATCTTCTCGCATAAGTAAGGGCGGCACCGTAGGCTTGAGCCTCGTTCATCTTGTTGCCCGAGGGAATGACGACCCTTGCACCCCTTACCCAATCGAAAGCATTTCCAATGGGCATCTGTGCCTCGACATACTCGACAGGCTGACCGTTCACAATAACGGGCTTTCCCTCGTTATCAACGAGAACCGCAACCCTCATCGGGGGCAATTCCACTCCAGCGAGAACCAAATCCCCGAGGGATGTGTATTTGTAGTTGTAACCGCTTGATTTGTTGCCCACGATCTTGGGCATCTGTTTTTCTTCTGCCATGTTTCTTCTCCTATTTGCTGAAATAATGATTTTTGTATTGAAACAACTCTTGCTTTCCTGCTCTGAATCCGTACTTGTTGAAGTACAACGCCCCAAGGCTCCCGTCCTCACCGTCCATGACTAAAGCCAAAGCCTGATGACATTCATCCGATACATTCGGGGTCATGCCCTCGGTGTAAAACTGACCGGGGGAATAAATGACATCGTGTATTGACATCCCCCATTTTTCAGCCCGATTAAGAACTACGTTCATGACCAGCATCATGCCCCGGACCCCCTCGCCCTTTGCCTCTGCGAATGCTATTTCCTCGAGCAATTCTTGTTCCTCAAGTGTGAGGTTTGGGATGTTCGTTTCGGGCTCTTGCTGGATGTAAACGTATTCCGTCACGATCTCGGGCTCTTGCTCGATGTAGACGTATTCGGTTATGACCTCGGGCTCTGTGATTTGTGGCTGTGAATGTGCCTGAATGGTGCCGTGGATGACTATCCCAAAGACGGTGCCGATGATTAGAAGTAATAGATTATTGAGCGTGTATTTCATTTCGTCCCCTTAAAAATTCAATGAACCGTGTTTCTGATACCCTGCGTGTCCTTGCCCCTATTCGGATGACTTCGCCGCCGCTTTCCTCATACTCTTTCAAAAGCTCGAATGCCTTTGTCCGTTTGATTTGGAACAGGCTTTGAATGTCCCCGGGGGTTAAATATCGGTCACTCATCGTATAAGTCCTCAACTTTGATTCCGAGAACCTTTGCGATTTTGACCGCATCATCGGCTTTGAGCTTTGCACCCTGATAAACGACACGGTGCAAACTTCTGCCGACCCCTGACGTGTTCGCAAGTTTGGAAATGTTTATTGCGTGTTCGTCAAGGTAAGTGATTAGATTCTGTTCAATAGACATCAAATTCTCCTTTCTGTATTTTTTTAGATTTATTCGGATTTCCGAATTTTTAAGGTGCAAGTATTCCGATTTCCGAATATGTGTATAGATTATTCCGAAAATCGTACTTTGTCAACCATTTTCCGTAAAAAAAGATATTTATTTCAGATTTCCGATGTTTTATAATTTAAGTAGAAAATTAAAGAAAGGGGGATGAACTATGACAGAACGTGAAAGAATGGCTCTCCGATTAGTTGAATATAGAAAGCGGATTTCGATGTCGCAAAAAGAATTTGCCGACAGTATAGGCAAGGCACCGTCCGTTGTGTCAGCTTGGGAAAAAGGTCAAAGCTCCCCGGATGCGGAAATGCTCCCTGCAATAGCGAAAGCCCTTGAGGTTACGGTTTCGGACATTTGTGGGCAAGCCGACACCAAATCCAGCGATCAACAATTACTTGATGCATTCCATGAGACCGATATAATCACGCAAAACATAATCCGTCTGATTCTTGGATTAGAAAGGAAGTGATGACGATGTGGACATCAAACGGCTATCTTGTTGAATATTATGTGTCGCCCAATACCGGGATTAAAAAGAAAGTGTCGGTCAAGATAAGGGGCACGTCAGAAAAAGCCAAGCAAGAGGCAATTAGACGGCTTGACGATAAGGTCAAGCACCTTGAGGACACACGGATTAAGTTTTCCGAATGTGTCCAGCTTTGGCTTAAAGAATGCTCACGATCTGTAAAGCCCTCAACCTTTAGGAAATACCGCATCACGCTTGACAGCATCCAAAAGGTCATCGGTGATGCGTACATGGACAAGCTGACGGCTGGATATATCCGTCAAAAGTTTATTGACAGCGGAGAATCCAACCGCACATTAAATGGATATTTAAAGACATTCAAGACCTTTTGGCGTTGGGCTTATAGGAATGATTTTGTTGAAATGGATGTTGCGAACAAATTACAGAATTTCCAAGACACACCGAAAAAGGAACGCATTCAGGACAAATATCTTGAACCGAAAGAGCTGTCCAAATTGTTGGACACAATGAAAGAGGAACGCTGGAAACTCGTCACGGAATTTCTCGCCTTGTCGGGGTTACGCTGTGGCGAGTTGGCGGCACTCAACAAAATGGACACGCTCGGGAAGTATATCCGGGTAAATAAGACCTACGATGCCAACAACAACGTCACGACATCCGCTAAAACGTATGCATCCAAGCGTGAGGTCTACATCCAGCAAGAACTAAAAGAGTGCATTGTTCGGATAAACGAATATTGCGAGTTTCAAGCCGATGTCTGCGGATATAAATCAGAGCTATTCTTCCCGGACACGGACGGCACGAACCTCAAATATTACACTTATAGAAAATACCTTGCGGAAAACTCCGAAAAAGTCCTTGGACGTAAAATCGTACCGCATACCCTACGACACACGCATTGTTCCATGTTAGCGGCAAAAGGGATGTCCTTGGAATCGATCAGCGACAGGCTCGGACATTCGGACAGCAAGGTCACAAAGGAAATTTATCTGCACAAGCTGGAAGAACTGAAAGAAAAAGAGAACCGACAATTAGACGAAATCCACCTCATAGGATAAAAAAAGAACCCTTGGCACGACTAAAAGCACGACCAAGGGTTTCTTTATGCCTATTTCATGGGCTTTTAAGTGAGACACGTGCTAATTACATTTAGTCCGTCATAGTCCGTCATCGTCCGCAAACGTCCGATTTTTCGGCATTCCTAAAAAATGACCGCATGAATAGGCGACACCAAAAGCACGACTAAAAGCACGACCTATGTGTAAAATTTTGGACATTGCACACACATTGCAAAAACATTGCAAAACATTGCAAAAGAAAAAGCCCCCCACGGGGCAGGAACCGTGAGGGGTAAAGAAGAAGAAAAACATGATATGTCATCCCTTTCGGGTTATGACCCAATTCGACCTTCATTTTTCCCGAAATAGCAATAATGCCAATAATACATCGGATAATCTTCATGAAACGCATTCCGCAAGTCCTCATACCGCTCGATGTACGCTCTCGGGTCAAATTCTGCGGATGCCTGACGTAATTCGTTCATCCCAAAAGTGATGAAGTGATTCCATAGTGCGGCATGATCGCAACCAAAAGCCGCTTGCAAGTCCGCATACTTGTTGGCGTAATATTCGGGGTCAAAGACCGGGGAATAATCCACCCCATTGAGATAATATCCCTCGGGGGCGTTTAGGTTCTGCTGAACCGTCATGACAATGTAAGGCATGAATGAAATGATCGCTGGACCGGGGCAGGACTTCGATGCGAACCACCGATGAAGTGCAAATGATTGTTTGGATGCATCGCCTACTAACTTTGGGTCATTCGACCACAAAGGAACAATGCCATGCCTTTTACATATATCTGTGCATAATGCAATGGTAGAATTTAACGCCTCGGGAGATATATCCCAATTCGGGGCACCGCCGATATTTGCGACTTCAATGGTTATGGAACGATGATCGTATTCCGAACCCGTCCAGCCGTTGCACTTCTTGTCGCCCCCGGTTGTCCATGCTCTCGCACTTTCGGGGACATACTGTGCAATTCTGCCGTCAGAACCGATGCCGTAATGTGAGGATGCCTGACGGCTCGGATTTGCGAACAAATCGCCGCACCGCTCAACGGTCATATTACCAGCCATGCAATGAATGATTATAGTGTCAGTTGCATATTTTCTTTTGTTGGTTCTGTTTGGCGATTCCTTTATGTACGTGACTAAACTACTATCAGCAACCATATTCACTCCCTATATTCTTCGATTAAAGCTATCGCCACCGCCACGGCAACGAGCAAACACAAAAAAGCAAATAAAATCATTATCACGTCAGCCATTTTTCTTGTTGTATGCCTTGGTAGACACGCCAATTAAAGCACCGATGAATGTAGCAATAGCGGAAATCGTTCCGCATACGATCTCGGCACCGTCAATGTGATAAAGGGCGAATATAGTCGCAACGAGTGTCACAAGAGCTGGAGCAAAAATCAAACACAACCATTTCAAGATATTATAGAGCTTGTCAGAAAAAATCATTTGTATTCTCCTTTCATTTTTGGTCTTTGTAAACTTCCCGGATTTGAATCAAATCCAAAATCATCTGTCTTGTGTCCTTGCGGATAAACTCTATAAATTCCTCGGTCTTAAATTCTTCCTTGTATGTGTACTGATTTATCAGGTCAACCAATTTATTTTGTTTGACCTTGATGTAAGCCTCGGATTTGGAAAGATGATTAAAAGAAATCCATTCGACATATTCCGCATACACTCGCATGACGACAAACCGCCCGAGCCATTCATTGTACCCCTCGGGTTTTTCGAGATCGTTTTCAATGGATTTTAAATGGAGCCTGACATAATCTTGCTGTTGCCTGATGATGTTTCTTTCCGTGTCCATAGCTCCCAAGCGAACCGAATCTGTGTGTATCTGCAAAAGGTTAGTTTTCACAAGCACCACGCCCCCGATGATACACACGCACAAAAAAGTAAGCACCGCCACGGCGTTAGTTGAAGTTAAAATGTTTGAAATGGATTCCCACATGATTAGTTTTTCCTTTAGTCTGTTGTTTTGGTGTAACGAATTGTAACGTATGCTGAATAAGCACTTCTATCGCTTTGAGTGACACATCGTATATAAGTTGAAGTTGCACCAAAATACCACTCGCCATTGTTTACACCCGAAAGATTTAGTTGGTTGACGAACGTTCCGTTTGTTGCGAATCCTTCCGTAATCCATATCTTGTCAACATTAGCGATATTATGATTAACGTCCTTGGCGACATTTGCCACGTTCGGCAACGTGCCATAGTTTATTGTTTTTTCGTACAAGGGCTTGCCGTCTATCCACGTCCCTATCACTTGCTCATTAGTCGAGTAATGATGTGTCGGGATTCCGTCTGTGTTCCAATTGCCCGACCCCGCCGTGTCGGTGGTTTTGGTGTATTGAAGCGTCACATAGGCATTATAAGAAGAACGATTTGACCCACATCGTATCGTAATAGCCGTATTTGAAACATAAATTCCGATACCGTTCGCCAATGAGTTGGTGTCTATATAGGACAATGAAAAATTATTTGTTGCCCCGATTGCTACCGCATTAACAGAAACGAGTTGGTCTAAATCGGATATATTGTGATTTACCGCTTTTTGGTCAGCGTTTGGCAAAGCACCGAAGTTTATCGTCTTTTGATAAAGCGGTTTATTGTCCCGCCATACACCGACTTGTCGCTCCTCGTCCGAGTAAATAGTTGGTAAATAGATAACGTTGCCAAATTGCGGATTCGGTTCGGGCGTGTCGGTGGTCTTGGTGTACTGAATTGTAAAGCCTTTAAAATCAGTTATAGCCGTTGGACGTGTCTGCATGACGACAATATTATTTGAACCATTTAAACCGCCATTCAATAAGACATAGTTGGTGTCCGCTCTGAATCCGTCTGTCTTAACGATGTGTTCAATGTCGTTTCTTGTAATGCCTGTGTCGAACCATGCGGGCGAGGCGTTTACAGTTTGTGGCGTGTTAAAAATATATGTGATTTGATATAGTGGCTTTTTGTCCCGCCAATAACCAATTCTTTTTTCGGTGTCCGTGTATATGGTATTGAGGAATACAGAACTTCCACCGCCCCCGCCTGTGATGTCAACAACCGTTACACCGTTGACGTTATCGTCCGTGACGGTCACTCCGCCTGTGAACTGTAATTTACTCTCGGCGGGCATATTCGAGCCGTTCTCATCAACAATGGTATGTCCGCCACCACTTCCGAGGTTAGCGTCAATTATGTCCATATTGCCGTTATAACTTGCTCGAAAATCGCCAAATGCGTCCGAACTGTCGGGTTTTTCAAGATTAAAATTCGTGGTATATGTTGCCATTTTATTTACCTATACGTAAACTTGCGGATTCTTCCATAGACATAATTCGTGGTAAATATTACCTTGTCGTTCATCGCTATCGGTATTTCCTCGTCCGATGTAATCTTTATCACGTCTTTAAAATCAGACCAATACAAGCCGAGATTCGTTAGGAATGCTACATCCTTTTTGCCGTCTGTGAACGCCAAGCCGTAACGCTGATTATTTCGCCAATAGAAATCGGGCTGACTTGCGAACTCCCCAAAAGTGCTTATCGGGTGAGGTGTTCCGTTTATGTTCGGTGCGTGACTTGCGGAAAATACACCCATTCGCCACTTGCCATAAGTCTTGACAGGGAGATACATTTTCCCATTAGCACCGAATCCCTTGTATTCGCAATTCGGGAATCCGCCCCCGCCTTGTATATCCGCCCACAATAGCCACTTGCGAACGTGTGACAAATTATATGCACTTAATCCCTTTGAATCGCTGAACCATTGAGGGATATTTTGCACTAAAATTGTCGACTCGTCCGCAAAACCACTAATAGCGACTTGTCCGTCAAAGAACGTACAACTTGACGTGCCGTCCGTTATGTCGAACCACGATATATACTGATCCCACCTTTGAGGCGATAACGTGATTAAATAGATTTTTGTACCGACTAAAATTATGTCGCACGTGCGAGAGCAAATATAATATAAATTTGTCTGCGTTCCGCTCTGAATGATCGTTCCGTCTGTGAGGTCAAAGATTTTAAATTCATTGTCCTCGTTCATAAAAAAGCCGTAGTTGTTATCTACGTTGCAAGGCTTACCGACAAAACTATTAGTCGAGCCACTATAAACGCTTTGTGCCACCGTGGTCATATCATCGACACGCTTTTTCACAAGCCCGCTCCGAGCGAACCAAACAAACTCGCCTGTCTGATCTATCGCCCCTGTCATTTCTGAAATAGCGTAATTGTCCACGGTTTCAGCATAACCGTCCCCCGAATCGTTGCGGGTATCGTCAAAGCCTTTTCCAAAAACTGAAAACTTTAATTTGTTTGCTCCGATATTTGCACTCATTCCAAATCGCTCCAAAGTAGTGCCGAATCTGTGACGGTCATGTAAACTTTAGCGGTGTGCGTTCCCTCGCCGTATACCTTTTGAGGATTCGAACAATGAAAAGCACGTTCCCCGACTAAAGATTTTGATTCGGTCACGGACATTTCAAGGTCAACCTCATCATCTACGGTCACTCTGACTTTCACGACCGCTGTCTTACTCAAGACCGCATCAATGGTCAGAACCATTTCAAGGGTCTGCCCGTATGTGACCTGATTCCATTCGATCTCGGTTATTTTCTGCTCGGTACTTCCAACCGTGAACGCCTCGTCATTCGTTGTGATTAAAATCCAAAACTCCTTGTTTCCGACCTCTTGACCGTTGTTGTATTCCTTGGAAAGTCCCTGCAAGGTTTTTGTGAATCGGTCTTGTGCATCTGCGAGTTTCGGGTTGTCCCCGGTGCAAACCACGTTCATGGTGCCGCCGATGTTGTAAGTGATAGAGGTGATCGCTCCCTTGTCGTATGCTCCAGCTTGGTTATCTGTGAACGTCAGGACATCCCCGGGGTCATAAATAGGAACAAGGGGCAATTCTGCGTTGTAAGGGATGTAATAGACCCCGTTCCACGCATCGATTATCTCTTGCAATGCCGCTTGTCTGTTTGTCTGATTTGTGAACTGTAAGAAAGGATTTGTGCCGATGTCTAAAACTAATCCACCGACATTTGAATTTGAAACGTATTCCTGAACACCCTCATCCTTGCAAATCGCATATAATCCGTCATAGGTTGTTCTGAAGTCCGAAAGCCCCGAATCGAATCTGAACGTTGAAGGAATCGTGTCGCTGGATGTTGAGGAATACTGACCAACGTATAATTTGCCGTCACGTCCGATGTAGGCAAACCCACCAAGATAAGCGGTAATATAACTGATAACGTCACGCCATGTTGAAACGTCCGTCACGGAATCGGCAAATCCTGTTTTTCTGTTCCCATTAGCCATTGCGGATATTTGTGCGGACGTGTTTCCAAGAGTGACCCCGCAAGCCGTACACGCATCGTTCAGCCATGTATATGCTTTCTGAATCTGAACGTGCGAGCTGGGAGTGAATCCGACCTCATCGAACTTGACCATGTTGTCATAGGCTTTCAAAGTAATATGGTCAAAGCTCTGTGTCGCCTCGGAAATGGTATAAATTCCCATAGGAATGACATCCGTGGCACCGTCTAACGACACGCTAATGTCAACAACCCCGTCATATAACTCATAACGGGACACGCCGGGGAGAACCAATTCAATGGACAAAGTGGATGCATACGCTGTGCCGATGTTTAACGTCTGTGAGGAAATTGACCTCTGAATATTTCCGCTGAAAATGTCGTCATCGTCAAAGGTGTATGTTGCCCCGCCGCTTGTCGTGATCGTTCCACTCCATGAAAACTTTCTAATATTTGATTTTACTTTTGTGAGAAATGTTGCGGATGCTGAATACATTAGTAAGCCAATACCTCAAAGGTTACATTCCAATAGGTTTTTGTACCGTTGTCTTTTATCGCCTCATACGAAAGGTTCTGAATAAATCCGCTGAAAGATGACTCGGTAAGTGTTGCCGGGTTCAAATAGTAAATTGTAATCGCTGACCCCGAAACATAATAGCCCTGCAACTTCTGAAACCAAGTGTCATCGATCGTTGATGTGACCGAAATGTGAGGAACACC